>JACCDQ010549493.1_pt1 | contig 15001 bp, 13 predicted proteins | sample 7446031 | NCBI WGS metagenome assembly JACCDQ01 (sample SAMN15323442, study PRJNA562643) | freshwater metagenome | isolation source: river surface water | place: USA:Blue River Watershed | collected 2017-08-17
GCGGCGCTCTTTGTATTTGGAAACACCGGCGGCTTCTTCCAAAAACAAACGCAACTCTTCAGGGCGCGACTCAATGATGCGGCTGATGGTGCCTTGACCAATGATGGCGTATGCGCGGGGACCCAAACCAGTGCCCAAGAAAACGTCTTGCACGTCACGACGACGAACGGGCTGGTTGTTGATGTAATAACTGCTGTTGCCATCGCGGGTTAAGACACGCTTGACAGCGATTTCGGCAAACTGCCCCCACTGACCACCGGCACGGTGGTCGGCGTTGTCAAAGACCAATTCAACGCTGGCACGACTTGCGGCCTTGCGTGTGTTGGTGCCGTTAAAAATAACGTCTTGCATGGATTCACCACGCAACTCGGAAGCTTTGGATTCACCCAAAACCCATCGGCAGGCATCCATGATGTTGGATTTACCGCAACCATTGGGACCCACAACACCGACCAACTGGCCAGGCAGGACAAAATTGGTGGGTTCTGCGAAGGATTTGAATCCTGATAATTTGATGGAATTAAGGCGCACAGCAGTCTGAAATTGGGTCAAAAGGCACTGGTTGTGCCCGAAGCCTCCATGTTAACCGACCCAAACCCACCAAGGCCTCAGATTTCCCCTGAAATTAGCCCAGAAATTGAGGCCACAATCCCGGATAATTAGGGGATGAATCCCCTATTGGCAACCCTCCAGCCCTACCCCTTCGAGCGCCTGCGTCAACTCTTTGCAGGCGCCACACCGCCGGCAGACCGCGCCCACATTAGCTTAGGCATCGGCGAACCCAAACACGCCACGCCTGAATTCATCAAAAAGGCCCTGATGGCCTCCCTCGATACAGCACTGTCTGGATATCCAGCCACCGCTGGCGAGCTCAAAATGCGTGAGGCTTGTGCCCAATGGCTCAAGCGCCGGTATCAGGTCGATGTCAATGCAGCCACCCAAGTATTGCCAGTCAATGGCTCCCGCGAAGCCTTGTTTTCTTTGGCTCAAGCGGTACTCAACCCCACTCAGCCCGGCGGCATTGTCATCAGCCCCAACCCCTTCTATCAAATCTACGAGGGGGCTACTTTGTTGGGGGGTGCTCAGCCCTACTACGTGGCCAATGCCCCAGAAAACAATTTTTCTGCCGATTGGGACAGCGTGCCCGAAGCCATTTGGGAAAAAACGCAATTGGTCTTTGTGTGCTCTCCGGGCAACCCCACAGGCAAGGTCATGCCTTTGGCTGAATGGCAAAAGTTATTTGCGCTCAGTGAAAAATACGGTTTCGTCATTGCCTCCGACGAGTGCTACAGCGAAATTTATTTCCGTGACGAACCGCCCTTAGGCGGCCTTGAAGCCGCCAGCCAACTGGGTAACAAAGATTTCAAGCGCCTGATTTCCTTTACCAGCTTGTCAAAGCGCAGCAATGTGCCCGGCTTGCGCAGTGGCTTTGTGGCCGGCGATGCCGCCATCATCAAAGACTTTTTGTTGTACCGCACTTACCATGGCTGTGCCATGAGTGGCGTGGTCCAAGCCGCTAGCATCGCGGCTTGGAACGACGAGGCGCATGTGGTTGAAAACCGCAACCTCTACCGCACCAAATTTGCGCAAGTCACGCCAGTCCTGGCTGAGGTGATGGACGTTCAATTGCCCGATGCCAGTTTCTATTTGTGGGCCGGCATTCCCGACGCTTGGGGCCAGAGTGACACCGAGTTTGCCCGCGAGCTGTATGCCGCAGAAAACGTCACCGTACTGCCCGGCAGTTATATTGGCCGCACTGCGCAAGGCCGCAATCCGGGTCAAGGCCGTGTGCGCATGGCTTTGGTGGCAGAAACCGAAGAGTGTTTAGAGGCCGCACATCGAATTGCTCGCTTCATCAAAGCGGGCCGTGCATCATGAGTGCGACCTTACGCTTGGCCGAGCGCCTCATTGCCCTACCCTCCGTCACGCCCGAAGATGGCGGTTGTACCGAATTGATCAACTCGCAACTGGCACCCCTAGGTTTCAATTGCGAAGTGATTGACTTAGGACCCGACCACTTTCGAGTTAGAAACTTATGGGCCAAGCGTGCCGGCACCTCCGGTCAAACCTTGGCATTTGCAGGTCATACAGATGTCGTACCCACAGGCCCATTAGCCCAATGGTCCAGTGACCCGTTCACCCCCACACACCGCGATGGCAAGTTGTTTGGACGTGGCGCAAGCGACATGAAAACTTCTTTGGCCGCCATGGTGGTGGCCACCCAAGAATTTCTTCAAGAGTGTCCTAACCCGGCACTGGGCATTGCCTTTTTGCTCACCAGCGATGAAGAAGGTCCCGCATTGGACGGCACCGTTCGCATCTGTGAATTGTTGCATCAGCGAAAAGAGACGCCCGATTTTTGTATCGTGGGTGAGCCCACTTCCGTCAAACAAACCGGCGACATGATCAAGAACGGTCGCAGAGGTTCGCTCAGTGGCAAATTAACCGTCAAGGGCATTCAGGGCCACATTGCCTATCCCCAATTGGCGGACAACCCCGTTCACCGCGCAGCGCCTGCCATCGCCGAATTGGCGGCCACGGTCTGGGATCAAGGCAACGAATTTTTCCCGCCCACCAGCTGGCAAATTAGCAATGTGCATGCAGGCACAGGTGCGACCAATGTCATCCCAGGTGAGATGGTGATCGATTTCAATTTCCGTTTTTGTACGGAATCTACGGCTGACAGCTTGAAGCAACGCGTCACGGCGCTTTTACAAAAACACCAACTTAACTTCGAGATTGAATGGACATTGGGTGGTTTGCCGTTTCTCACCACGCCTGGCACTTTGGTGGCGGCGGTCCAAGAAGCCATTCAGCAAGTGACAGGCCTTCAAACCGAGCTGTCTACGACGGGTGGCACCAGCGATGGGCGCTTCATTGCGCAAACATGCCCGCAAGTGATTGAACTGGGCCCCCCCAATGCCACCATTCACAAGATTGATGAGCATGTGGCCATCTCAGACATTGAGCCGCTCAAAAACATTTACAAACAAGTGCTGATTCGATTGAACCAAGCCTGTGCTGCGGCGGCGTCTCAGACGGTTTAATTCATGAACCTTCATCAATTGATTGAGACCAGTGCACAGCAACTGGAACAAGCCCAAGTGGCTTACGGGCATGGCACTTTAAATGCCCATGACGAAGCTGTGTGGCTGATCTTGTGGCAGCTCAAATTGCCGATTGACCTGTCGCTGTCAAACGATCTCACGGAACTACAACAGTCCATCGACGAAACGGGTGTTGCCATCGATGCGCATCAACTTTCTACGGCTCAGATCAATGAATGTCAGGCTTTGATCACGAAACGTATTGAAAGCAGAAAACCCGCAGCCTACTTAACGCAAGAGGCATGGCTACAAGGCATTCCGTTCTATGTCGATGAGCGCAGCATCGTGCCAAGAAGCTTCATCGCCGAGCTCATTGCCGACGGTGATTTTGATGGCTGGCTCAGCGAAACCAGTCACCATTTTCTGGATCTGTGCACTGGCAATGGCAGCCTGGCGGTTCTCTGTGCCATGGCCTATCCTGAGGTATCGGTGGTGGCGGCCGACATTTCGACAGATGCTTTGGAAGTGGCCCGCATCAACATAGAAAAACATCAGCTCAGCGCCCGAATTCGCTGGATCCAAAGTGATGGCCTGAACGCTGTATCTGATACCTTTGACTGCATCATTTGCAATCCCCCCTATGTGTGCGAAGCCAGCATGCAAGCCTTGCCTCAAGAATATTTAGCCGAGCCTCAATTGGCATTGGCGGGTGGCACGGACGGCATGGACTTAATCCGTCAACTGTTGCTCGACTTGCCGTCACGTATGAACGAGCGAGCCATACTAGTTCTGGAGATTGGCAACGAAAGAGAAAACTTTGAGGCGGCATTCCCCCATCTCGAAGCGGTTTGGCTAGAAACCAGTGCGGGTGAGGACCAGGTACTCTTGATCACCAAAGAAGCTTTGATGGCCAGCCAAGCTGCTGGCCTCTGATCATCGCAAGACAGTTCAAGACAAGATGCCAGAGCACAAAATGCTGCCTTCGTTTTTGATTCAGAGCATTCAATCAACAGCCGACTGGTCCACGTTTGAATCGCTGCTGCGCACCTACGCGCAACATGATTTAGACCAACCACACCTCAGCAGCATTTGGAAAGATTTAGAAGATTTACCCTCGCGATACGGCCCGCCAAAGGGTGCTGCTGTGCTTCTTTGCCTCACCGATCAAACCCCCATCGGCTGTGGCGCTATCGCCGCGACCAGCTTGCAAAATGCCTGTGAAATCAAGCGTCTGTATATTCAGCCCGCCCACCGCGGCCAAGGTGGTTCCAAAATTCTGATTCAAGCCTTGATGGAAAAGGCCCTTCTTGAAGGCTATCATCAAGCGGTGCTGAGCACTTGGCAATCCAACACCTCAGGCCTAGCACTCTACAAATCCATGGGATTCCATTCGGTTCCTTCGTTTAAATCCCACCCCAATTCTGAATTGATTTACCTTGGCAGGTCACTCGGCCCGGCCAAGACTCAAACCACTCAATGATTCAACTGAAAAATGTCACTTTGCGCCGCAGCGCAAAAGTGTTGCTTGACGCAGCGTCCGTTACTCTCAACCCAGGCGAAAAAGTCGGCTTGGTAGGACGCAATGGCGCCGGCAAATCGACACTGTTTGCCCTGCTCAACGGCACTTTGCACGAAGATGGCGGCGACTTTAGCGTGCCCAAGCAATGGCGCTTGGCGCAAGTCGCCCAAAACATGCCTGAAACTGAGGAGACCGCCACTGACTTTGTACTGGGTGGTGATACACGCTTAACAGAACTCAGAGCTGCCCTAGAAGCGGCTGAGCAGTCTGAAGATGGCATGGCCATGGCCCATGCCCACGTCGACTTGGCAGACGCTGGTGAACACGATGCTGTGCCCCGCGCACAAGCCTTGATTTTGGGATTGGGCTTTCGCTCTTCAGAACTCAACCAACCGGTCAATAGTTTTTCGGGCGGCTGGCGCATGCGTTTGCAATTGGCGCGAGCCCTGATGTGCCCCTCAGATTTACTATTGCTAGACGAGCCCACCAATCACTTGGATTTAGATGCCTTGGTGTGGCTAGAAGCATGGCTGAAGCGCTATGCAGGCACCATGATTGTGATCAGTCACGATCGCGAATTTTTGGATGCTGTGACCGATGTCACGCTGCACATTGAACACGCCAAACTCAACCGATATGGCGGCAACTACAGTGCCTTTGAAACCCTGCGGGCTCAACAACTCGAATTGCAGCAAGCTTCATTTTCTAAGCAGCAAGACAAAATTGCACACTTGCAAAAGTTCATTGATCGATTCAAAGCCAAGGCCAGCAAAGCTAAGCAAGCTCAGAGTCGCGTCAAGGCTTTGGAACGCATGGAGAAGATTGCCCCGGTCTTGGCCGATGCCGACTTCACCTTTGAGTTTAAGGAACCCGTCAATTTACCCAACCCCATGTTGGCCATCTCCGAAGCCAATCTGGGCTACACGGTCGATGGGGTTGAAAAGGTCATTGTTCGCCAAGTGAGCAAGTCCGTTTTGGCGGGCCAACGCATTGGTATTTTGGGTGCCAATGGTCAAGGCAAGTCCACCTTGGTGAAGACAGTGGCACGAAGCATCAAGGCTTTGTCTGGTGACATCACTGAAGGCAAAGGCCTCAACATTGGCTACTTTGCCCAGCAAGAATTGGACGTGCTGCACTCGTCAGACAATCCGCTAGAGCACATGATTCGCTTGGTGAAAGAATTGGGCCCAACACCTGGACAGTCTTCACGCGAACAAGATCTGCGCAACTTCTTGGGCACCTTCAACTTTACCGGCGATATGGTGAAGCAAAGCGTAGGCTCCATGAGTGGTGGCGAAAAAGCGCGTTTGGTGTTGGCCATGATTGTGTGGCAACGCCCTAACCTGTTGCTGCTGGACGAACCAACCAATCACTTAGATTTGGCCACCCGTGAAGCGCTGTCCATGGCCTTGAATGAGTTTGAAGGTACCGTGATGTTGGTCAGTCACGATCGTGCGTTGCTCAGAGCCGTTTGCGATGAATTTTGGTTGGTGGGTCGCGGTGAAATCAAGCCCTTTGACGGTGACCTCGATGATTACCAACGCTATTTGCTAGACGAGTCCAAGCGATTGCGTGAAGAGGCGAAAGCCAACGAAATAGCAGAATCAAAGGCAGCGAGTGCCAAACACTTTGCAGCCACTGTGGCTACTGAGCCTGTAGCGGCCGTGGTCGCAACTGTGAAGCCCATCGCAGTTCCGGCCAATCGCACGGCAGAACAGAAAAAAGAAGAAGCCTTGATACGGCAACAAAAGTCTGCGCTTAAAAAGCCACTGAAAAAATCAATTGAACAAGCCGACCTCAAGATGAGTCAATTGCAGGCAGACAAGTTGGCACTCGAAACCAAATTGACCACACCCTTGAGTCCCGCCGAAATTGCAGAAGCTGGCAAACAGCTCAAGGCCGTCAACACAGCCCTTGAAGATCTTGAGGTGCAATGGTTGGCTTGGTCTGAAGAATTGGAAAAACTCGATTTAGAAACCTAATCAAACGAAAACTAAATCCCGACCACAAAGAAAAAACCCCGCAGAGCTAAAGCTTTGCGGGGTTTTTGAATGGGTTTGAGTAATTGGTGGGTCGGGCGAGATTCGAACTCGCGACCAACGGATTAAAAGTCCGCTGCTCTACCGACTGAGCTACCGACCCAACTACTCAAGCCTCAAATTATAGCGTCATTTTTTGGGATTTGGCAAGCCACTTGCAAGAAAATTTACGATCAATGATGAAGCCACCAATCCAAAGGTTGCCGTGACCGTGACGGCAGAACCATAGCCATGGCAATTGAGACTGCCATCGCCTTCAATATTGCAAGAGGGATCTGGGGGCGCCACATTTTCTCGACTGAAAACACAACGAACATTCATTTTTTTACCGTCTTTTGGGGCACCCCGCTCCTTGCGCAATCGATAACGCAGTTGAGACAGCAAGGGGTCATGTGTGACTTGGGACAGGTCCGCTTGCTCTACCAAATGTGCTTCACGCTTTCCACCTGCAGCACCCAGGGTGACAAAATAAATCTTGTTGCGAATGGCCCAATCGGCCATGGCCACTTTGGCTTTCACTTGATCACAGGCATCCACAATGGCCATCACTGGCGATCGCCCTGAGTTGGCCTGAGTGATGATCTGTTCCCAATTGTCTGGACTGACAAAATCATCGACTTCATGCACCAAGCACTCCGGATTGATGTGTGAAATTCTGTCCTTCATAGCCAAGATTTTGGCTTGTCCCAGTGTGGTGTCGAGGGCATGAATTTGTCGATTGATATTGGACTCCACAATGTGATCCATGTCGACCAATGTCAATTCCGACACCCCACTGCGAGCCAGTGCTTCAGCCACCCACGAGCCCACACCGCCAATGCCGACCACCAACACATGCGCCTGCGCAATCTGCGCTGCGCCTTGCACGCCATAGAGCCGTGCCATGCCGCCAAAGCGCCGATCCATGATCAATGAAGAAGGATTCATGAATAACAAGCTCAATGATTAAAGACGGCTCAAGTTGTACTTCAAAGCCGCGTAAGCGCCCGCCACAATACTCAAGGTGGCCAAGAAACTCATCAAATTGAGGGTGGACATGCCACTCAAACCTTGGCCAAGTGAGCAACCCAAGGCCATTACGGCACCAAAGCCCATCAAGCTAGCACCGATCGCATGACGAATGAAATCATCAGAATTGGTAAAGGCCTCCAGCTTATAGGTGCCATTAAGAATCGCACTAAAGCAGGCCCCCACAAAAATTCCAAGCACTGACACCATGCCTAAAGTGAGGCGCTTTGTGCCGTCACTGAAATACATCAATGCATCCAATCCCAAGGCAACGGGTGCTGTCAAGCTGAGCGCTTCCATCTTGCCGCTGGTGGTGCTCAAAAAGAATTCTTCTAAGGTTTCAGGGTGCTCTAAGCCGTGACCCATAATGCCTGAAATAGCCCAAACACCGCAGATGATCAAACCCACAGACAACCCTGTGGCCACATTACGTGCATTGATAAATTGCTTGTCTTTGAAAATCCAAGCAGACAGCGCAAGGGCTACTAACAAGGCTGCTACCAATGAACCTGTTGCCGCATTGAAACCAAACCAAGCACTGAGCCACTGCCCTGCAAAGAGTCCTGTAGAGGGCGTCCATTGAGGCTGTTCAAACAGATAAACACGAGGGATGGCCAAGGCACCCTTCATGGTTGCCAGGGCAACGATGCCCATCACCAGCAACACAAAAACTGACTTCAGGTTGCCAGCACCCGCACGAACAATTGATTTGGCGCCACACCCCGATGCCCACACCATGCCCCAACCAAACAGAAAGCCGCCGACGATCCGGGCCAGCCAATAGCCAGGTTGGGCAAACACAGATTGAAGTGGCGAAATATAGCCACCATAAGTCATCCAACCAAACCCCAAGACAGCGATGGCGACTGCCAAGGCCCACTGCCTGAGCCGATCAAAGTACCCCATGATGACAGCATCACTCACGGCACCCATGGTGCAGAAATGCGAACGGTGGAAAATGACGCCTAAGGCAATAGACAACAGGCCAGTCGCCCCTAGTACCTGCCATTGCAAAGTAGCAAGTTGGGCTTCAGTCATGATGTTCTAAAGTGAAAGATCAGCGAAGTCGAGCTAAGCGATCTTTGGCCGTTTGAGCCGCTTCACTGTTGGGGTATTGCTTGACCAAGTCTTCCATGGCTTTTTTGGCGGCCTTGACGTCTTTCAATTCGACTAAGCAATTGGAGATGGCCAACATGGCCTCAGGTGCACGCGTGTGCTCGGGGGCAATGCTGAGCAGTTTGCGGAAATTGACAATGGATTCTTTGTAATCCTTGGTGGCGTATTGCGCATTGCCTAACCAAAATAAGGCAGATGATGCATAGCCACTGGTGGGATACCTGCGCAAGAAATTGAGCAAGCTGATTTGAGCCGCAGCAAAATCACCCGTTCTGAAAACCAGCAAGGTGGCTTCGAATTCTTTTTTCTCGGTGGGATCGGCCTGGAACTCCAAGCCATCCAAAACCACTTTGATAGGTTCAAACTTGCTCAAACGTGTATCCACCGTTTGCAACACATCTTTTTGCTTCAACTGCAAATCTGTGATGTCTTTGAGCAGTTGCTCAAGCTTGCCACGCAATGCCGATTGATCAGACTTCTGTGTGTCAATTTGAGTTTGAAGGTCGAGCAGTGCACGTTTCAGTGCCGCATTTTCTTCAGTTTTAACTTTTAACTCTTGTTGGACAGCATCCAACTTTTGTCGCAAATCCAAAATGGCTTTGCGGGCTCCATCGTCCTCAAACAAGGCGGCATTGGCCAACACGCTGGCGCTGGCAAACAAAGCTGCCAGGCAGCATTGAAACGAACGATGAAGGGCCCGAGAGTTCATGAGTTAGCTTTGATCAGTATTTGATTTCAACGCGACGATTTTTGGAGAAAGCGGCTTCATCAGCGCCATTCACAGCTGGTTTTTCTTTGCCAAAACTCACTGCTTCCAATTGCGCATCGCTCACGCCCAACAAGGTCAATGCACGGCGAACGGTCTCAGCACGTTTCTGGCCCAAAGCCAAGTTGTACTCACGACCACCACGCTCGTCGGTGTGACCTTCGAGTTGGACTTTGAATTGCTTATTGGCTTGTAAGTGAGCCGCATTGCGTTCCAACACAGCACGTGCTTCAGGCTTCAAAGTGTAGCTGTCGTAATCGAAATAAATCACGTTGACACCGGCAGGAGCAATGCTTTGGCTCTTGGATGTGCCACTGACCACGGGGGCGACACTGCTTTGTGCCATGTTGGTGTCATTGCCTGAAGCAGCTTTGTCTTCAACGGGCACCTCGTTCAATTTCACACCTGATGAACAGGCAGAAATGACAGCGGTTAGCGCCAGAATCCAAAGACGACGTTTGATCATGAAAAACTCCAAAAGAAAAAAATTAACGGAAGGGGCCCCAGGCGGGTTCACGGATGTCACCACTTTGCCCGGACAGTTTGGCTTTTATTTTGCCGTCCAAGGTGGATGTCATGAGTGCCTCTCGGCCTTGCTGCACTGTGGCGTAAACAATCAACTTGCTATTGGGTGCAAAGCTAGGACGCTCATCGGCCGTGGTGTCGGTGATGGCAGTGGCCTGGCCAGTACTCAAGTTCAAAACATGAGCTTTAAATTGCCCCCCAATGCGGCTGATATAGGTCAACCAACGTCCATCAGGACTAAGTGCGGGTGAGATATTGTAACTTCCACCAAATGTGACTCTTTCTACAGAACCGCCAGAGGCAGACATTTTGTAAACCTGAGGGCTGCCACCTCGGTCAGAGACAAAATAAATCAGGCTGCCATCCTGGGAATAAGTGGGTTCTGTGTCAATGCCAGAACTTTGGGTCAGCCGTTTGGCATCACCCGTGGCTACATCAATTTGGTACAACTGCGAACCACCATCACGGCTGAGTGTGGCCAAGAGGTGCTTGCTGTCAGGGGACCAAGCTGGCGCACTGTTGGAGCCCTTGAAATTGGCCATGATTTTGCGCTTGCCGGTAGAAAGCTCATGAACGTAGATCACGGGTTTGCGGGATTCAAAGGAAACATAAGCCAGTTGTGTCCCTTTAGGAGACCAAGACGGTGAAATGATGGGCTCTGCACTGGTCAAAGCTGACTGCGCATTTTCGCCATCCGAGTCGGCAATCCACAGACTGTATTTGCCGCCTGCTTTGGTGATGTAGGCAATGCGGGTTGCAAAAACGCCCTTCTCACCCGTTAATTTCTCGTAAACCCAATCGGCCAATCGATGGGCAGACAGGCGCAGATCGGCTGCAGCCACGGTTTCACGGTAATCGCCGCGCTCTTGCCCAGAAACAATGTCCCACAATCTGGCTCTGATTTCGTAGCGACCATCTGCAAGACGGGTGGCACTCCCTGCCACCATGGCGTCGGCATTCCTTTGTCGGATTTGAGCTAAGTCGGGGCGTGTGAGCTCGTCCATGGCCAATCCAGGCACAGCAATGCCACGAAATTGGCCGCTTCTTTCCAAATCCGCTAGGACAATGGCCGAGGTTTTTTGGGGTGCAGCGTCTTCACCCTTGAACGGCACAATGGCAATCGGTACTTGGGTCATGCCCACGCCCGAAACATCCACCTTAAATTGGGCCCAGGCAGCTTGTGCACCAAGCAAGCCAAGCAAGGCCGCGGCCATGATTTGTCGCAAGAAACGTGAAGTCATATTCGAAAATGAGGTCTTTTTCATAGAGAAAGATTGCCAAAACAGCGCTAATTTAGCATTGTGACACGCAGTAAAATCAAATTGATGACACAAAACCCCCACGAAAGCAGCCAGAAGGAATTGCCCTTCCTGAAAAGGATGCTAAGGCTTTGGCCCTATTTTGGGAAACAGCGTTCTGTTTGGATTTTGGCCTTGGTGGCGACGCTGGTGGCGGCCAGCACCGAACCCCTCATCCCTGCACTCTTCAAGCCTTTATTAGACGAGGGTTTCGCAGAAAACTCCCTGCCCTTGTGGATGGTTCCCGCCGCGGTCATTGGCATCTTTCTGGTCCGTGGTGCCGCGTTTTTTGTCTCCCAATATGCCTTGGCACGAATTGCCAACAATGGCATGCAAGCCTTGCGAGACACACTTTTTCAACGCTTGATGCAGGCTGAAATGTCTGTGTTTTCTCAGCAATCTGCTAGCGCTCTATCCAACACCCTCGTTTACGAAGTTCAAACAGGTGCCACGCAACTCATTTCGGCACTGTTAGGGCTCTCCAGAGACGGCTTTACGTTGATTGCGCTGATTGCCTATTTGATGTTCCTCAACTGGAAGTTGACCCTGCTGGTTTTTGTGGTCGTGCCAGGCTCGGCATGGGTCATGAAAATATTGTCCAAACGACTGTATGGCCTCACGCGAGACAGTCAAGCCGCCACCGACAATTTGGCCTATGTGGTGGAGGAAAACGTCCTGGCGCATCGCATGGTGAGGCTGCACGGTGCGCAAGAAACTCAATTGACGCGATTTAAAAATTTGAGCCAACGCCTCAGAAGTTTGGCCCTCAAATCAACCATTGCTTCAGCAGCGATGTCGCCCCTTACCCAATTGATGGCGGCTGTGGCATTGTCAACCGTGCTGGTGGTGGCCCTCATTCAAAGCAGGACCGGCCTGCAAGGTGCCAGTGTGGGCGGCTTTGTGGCTTTCATCACCGCCATGCTGATGCTGGTGTCCCCCATCAAACGACTGGCTGACATTGCCACGCCGATCACCCGCGGCTTGGCCGCCTTAGAACGGGGCCTGCTGCTGCTGGAGAACGTCTACATCGAAACCGAAGGCAAGTCGCCTGTTGACATTTCTGCCCACGAATCGTCCAAGATTTGCATTGCCTTTGAAAACGTACAAGTGCAATACAACCCCGAGTCACCCCCTGCCCTCAAAGCCTTGAGTCTTGAAATTGCCAAGGGTGAAACAGTGGCTTTTGTGGGCCCCTCTGGTTCTGGCAAAACCACTTTGGTGAACTTGCTGCCCCGATTTGTGCAAACCACTGCAGGTCAAGTTTCCCTGCTCGGTACACCCATTCACCTCTGGCCACTTGCGCAATTGAGGGCTCAATTTGCCATGGTCAGTCAAGATGTGGTGATGCTCAATGACAGCGTGGCCGCCAATATTGCATTGGGGCAAGACATAGACAGGCTCAAAATTCAAAAGTGTCTTGAGGCGGCCAACTTGGCCAGTCACATTGAACGCCTGCCTCAAGGCATGGACACCCTTCTGGGACACAACGCCACACAACTCTCGGGCGGTCAGCGTCAACGACTGGCCATTGCCAGAGCGCTCTACAAAGATGCACCCATCTTAATTTTGGACGAGGCGACATCTGCGCTAGACAACGAATCGGAGCGTTGGGTGCAAGAGGCTTTGCAAAATCTCATGAAGGGACGCACCACCCTCATCATTGCGCACCGCTTGTCGACCATTGAGCATGCCGACCGAGTGGTGGTCATGGAAAAAGGCGAAATTGTGGAGCAAGGGCGTCACGCTGATTTGCTCCAACAAGGCGGCGCTTACGCTCGCCTTCAGCACAAAGCTTAAAGCTTAAAGCTCAGAGCAGAACAATGTCGTATTGTTCAGGCCCCATCGCCGATTCACTTTGCAATGAAACAGGTTTGGCAATGAAGTCCGACAAAGCGGCCAAGTGCTGACTTTCTTCATCGAGCAACATTTCAACCACAGCAGGTGAAGCCACCACACGAAACTCGCGGGGGTTGAACTGACGTGCTTCGCGCAAAATTTCACGCAGGATGTCGTACACCACAGTGCGAGTGGTTTTGACACTGCCCTTGCCTTCGCAGCTGGGGCAAGGCTCACACAGCATGTGCGACAAAGACTCGCGTGTTCGCTTGCGCGTCATTTCAACCAAGCCTAACTGCGAAAATCCACCCGTCATGGTTTTGACTCGGTCGCGAGCCAATTGTTTTTTAAACTCATCCAACACAGCCGTTTGGTGTTCTTCACGTGCCATGTCAATGAAGTCAACAATGATGATGCCACCTAAATTTCTCAAGCGCAGTTGTCGGGCAATGGCGTGCGCTGCTTCCAAATTGGTTTTGAAGATGGTGTCATCAAAGTTTCGAGCACCCACATAGCCACCGGTGTTCACATCGACGGTGGTGAGGGCCTCAGTTTGATCAATGATGAGGTAACCGCCCGACTTCAACTCTACTCGGCGCCCTAAAGCTTTGGCCACTTCTTCATCGATAGCGTACAAGTCAAAAATAGGTCGCTCACCTTTGTACAGCTGAAGCCTTGCCGCCGCTGCAGGCATGAATTCTTTGGCAAAAGCAGATAAGTTTTCAAACTGCTCTTTGGAATCAATGCGAATGGCTTGAGTGGCCTCACCCACCAAGTCACGCAATACACGCTGGAGCAAAGTGAGGTCTTGATGCAACAAAGACTGAACAGGTAATCGAATGGAGGCGTCTTTGATACGCGCCCACGTTTTGCGCAAATACGCAATGTCGTCGGTTAACTCGGTATCAGTGGAGTCCTCTGCATTGGTTCGCAAAATAAAACCACCGCCTTGATCTCCCACCATTTTTTGCAAGCGTTGACGCAAAGCATCGCGTTGCTCAGTTGGAATTTTTTGCGACACACCAATGTGATCGTCTTGGGGCAGAAATACCAAGTGTCGGCCTGCAATGCTAATTTGTGTCGACAAACGTGCGCCTTTGGTCCCAATGGGGTCCTTGACCACCTGGACCATCAGGGCTTGACCTTCAAACACTTGTTTTTCAATAGGCACCAGTGGCTGTGAACTACGGGCCACTTGGGGTGGCTCGCCTTCGGGTTGTCGTTGCCAGACATCGGCCACGTGAAGAAATGCGGCACGCTCTAACCCGATGTCAATGAAGGCAGACTGCATGCCTGGCAACACTCTGGCAACTTTGCCCAAATAGATATTGCCCACCAGGCCTCTCTCGAGAGAACGCTCCACATGCAACTCTTGAACAGCCGCCATTTCCACCACGGCCACACGGGTTTCTTGGGGTGACCAATTGATCAAAATATCTTGCTGCATGACTGTCACTTCAAAGAAAAAGAATTAAGGGTTCTGCGGCACAGGCCAAGGTGCCGGGGGAATGGGCCATGATAGCAATTCGGCTAAACGACACACCACCCAAAAGGATTCACTTGGGGTCACGATGGCCGGCTCTACCAATAAGCCTCGCCAACAGCGCTCCAAAGCATCGTCCTCGGTAATGCCCAATTGAAATTGCTGATGACTGGCCGTGTCGACCAGCATATGGGCCATGTCCTCGCACATCTCATAGCGCTGAGTGAGCTCGGGTCTGGGCAAATTAGGCTTGGTTCGGCCTTTGTCGACATAAAGCGCCATGAAAGACTCTGGCACAAAGCTTTGGTTTTCTTCGTACATGTCAGCCCATCAGAAACAAGTCGCCTGGGGCCATCACATGTGA
>JACCDQ010421562.1_pt1 | contig 15000 bp, 14 predicted proteins | sample 7446031 | NCBI WGS metagenome assembly JACCDQ01 (sample SAMN15323442, study PRJNA562643) | freshwater metagenome | isolation source: river surface water | place: USA:Blue River Watershed | collected 2017-08-17
ACTGGGATCAAAACTTAATAATCTAGTTGGCTTAGATGCGTTTGGTAGGGTTGATATTATTAATGGTTGCACACAGTTTATTGATAACTTGTATATGCAACATCCTGTACAAACTGTTAGGGGTGATTACAGATACCACGAAAGATTAAATTTATCCTATGTCAAAGATGTTGGGTCATTGATACCCGACATCCCATTAGTTATTGCAATGCCATTCCCTCAGATAGGGGCACCGCATGTTGACATGGATGAGATTTTGTACGAAGCAGTTCAAAAAGGAATTGAAGTGCATATAGACGGTGCATGGGTAACATGTTGCCGAGATGTTAGTTTCAATTTTAATCATCCTGCTATATCATCAGTTGGTATTAGTTTAAGCAAAGGGCTTGGGCTAGGATGGAACAGAATTGGCTTACGTTGGTCTAGAAATACTAAACAAGATAGTGTTACAATAATGAACGATTTTCACATGAATAATCGAGCATTGGCAATGATAGGGCTGCACTTTATTCGCAGTGTTCCAACCGACTATCTATGGAATACTCACGCTAACAACTATTATAAGGTGTGTAACGACTTCGGTCTTACACCTACACAAAGCATATATCTTGCATTGCAAAATGGACAACCAGTAGGAGTTAGTCCTTTAATAAGGTATTTAGAAAATGCATCTACATAATATAGACGGCGTCAACATTCCGTTAGATCCGGAATGGAAGAACGTTGCCGTTAGCGTAAGTGGCGGAGCAGACTCTGCATTGCTTGCATACCTAGTAAGCAAACTTGCTAGAGAACAAGACCAAAATGTAACAGTGCATATTATTAGCCATGTTAGAAATTGGAAGTCAAAGCCATGGCAGCAATATAATGCCCGACGTGTCTATGATTGGCTACTGTGGAAATTCTATCATGTAGATTTTAAGCGACATGTTAACTTTATTGCTCCCGAGTTAGAGTACGAAATAATTGGTCCTAACCTAACAGACGAGTACGGAAAGAAAGTTAGCGGCGACAATATTCAACAACGTGCTTATGCCGAGTTTATTTGTAAAGAACATAACATAGAAGCGTACTACAATGGAGTAACACGCAATCCTAGACTGGCACAATTTAATGGTATGGTTGAGCGTGACATAGAACGCACAGACGACAACAGCCATTTAGAAATAATGAACCATATGGGCATATGGGCATTGCATCCTTTTCGATTTGTAACAAAGGATTGGGTATTAAAACAATACAAAGACAACGACATTATGGACTTGTTTAACCTTACACGCAGTTGTGAAGGCACTGCTACTGGCATTACTTACGAAAGCTATGTTAAGGGACAAGAAGTACCAGTATGCGGAGAATGTTTTTGGTGTAAAGAAAGAGAGTGGGCAATTGAACAAAACAAGTAAAACGTTCTGTATGCACCCATTTACTGGGCTAGCAACTAGAGAAGACGGTGCTATACAAGCCTGTTGTCGTAGCCACCCCGTTGGTAACATACAATGCCAGAGTTTAGAAGAAGTATGGAACAACGAAACAATGAAAAGGATTCGTAAACAAGTCCTTAACAATGAACGTCCTAAGGAATGCGAACCTTGTTTTAGTCTAGAAGATCAAGGAGTAGAAAGCCTACGCCAGCGCCATATTGCAGGAGTAATACCCGAAGCACGTATTAACTTGTATCCGGATGCTGTTAGCAAAATGAATGAGGATTTCACAATGCCGTTTGAGATTCCTACTATGGAATTAAAACTAAACAACTTGTGTAATCTTAAATGTAGGATGTGCCATCCAGGAGATAGTACTAGCTGGAATGACTGGGCAGAAATTAAAGACTTTTATAAAGATTCAGGCAAGGTAATTTACAACCTAGTAAAAGATCATAACTTAGAAAAGAAACCTCTCCTTGATAAGTTTGAAGACAATCCGAAATGGTGGGCTAGTTTAGAAAAGAATTTATCTCACTTTAGACGTGTAGAGTTTGCCGGCGGCGAACCATTAATGGATCCGCAGCATTATAGAATACTCGACATGTTAAAGCCGTATGCTCACCAAATCGAAATCAAGTATGCAACAAACGCTACAACATTGGGAATTAGCAAAGGAAGAACAATTCATGAATATTGGCCAAATTTTAGATCAGTTGCTGTTAACGTCTCTATTGACGGGATGGGCGATGTTTATAGCTACATACGCGGCAACGGCGATTGGGATGCTGTTATACAGAACGTACAAGAAATAAAAAAGATTCCAAACATTACTCGAGTTGTAGGTGCAGTTGCCGTACAAGTAAGCAACGTGCTAATACTTGATAAGATGATAGAATACTTCTTAGATGATCTAGGCATTGTATTTTATACAAACATGGTTAAGTATCCCGATGTGCTTTCAGTGCAAGTACTGCCTCCGTACTTAAAGGGCCTTGCAATACAACGATTAGATTTTGTTAAAGAACGTGTGCATACTTTTAAACTTGTTAAAGAGCATCCGATGTTATTAGAACTAACTCTTGGACAAATTAACGGAGTGATAAATTTTCTAAGATCTAGTGATCACAGCGATAGGTGGCAAGACTGTATTGAGTTTAATCGAAGACTAGATGTTTCTCGCAAGCAAGACTTTGTTAGAGTAACTCCGGAGTTTAAACCTTTTGTATGAAAGAAATTTTTCAAAATGTTGTAGGATTTAACACTGCTGAAATTGTTATCAATTGTGCAGAAGGCGAGTTGTCTTTAGACTATCAGTTATCTGATAATCCTGTACAACATGCATGGCAGCAGATTCATCTAGACAGTAAAAACTTTAATGTGTCTTTGCCAGTTAATTCTCCAAAAGATGAAATCCTATCGATAGCTAACTCTATTTGTAAAGAAGTAGGCATGGACACAATTCCTGAAAACTTTACCGACGAGGATTTAAACCAGGCGCACAGTAATATGATCAAGCTCATCGATGCTAGTGACCGTATGGACTTATTGAACAAGTGCATTCACATACTTGAGGCACAAATAAAAAACAAATACGTTCAATACAACTCTAACATTACATTTTTTAAAGATGATAACAGCACGTTTATCCCAATACAAGAGGAATATAAGCTGTGGTTAGAGTCTAGTCCTAAATGGGGAGACTTGGTGCTAGGGTACGGAACATTAGGTAAAGATTGGTTAGACATCTTTAGTGATAGCGACGACAAACAAGAACTAGCAATACAAACGCAAATTAGTTCCGAAACATGCATGGTGTTTAGAACAGAGTACAATTTCCCTAAGGCTGTAGAAACACTATTTTATAGATGGGCTAAGAAAACTAATATTGCTCCGATTGAAAATTTAAATGAGTTAGCGTTAGGTAGATACTTCCTTGGAAGAATTATTATCAATGATACTATGTTAGACTATCATAACAATGTTGGAGATTGGTATATTCCAAATCACATATGTAAGTTAAATTGGAACAAAGACATTATCGGATCAAACGTTTCTATTAAGCAGATTAGATTTTATAACGATAATAAGTATCAAGACATGAGCATTGATCATGCAAAGATTAAACCTATATTATGAATAAGATAACTAGTCGCTGGCCACACCAAGATTCTATTAAAGTAGAATGGAATTTAGGAAAACGATGCAACTACGATTGTAGTTATTGTCCAGCTGTTATACATGATAATTTTAGTAAGCATACAGATATTGAGTTGTTAAAGCTCGCTATTGACAGGTTAGTAGCACTAGGCAAGCCTATACGATTGAGTTTTACAGGTGGCGAGCCTTGTGTTCACCCCAAATTTGATGAAGTTGTTAGGTACGCCAAACACAAGGGTGTTAGCTGGATTAGTGTAACGACTAATGGAACAAGACCTTACGAATTTTATGCAAACCTTCCAGTAGACCAATATGTGTTTAGCATACACTTTGAATACGAGTGGATGAAGGTTGTTGACACTTTAAAGAAACTTGCCGATATGACTGCTATTAAAGTAATTGGACAAGTTATGGCCCATCATGATTATATGGACGCTGTTGTAATTGCTAAAGGTATTTTGGATCATAATGCTATTCCAAGCACTGTACGTCGAGTTAGATGGACCGAAGGTGACCATGACTTGTTTGATGATATGCGATACCATCCTGATGATCTTAAATGGATTAAATTAAAAACGGCTACAATACAAGGTAATTGTGTAATAGACGATTCTGAAATTATACATGCGAATGATGTCATTAAATTAAAAAGAAATCAATTTAAAGGATGGACTTGTAATGCAGGTATTGAGAGTTTAATGATTAACTGGGATGGCGAAGTCCATAGGGCAACTTGTAGAGTAGGCGGAAGTTTAGGAAACATATACTACGGGCTTGGTCTTAACTATTTTGAAAAGCCAACAGAGCCAGTTATATGTGATAGAAACTTTTGTACTTGTGCATCTGACATACCACTAACTAAAATAAAAAATGACGAATAAGTATTTCTATCCACATATCCCGCCATCATGGGTTGCAGCAAGTGCTATGAAAACAGTAGCAGGGAAATCTTTTAAATGGGGTAGCGAATTATTCCCCAAAAGCCCTGACAGCCCAACTAACGCAAAATATGACAGTGACGACATTGTTTACAAGATCAACAGCTTAGGATACAGAGAAAAAGAATTTGAAGAGTCTTACGAACAGTATGATCATCTTATGCTAGGGTTTGGTAATAGTTCAACTGCTGGAACAGGTGTTGCTGACGAAGACGTATTTTTAAGAGTGCTAGAAAGAAAACTTCCTAACACTAGGGTCTTAAACTTAGCTATTGCTAAAGCATCCCCGGATACAGTATCAAGGATGGTAGCATGTACAGTTCCTTACTTCTTGCCAAGATGTAAGAAACTTAGCGTAGTAATCATGTGGCCACAGGATGTAAGAAGAGAAGTATTCTTAGACAACTTCCATGAAAGCGTAACTGCTTTTTCTGACGAGCCTTACTCTGGGTACTTTTATGGAATTGATAATACAAGTTGCAAGTACAATAGGGACAAAAACACACACATGGTTGAGCTTGTCTGTAGATTGCACAATGTTAATTTGTACACTGTTCCTTACGCATTGTATAACACATCGATCGACGAAACAGTTGTAGGCAATGATACTGCTAGAGATGGCGCCAGCCCTTCCCCTAGCTGGCATTTAAAATTTGCAGATTCTATTATTGATCAAATAAATGAGCAAGCTCGGGGAAAGTCTGTTTAAAGTTCAATGACCTTATTGAGTCTATATTTGTAATATACTCTCTAAAGTCAGGCAGCAAGTGCGAGTGATCTTCTGCTTCAATAAATTTTAGAATAGCTTCCCACCTTCTCCATCCGTAAGGATTATCGTTCCAAAAGTTGTCGTCCTGAGTGTAGTTATTCCACAGCCAAACTTTAAATTCTTCAAACTGTTTTCTTATTTCCTCTTTGTCTTTCTTAGGCAGTATCCTAGCACTTAAGAAAGTTGGAATATACAGTAAGTGTAAGTTGATGATTCCGCCGCCAGTTTCGTACTCATCGAGTTTAAACTTGTTGATCTTTTTAAACCCCTGAGATAGCTTCCATTTAGCAAAGTTGATTATGTGCTTAATGTTAAGAGCTTGCACGGCACATGCAATGGCACAATGTATGTTATCCGGAGTATTGTCCATTAGCCATAAGCTATCTTCAATGTCTTTCCACTCAGCTGGGTATCTAATATAGTAATTACGATCCTTAAGGGCATCGAGACTAAACGCATACCTTACTTGTTTAAATTGGCTCCATACATTGATGATGTCCTTGTTAACAAAGATACCATTGCTGTTGTATCGAAGACTAATGTTCTTTGCATAACCTCTTTTGATAATTTCATCTAAGAACCTGCGATGTTCTTTGATCATCAATGGTTCGCCACCAGCAAAGTACAGTTGAGTTATGTTTGGGATCTGCTCAAATATTTCTTCCCAAAACTCGGGCTTTTCATACCAGTAGTTGTCAAACTCTTGTTTGTCCCATCTTATTTGTTGGAACACAATATTGCTAGTTGTTTTAGGAACAATCTTATTGTAATCTTCAACCCATCTTGAACTGTCATGTGGGCTGCACATTACACACTTTAAATTACAAGTATGACCTAGTCTAAGGTCCATGTATCTAATAGTATGCGGAACTGACCCGTCTTCATGTGTGTCTTTAATTAACTGTTGGAAATCAAGTCCGTCGCGATTCCATTCGTATAGTTCCCAAAGACGTTTACTAACAACACCGTTATCTTCCTCTTCAAAGCACTTAGTACAACTTGCAGGTATCTTACCTTCTAACATAGTTTTTCGAACACTCTTCATGTAGTCGTTATTAAACGCACTCTTAAGAGTTTCCTTGCCAAAGTTAGCTGGCTCGCCATTTTCTTTTTTAACTAGCCCTACTTTATGGTCGCCAGTTTTGGCTCCACTAGCATTAGTAACACAGCAAAGCCTTGCGTCACCATTTGGCCTAGTAGCAATGTGTATCCAGGGAAGAGCACAAAAGGTGGGGGTACCTGTTTTTTCTTCAACAAGTTTGATATAGGTTTTGATTTTATCTTTCATGATTCTTTAGTACACAGTAATTAGCCTATAAATACACTCGCGAGGCAAAAGATGAACATATCTACATGGAACCTGTATTATAAAATACATGAAACAGAAGGTCGACCAACAACTACTCAAATGTGTTACGAGCCTAGAGTTAATCCAGAAGGTACAGTCTTTTGCATGAACTTTGTTTATCCTTGCGAGTACCAAAGTAACCAGCCAAGGTTGTCTTATACCCAAGAGCATGTTGAGTCTATGTTTCAGCGTGAACTAAAGTATTTGGAAATCTTTAAAGATAAAGAATGGGCTCCAGAAGTATTGGACATCAAAGACCATAAAATTTTTATAAAATGGTACGGCGGAACTTGTAACGAAATGGTGTATAGGGACTTTGATTTAGAGTCACGTTACCCTAATTGGTACAGTGATGTTGAAAGAATTGTCTTAGAGCAAGTTGCAGACGGGTACTTAAAATCAACGATGTATCCGCATAGTCATTATTATGACAGTGACGGAAACATGCGTACTATAGATTTTTATGCAACAGTAGAAAAGGCAAATCCGTTCTTATCCTATGAAGAAGTTTCTAGTTTAATTGGGTTTGATACTAACAGGTTTAACGATGCTAAAGATGGCAATATGTTAAACATTGAAACAATTTTTAAGTCTGGGCTATTACAATATAGTAAATGGCCATTGAATTTATCGAACATTTATAGTAAAATTTATGTCAATGAATAAAAAGAAAATTTGGTTTTTTAAATACGACACTTGGCAACAGCATTATGTGTACTTGCCTCATTCTTGGTATGAATTTAAAAGGTACTACGAGCTCAACGGGCAATTTGCAAATGAGTGGGAATGGATACCTCCAGTAACTGATTACAACGATTGGTCAGTTGACGACATTGTAAATGACGCAGTAGCACACAACGCAGATGTCTACATGTTTAGTAGTTACATGTGGAGTTGGGAAATTATTAAAGTTGTTGCCAATGCTATTAGAAGCGAACTGCCTAATGCCGTTATTGTAATAGGCGGACCACATCAGCACACTACATATACCCAGCCGATGTTTTGGTTTAAGGATCACCCTTACTTTGATGCAACAGCTAGGCCTTCAGACTACGGCGAGTTTTTTATCGCGGACATGCTAGATTCAATATCTAGTAATAATTTAGATTGGTCTAAAGTAAGAGGTAGTTATCACAGACGAGGGTATGGTCCTGAAGGTAACAAACGAGATTTTAAATATCCGCCTGACATTATAGAGTCGAACATCGACCATGCAAGAATGGTTTCTGGCTACACACAAGATGCTAACAAAACTTTGGGCATTATGTACGAAACAAATCGTGGGTGCATGTATAAGTGTGTTTACTGTGAATGGGGTGGTGGTACAAACACTAAGGTTGTGCTCAAGGACATGTCAAGTGTTGAAAGTGATGTTTCCTATTTTAGAGAACTAAACATACACACTGTTTGGCTAACCGATGCAAACTTTGGATTAATGAAACGAGATCCCGACATTGCAAGATTGTTTGCATCGCAAAATGATTACATGAAGTTTGTAGGCATTACTGGATTAGCAAAAACAGATGCAAAAAAACGAGCAGCAGTTCTAGAACCTTTAATTCAAGCAGGTCTAGTAACGCTATATCAAATTAGCCTACAAACAATTGATGACAACATCTTAAAGAACATTGAACGAACTGACGTTACTCCAGAAGAAAACGTTGCATTAGCAAAGTACCTAATTGGCAAGTATGACATTGATGTAATTGTTGAACTAATCTTAGGACTTCCTGGAATGACTGTTTCAACATTTTATAAAGAAACAGCAATTGAGTATTCGTTAATGAATAGCGTAAAACCTCATACACACCATGTTCCTTTATACGTGTTACCAGATGCTCCTGTAGCAAATCCGGACTATTTGTCTAAGTATGAAATGAAGCTGGCTCCTATAGCGATCGAAGAATCGGTTGACTTGCTATCGGACAATAATCAAAAGTATTTGCAGTTGTTTAAAGACAAGAACTACAGAAAAGAAAATACCCTGCACATTCCAATTAGCAGCTACTCATACACTGTTGAAGATTGGAAAGAAATGTTCTTTATGAACGACATGAACCTTGTTCTAATGAACATGGTTATGATCACACCGTTTATAGATTTTATGCATTATCAAAAGGGTGTACCTTTAGACGATATCTTTAAGAAAATTTACAATGCATTATCTAGTGTTGATGATTTCTATAAGCCGATTTACAATGACTACTTAACTCCTTTATCCGAAGGCAAGTTTTGGAACAAGTCTTGGAGACAGTTTGAAGCAGGTCCAATTACCGGACTATGGACAATACACTCCTCATATGCTTGGCTATGGTGCCATAACAGGGATGCTATCTATAATGCTATTGAAGCACAGTTTGCAGAACACATAGATGACATTGTAAAAGACTGTTTGCTGTATTGTAAAAACAGTACCTTTAACGTTGACGAAACTATTGTATGGGAAAATCAATGGAGATGGGATCTTTGGGAAGAAGCAGGTGACAGGGCTGCAACACCAGTGAGTCAGCCAATCATGTTAGAAACTAAACCAACTAAAGTACATTGGTCTAACAAGTTAGAACTTTATAGAAATAGGTATACAGTAAGACACGAAACACAAGAGCCTATAAAGATGAAGTTGTTCCAAATGTCTCGTGCAGGTAACGATGAATAATATAAACTGGGACTCTGTAATAAAAGAAATCGAATCTGTAAAAGGCGAAGTTAGAACTGTGGGTGTTGACTTTTATAAAAACGCTAACGGTCAGTTTGATGAAATAGCTAACTTATGGAAAGAAGCTGGCTACGACAGCCACAATGTTGAATGGATTAACTTTTATCCAAGCACACACTTTGACAGTTCGGTTGAGCAACAATTTGCAGCCCAAGTGGGGTTAACTCCTATAAGGTCATGGATTAGTTGTGTTCGTCCAGGAATGTCTGCACCTTGGCATCAAGACGTTGATGACAATATGTTAGAATATCAACAACTAGGAAACCTAGTTCGTTATACTTGTCACATTGCTGAGCCTGCACATGGTCAGCTTATGTTGATTGAAAAAGAATCTTTTTATATGATTCCTAAAGGCACTGTCAGTAAATGGCCAGAGTATATGGCATGGCACGGTGCATCTAATTGTGGTTTTAAAAATCACTACCTGTATCATTTTTTAGGCTATGAAAACATTTGACGCTATTTTAGTAACAGACACTGCTACCTTTCCGCACTGGTCTAGGGGATATGGCGCTCACCGCATAGCAAGTCATTTAAGACAAAACGGGTTCTCAGTTCTTGTAATTGATTTCTCTGCTGGACTAACATTTGATATATGGAAACAAATATGTGAAAAAGCTGTTGGAGAAAATACTAAGTTAGTTGGGTTTTCCACAACATGGTGGCCATACAGAACACCGTTTGAAAATAATGAAAGTTTTAGATCCTGTCATATCGAATGGCTATCAGGATCTGGGTCTCCACCTGAAATAAGCAGAGACGGATTAACTTATCAAGCAGCTACGGGCAATTGCAAACCATGGGTTGATATTGTTAAATCTATAAACAAAAAAACTAAGATTATTGTCGGTGGACCAAAGATCGAGTTTTACCTAGACTTCCCGGCTGATCACTTTATTAACGGGTTAGGTGAAAATCAAATAATTGATTTCTTAACACAGCCAAGAAGAATATGGCCTCGTGTAATAGAACATGACATTAACTCAAACTCTAGAGACTGGGGTTGGACTAGTTGTTCTACAATTTACACAAAGTACGATCAAATATCTCCAGAAGAAATTCTAAATTTAGAAATTGCTAGAGGGTGCAAATTTAAATGTAACTTCTGTTCATTTCCACTAATTGGGCAAAAGAAAACAGCAGAGTATTTAAAGACCGAAGAAACAATATACGCTGAACTAATGGAGAACTACACTAATTGGGGTGTAACAAAATACTTTATTGCAGACGACACTTATAACGACTCATCTGAAAAATTAAAGATGATGGTTAGAATAAAGAATCGTTTGCCATTTGATTTAAAGATTAAAGCATATATTAGAGCAGATGTTATTGCTACAAACCCTGAGCAAATAGAACTGTTAAAAGAAGGCGGACTTGCATCTTGCTTTGTAGGCATTGAGTCATTCCATCCCGGAGCTTCAAAGTTTGCAGGTAAGGGCATGGACCCAACTAGAAGAAAGCAAGCTCTGTACAACATGAATAAATCATGGGGCGATAGTGTATCAATTAATGTAGGATACATAATTGGCTTGCCTGGAGAGGATGAAAAGTTTTTAAGAGAACAAGCAGACTGGTTTGCTAAAGAAGACTGCCCAGTTAACTACGGAGTATCGTTCATTGGACTTGTAATCAACCCAGTGAAGCCAAACTCTTATATGTTCCCAAGTGCTATCGATAAAGACCCCGAAGCGTTTGGATACAGCATCCCGGATATGAATAGAGCTAACCATTGGGTTAAAAATGACGGAACTGATATCACTACATATATGCGAGCACAGGAATTAGCAAACGAACTAAATGCACAAGTATGGGGTGTTAGAGTTCCTAGAAACGATAACGTTGATTACAAGGGCGGGTCTATAGAAGATCCCGTTAACGATTACTTCTTGCCATTGATAAAACTTTTAAATGATGATTAAATTTTTAGGAAACACTTCTAGTATTATTGATTGGAATAATATCGTTAATTCTATCAAAGGACAGACTCCGGGATACGTTGGCCCAAGACACTCTGTTGATGATGACATTTTTTATATTAAAGAAATGGATAAACTCTGGAAAGACGCAGGGTTTAAATTAATTAAAGAAGGCGGCACTGCTGGATGGGACATGTTCTTTCCAGGTGCTCACTTTGATGCTAGTGTGGTTACTAAGTTTGCAGACTTCATTAACGTTGATCCTGTAGATTGCTGGATCAGTAGGATTCATCCAGGGAACATGACGCCGTGGCATTGGGATTGCAATGACAGGGAAGAAGAGTATTCGAAACTTAACATTAACAGATACACTTGCAACATATCCGAACCACAATACGGACATGCTATTATGGTAGAGGATGATTGTTTGTACCTACAAGAACAAGGCAGCGTATGGCAGTGGCCGAGCAGGACTAGTTGGCATGGCGGAATCAACTGTGGATTTGCACCTAAGTATCTTCTTAACTTTTCCGGAATCCCAAAATGAAATGTATTGTAACTGGGCACACTAGCGGCATTGGAAAATCTATTTACAACCACTTGCAATCAAAAGGGTGGGATGTAAAAGGCATGTCTAGGAGCAATGGCTACAACATTGTAAGTGACCAGGAAAAGATAATTGCAGAAAGCCTAGGGTGTGATATCTTTGTAAATTGTGCATACGACGGTTCTGCACAACTAGAGTTATTAAACCTATTAGATAGCAAAGTTAAGAACATTGTTGTAATAGGATCCGTAGGTGCTGATTACGCTAACATATGGAAAGAATATGGCGCTAACAAACTTCAATTAGAAAAGCGTTGCAAGGAGTTATCATTAACTAGCCCTACAAACATATTTTATATTAAGTTAGCGTTCTGTGAAAATTCGCAATGGCCTATAGAAGTCGACGATAAGTATAAAGCATCATTTGCGGAAATTAATCAAGTACTTGATACTTGGTTATTAATACCAAAAATCTACTCAGTTGAGTTTGTACTAAAAGAAACACCGGCAATGATAAACAGGATTAAAGAATGAATATAGTTATAGTAGGCGGAGGCACAGCTGGATGGATGACTGCTGGATGGTTAATTAAAAAACATCCTAAGTATAAGATAACAGTTATCGAAAGTCCTGACATTCCTAAAATTGGTGTTGGTGAAAGTGTCACGCCGCACGTTGCTAGCTTCTTTAATGAGATGGGGGTTCCTGTTAATGACTGGATGTTTAAAACCGGTTCGATATACAAATTTGCAAATAAGTTTGTAAACTGGAAAGAGGGTAAAGGTGAGTACGAATACTTTAGTTTTAATTATACCACTGATAGCAAGCTGCTATACAGAGATATTCCACAACCTGTTACTAAGAACGACTGGCTGTTAGATTACACGCATTACAGCATTGAAAACAAAACAACTGACTTAGTTCTAGAGCTATTAAAAACAAATCAAATAGACAAGTTTGATAAGTTCTTCAACAGCCAATTCCATTACATGGAAAAGAATGTTAGCCCATTTGAAGGTGACATGTATTTGCTAAACTCTATCTATAGTCAGAGCCAGCATATTAATGCCGACCTTGCAGCAGATTATATTAGAGATAACCTAGCAGTACCTAACGGTGTTAAACATATTCAATCAAAAGTTACTAAAGTAGAAGTCAAGGGCGAAAACGTTTCTAAGCTAATACTAGAATCAGGTGAAACAATAACAGGTGACTTGTTTGTTGATTGTTCAGGATTTAAAAGATTACTAGTTTCAAAACTAAAGTGGAAAGAAGTTCCTTACAAAGATAACCCCATTGATTCTGCTTGGGTATGCCAGCTTGAGTATGACGACGTTAACTCAGAAATGGTAAACTACACGCAAAGTATAGCACAGAACTACGGTTGGTTATTTAAGATAGGTCTATACCATAGAATGGGGTCGGGATACTGTTTTAGTAGCAGCCACATATCAGACGAAAAAGCATTAGAAGAATTTACTAAAATGGTTTCAGTAAAAGGACGAACACCTAGACTTATTAAGTGGACACCTTCAAGACTCGAATGTGCATCTAAAGGAAATACATTTGCAGTTGGATTAAGTTCTGGGTTTGTTGAACCAATGGAAGCAAACGCATTGTTTGTAATTGTTAATTCAGTTTCTCAGTTGTCATCGGCATTGACTAAATTTCAACAAACTGGATTCCTTAATTTTGATGAAGCTAACGAAAAAGTTATGTACTCTATAGATGATATTGCTGACTTTATTAAAGTGCATTATACATTAAGCAGTAGAACTACAAATGATTTCTGGAATGACATGCGTGCGTTAGGCGCCAAAGACGATCATGAAAATTTAATTTATGAAAAGTATCATCATAAAAATAACTACATGTATAACGCAGTTGGTGGGTATTCTTTATTCCCAGATTACATGTGGGCACAGTTAGCAACGTCGTGGGGTATTGATACTACTAAATGGTATAATCAACCTAAAGAGCTAACCTTAGAGTTGTCTAGCATGTTTTATCTTAACCAAGAAAAGAAACATGCGTTATTAAGTTCATCAAGACAAAACAACTATCAATGGCTAAAGAGCAATGTCTTTAAAGACTTGTCTAATGTCGAATGGAGAGAATTAGTAAAAATCTAAATGATCGATACCTAGCTTTTTACGAAATTCATTAGTAAACTTCCCGTCAATTCTTAAACTGTATGTAGGAGCCATTACACGGTTTCCTCCGTGCCAGTCAACATCGTTCCACCATGCTGCTCTACAGTTTATACCATACTTCATTTTCTTTTCAGGATCCCACAAATAGAATTGATTTCTTGTGTCGGGTCTAATGTGTATGAATTCGTTACGGTGTGGCTTAACAACATCAATGCCATTCTTTGCATCAAGGTCCCTGTGTTCAAACGGAATGCCATCTGCTTCACAATGAAAGAAAATTACTCGACCTATATCTTCAAAGATAGTACCAGTCATTGACTCTACCCATTTAACAACATTAGGGAAATACTTAGCTTCATCAGTTAACTTGCGTGGAGCAGTTCTATCGTCCCAGGAGCCTTCTTCCCATAGATAGTAATAGATGTACGGATCGTATGCACCCATTGACATCTTTAAATAACGTGTGAAAAGATTACGCTGTTTAAAGTTTTTAAAGTCAGTAGGAAACAACGGCTTGCCAGCAACTACAATTGGATGGTCCTCTGGTAGCTTTAAGTATTCTTCCATTGCTTTGTAGATTGGCTTCCAGTGTAGTTGATAGCTCATATTATCTAAGCTATAACCAGGTGCCATCCATGTGCCTTCTTTAGCAAATTCTCTTGCTTCGGCAAACCCTCTGTATATCTCTGGTTGCATTTTGTCAAATGCATCCATGTCTATATACGGTTCCATGTTAAAATATATGTTGTTGTTAATTCCGCTGATCATCACATATTTATGAACACAGTTTTACACAATACTAAATATCGACATGAACCTACGATACATTGGAAATTTTAAAGATTGGATTCAACCGGAGTGGGTTGAGTTCTTTATAAAAGAGCAAGGACAAGCTCGGCCGCCTTCTATACCAGTTGACGAGTATCATACTCGTGTTTACCAAAAGGCAAGAGACAACGGCTACGATATGAACGCTGTACACTTTTGGTATTTTAAGCATACTGATGCACCTTTTAAAATTGTTCCACCT
>JACCDQ011822978.1_pt1 | contig 15000 bp, 9 predicted proteins | sample 7446031 | NCBI WGS metagenome assembly JACCDQ01 (sample SAMN15323442, study PRJNA562643) | freshwater metagenome | isolation source: river surface water | place: USA:Blue River Watershed | collected 2017-08-17
TATGAATTTTTGCCCACGACTAGCGAAATGATGATTTTTGCCGCTATGATACATCTCATGGTTCGACGATTAAAGCCCAAGAATCAGGCTGGTTAGGCCCGCTTTAACTTTTCAAACAGGTTCTTAGGCGGAAAACATCGGCCGGGGGGAAACCAGGGCAAAGTTACGATAACACAGGACAAAAAAGGAAATATAACGGTTTCTTGATGATAATCTTAGGCTAAAATCTACAGAAAGTCTTTATGGCCGATCTATTCAGTCTCGATCTTCAAAATTCTGAGTTTCGCTTTTTGCTTTTATTTGGGGACTGAGTAATACACTGGTATGGGTGATAATTGTAGCGGAGGAATTTGATTAATAATTTTGTCCCTTCGTGATGATTGTCTTGACATTTATCAACCTTTTAGTTTTCCGTTAAGTCTATGCCTAAGACCCTATTGCTCCCCAAGTTAGGTGAAATTCTCCAAGCGGCTGATCTGGTTACGACGGGCCAAATCGAGGTCGCTCTACAAAATCAACAGTATTATCAACTGCGTTTGGGGGAGATTCTTGCTCTCCATGGCTGGTTGGAGCAAGAGACGGTAGATTTTTTTGCCGAAATTTGGCCCCAATTACTGATGGAGGGGCAAGCGCACCCTCTGGGCTATTACCTTAAACAGGCCAAGCTCCTCAGTGCGGAGCAGGTTCAAATGATCCTTAAAGAGCAAAAGCAATTAGGGATTCGCTTTGGGGCGGTGGCGGTGCTGAAGGGTTGGTTAAAAGAAAAAACCCTGGATTTTTTCCTGGAAAATTTATCTCCTCAAACGAAGAGTGAATCGGATTTTCAAGGGAAGGATGGAGGTGAAGAACATTTTATCGAGGATCAAGAAACGGGATTCATCAAAAAACGGTCGGAGATTCTTCATATTGGGGAGTCCAGTATTACTTTACCTGATGAGCCTTTTCTTAAGGGAATCCGATCGCCCCTGACGATGAACCGAGCAGCCTCAAACGCGGAACGAACTGACCAACCGCTTCAACCAATCATTCAAGTGCCGAAGTCCAAACCTAGTCGCTCTGGTAATTTCTCTCCTTTGTCTAAACTGGATGATGGGGAGAGTTTTGATTTGGCCAGTGTCCTAGAACTGGATATGGAGGATTTTGGTTTAACAGCAAGTACAGATGGCAATATTACCTGGTAATTTTTTGAAAGTACCTTGGGTAACTTCTTCTGGTAAATCCTCAACTAAAACGATCTAGCGTTCGATATTGAATCGCCTCGGCAATGTGATGACTTTGGAGTGGGTCTTGCCCGGCCAGGTCGGCGATCGTGCGAGATACTTTGAGAATCCGGTCCATGGCCCGCGCCGATAGCCCCAGTTTACGAATCGCCCCTTCGAGGAGTTGACGGCTGGTATCGTCTAAACTGCAAAACTGCCGGAGATGGCGGGCCTGCATTTCGGCATTACAACTGATTTGCGGCTCCCTTTGAAAACGCTGGTGAGCGCGATCGCGGGCCTGTTTTACCCGTTCCCGAACTGTCTGGGAAGACTCTCCCTTACTGGTCTGGGTCATTTCTTCCGGTTGCAAACGGTTAACGGCGACCTGGAGATCAATGCGATCCATCAAGGGGCCGGATAGCTTAGACCAGTACATTTCCCGTTGTCGAGGAGAACAGGAGCAGGCTTGCCGAGAATCGCCAAAATAGCCACAGGGACAGGGATTCGTACTGGCAATCAGGGTAAATTGGGCGGGAAAAACAACGGATTGGCGAGTCCGGGAAATCGTAACCTGGCCATCCTCTAGGGGTTGCCGGAGAAATTCCAACACATTGCGTTTAAATTCCGTCAGTTCATCCAAAAATAAGACCCCACGATGGGCTAGGGAAATTTCACCCGGTCGGGGAAAACTGCCTCCTCCTACCAAAGACGGGCCAGAGGCCGAATGGTGCGGACTGCGGAAGGGACGTTCACGAATCAGGGAACCTTTTTCCTTGAGGAGACCGGCCACGGAGTGAATTTGGGAAACTTCTAGGGCTTCTTCAAAGGCTAAGGGTGGCAAAATACTGGATAAACGACGGGCTAACATGGTTTTACCGCTTCCAGGCGGCCCGACAAAGATTAAGTTATGACCTCCCGCCGCCGCAATCTCCAAGGCTCGACGGGCATGGTTTTGGCCTTTGACATCTTTTAGGTCAGGCAATAAAACCGAAGTTTGCTGGAAATCGCGCTGGGCATCCCGTTGTACTGGTTGATGGGCAGTGGGATTACCTAAAAATTCGGCTACGTTACGAATATGGGAAAAGCCATAGACCGCTAGACCTTGTACAATTCCCGCTTCCTGGGCATTATCCAGGGGAACAACAATGCCTTTGAGTCCTAATCGTTTGGCGGTGGCCGCAATGGGTAAAACCCCGGCGACCGGGCGTAAACTGCCATCAAGGGACATTTCCCCCACAAAGACAAAATCCCCCAAAAGTTGCGGATCAACTTGTTCCGAGGCGGCTAGGATACCGATGCCAATGGGCAGATCAAAACTGGGGCCTTCTTTGCGCAGATCCGCCGGGGTCAGGTTAATCACAATTTTCCGCATGGGAAAGACAAATCCGGCATTTTTGAGCGCGGCTTTGACTCTCTCACGGGACTCCTGGACTGCCGTGTCAGGTAAGCCCACAACGGTAATCGCGGGAAGTCCTCCCGACACATCCACTTCGACTCCTACCTGAACGGCTTCTACACCCATCAGAGAAGCACTCCAGACCCTGGCTAACATAATTTTTCGCGTATTTCGGGATTGACATCCTCCCCTTGCTAAAGCAAGAGGATTCCTAAGACTCACGACTTAGGTTTCTGCTTCGTAGCACCTGCCTCCACCCTCAAGGAGTTTTGGTCTTATGGTCGCTCCATAGACTATCCCCGCAAGCCCTGCGGTTCTTAAGTCTCGTTTTTCAACAGAAAAGACTGTTGTTAGTTGATTCAAGGGGTGGACTGCCCATTGCCCTCTCCTCTTTTTCCGGTCTACCGAGCTTTCTGCAATCCTGGTCTAAACCAGATTTCGTCACGTTTAGGCTATCTGTTCCGTCTGCGTCTCGGGCGGGTCAGTGACCAATTACAATTCTAAGATAAAAGCCGTCCTAAAGGACGGGGTTTCAGACCCTTTTTTTCGATGAGTCAAACATTTCGCGAGTATTTAAAAAAAGTCGGTAGCGGTCAACACACCAAAAAGGATTTAACCCAGGCCGAAGCCGCGATCGCCTCCCGTTTAATGTTCCAGGGAGAAGCAACCCCGGCCCAAATCGGAGCCTTTTTGATTGCCCATCGTATTAAACGACCCACCGGCGAAGAATTAGCAGGCTTTTTAGATACCTACGATCAACTCGGTGCGAAACTTGCTCCCCTACCCGACTCTTTACCGGAACCCGTGATCTTTGGTGTTCCCTACGATGGTCGTACCCGTACCGCCCCCATCCTGCCCATTACCGCTCTGTTATTAGCAACCGCCGGTATTCCCGTCATTCTCCATGGCGCAGGTCAAATGCCGACCAAGTACGGTTTATCCTTATTGACGCTTTTTCAGGCGATCGCCCTAGATTTTCTGCCCCTTTCCCTCCCGGATTGTCAAGCATTACTAGAACAAAATAACTTTACTTTTTATTACACCCCCCATCACTTTCCCCAGAGTCGCGCCCTCAACGAATACCGGGATCAAATTGGCAAACGTCCTCCTTTGGCCACCCTTGACATGATCTGGTCACCCTATGCTGGCCCCGCCCATCAGATCATTGGCTACGTCCATCCCCCAACGGAAACCATGATCCAAGAAGCCCTAACCGCCAAAAATCAACGACCTTTTACCCTAGTCAAAGGACTCGAAGGCAGTTGTGATTTACGGCTTGCCCAAACCAATATTATTTCCCTCCCTAACCCGACAGAGACGAGACATTATCTGAAACTCAATGCGAGGGATTATGGCTTTGTGGGCCCCGATATTCCCCTAACTGATTGGGCAAAGTATGGGCCGGAATTACAGTGTTTACTCGCCGGACAAGCCTCGGTTTTGACACCGGCGGCGGTCTGGAATGGCGGGTTTTATCTCTGGCACTGTGGAGTTTGTCCCTCCCTAGAAGCCGGTTTACAGCAGGCCAAGGAATGGATTGAAGCGGGTCATCTTCAGGCAACCTATCAAGCTCTTCGTCAGTCTCTTGCCTAATACCTCCCTTAACCTCGTGATGAACTCCGACCCTAATTGTCCCTCCCTCCCGGCCATCAACTGGCAAAGACTCGCGGCCATTCCTGAACTAGCCTCCTACTTTACCGAGGATGGCGATCGCTTCCGAGCCAGGATTCAATATCATCTGGTCAACCTACAGCAAATTAACCCCCAGGAACTTGACAAATTAGCTCTTCTGCGAGTCCTAGAAGTGACTAACGGTTGTACCCAATGGGCTTTCCGACGACAAGATGAAAACTGCTTATCTGTAGAACAAACCCGTGAGTGTATGAAGCAAGTGATGGGTTTCATTAAAAATAAAAAAATTCTGCTTTCCCAAAACCAAACCATTGAGTTTTCCCCTGGGATTGAACAGTTAATTGATGAAGGGCGGCAACTATATCAAGACGCTTTTAAAAACCAAGTTGAGGGAGCCGAAAAAGAATATTACGCCTATTCCACTGCTCAATTTTTAATGTATGGCCATCAACGCTTAGAACAGTCTTTAGAAAAAGTTCGCCAGGAATTTGAAACCCTATTTACGCCCTACTATCTGGAAAAAGGTCGTCGTTATATTGCCCCTTACCTAGAAGCCTTAATCACGGACGAATGACCTGGGCTAACGTCCCTGTCAAAATTAATTTTTTTGATTACAGCCGAAATAGAGTGAATAAAATTTATAGCCCGGAGTATCTGACTTTTGTAATCTGGACAGGCTAGAAGCCCATCCCACTATCAAAATCTAAAAAATTTAGTGAAGCATCTTGCCGGTATTCATGCTTTATACTAACTTTGGGAAAATGCAAAATAAAGTTTAAAAATAGAATAAAATAGTTAAACGAAAATTAGCTAATAACCGGCTCTTTTGGATTAATGATCTCAGTTGTTAAACTTTGATACTTTTAGGCATCAGCCTTGCGCCTACGATCATTGCCGTTGATAAAGTTTATTAAAATTTTCAAAGCTTGGCTAAACGCATTGCAACAAGCATCAATTTAACAATGTAGAGGTTCTTGTTTGGGGTTCAGGATCGGGAATCGTTTCTAGGGGTTTGCCCAATTTTAAACGGGCCATTTGCCAGGCATGGAGAGATTCTCGAAAACCAGGTGATTCATAACGTTTCATTCCCTGTAAGAAGGCTTGTAAATACCCTAAAACAATCAATAAACCCCCGATTAAAAAGGGTTTTTCCACTGTGCGATAAACGCCGATCGCCAAAATATAAAGGGGATGAGTGCCCATAAAATATTGACCCCGGCCCCAGCGCAAACGCCCCGTTACCACACTTTGATGGGATGATCCCATTAACCGTTGATGGATAAAATTCAGGTCAGGATGTCGAATACTACGAGTCCGCCAACCTTGCATCCGAGCTTTATGGAAAGCAATACCATCCCAATGCACTTCCCGCACAAAACCCCCAATCTCCTCAAAACATTGTCGCCGATAAAAGTTAATTTGTCCTGCGACCATATCATCGGCGGTACGTTCTTCGACTAACCCGGTTTCTTCTTCTAAAAAGGGTTTACCACTGGCCGCCCCCAGGTAACGATCTTCCTGAAAAAATTGCATTAATCGCTCAAAATAATGGGGGCCAAATTGAATATCACCATCCATTTTGCCAATAAAATCATAGTCCGGGGTTTTTAAGCGTTCATAGCCATAATAAAAGGTTTCTACGACCCCCGGCCCCACTGACCGCACCCCGCGATCGGGTTTATTTTCAATATGAATCCAGGGATGTTCCTGGGCGGCTTTTTCTAGCAAAGCTAATGTCCCATCGGTAGAACCATCATTAACCACTAACCATTCAACGGGCCGCACCGTTTGGTTCACCATGGATTCAATGACTTTAGGTAAAAAGATTTCTTCGTTACGGATGGGAGAAATGATGACGATACGGGGAGAGGGGGTGTCGCTCATAGGGGGAATGATGTCTGACGGAGGGATAGACGAAGTTGATTGTTTAGCTTACTCGATTTCTTTAGCTTACTTGATAGGGGACTCTTGATCGCGGTGGCTGGCACCTTGGGAGAAATTCACTTCCTAAACTCAAGTTGGGGAGCCTTGGCTCAGAATACTTTTGGTAATTTCCCATTTCAAGGAGAAGCCGGCAAAGATTGCGGATCAATTTTGAGCAGAACATTTTGGTCTTGGAATTGCCAATCCTGTACCGTCATATTCCCTAAATTAATCGTTAATGCCCGTTGTAGCGTTTTGGGAGATACGCCGATTTTTTTGGCAACTTCTGGCACCGAAAAAGTCAGATTTCCGACCCTGACTTGACTATTTTGCGCTAAGACTAATTGACCTTCTTTGACCTGGGGTTTGCCGACTACGCCCAGATAAAAGGTCTGATTTTGTAATTGGGGAAAATTGGTCATCACTCGATTAATGATCGCCTGTTGAGAGCGGGAGAATTTAGCCGAGGTTAACTGCTGAGAATCAATCATCGTGCCAATTTCCAGGGTATTGTCTTTGAGTTGCGTTTGGACGGTCGGGGCTGACGGTAAAACCTTGGCGGTTTGGGTACGAAGTTGTTGATTAATTTCCGTTGTTAACCATTGATTGACCTCTGGATAGGAAAGATTAACTGCGATCGCCTGGTCCGGAGACGAATTATCCTGGCTTTGTTGGTGGATTTGATCCGCAATTTTTTCTTCGATTGGCCGCGGAAGTGTTGGCTCCGTTGCCGGTGGGTTAACCTCCTCTGTACCAATTGTTTGATACCATTGGGGAATACTCGTTGCCTGATGCCAAAAATAGTAGGCGATCGCCGCACTCACGGCAAAAGTTCCCCCTAACAAAAACAACAACTTTTTCAACATTCATTAACCCGTGATCTAAAAAAATTGACCCAATAACTTGAGAGAAGGACACTTCCCGGACTTCCCCCTACCCTAGCACAGGTCAAATTGACTGGGCAAAGACTCCCCTAAAAGATTGCCAGGAAATCAGCCTTCCGACTATCCTAGAAAACAGTGCCAATTATTGCCCCCACCGATCACCATGTTTGATGCCCTTGCCGATCGCCTAGAGGATGCCTGGAAAAAACTCCGTGGCCAAGACAAAATTTCTGCCAACAACATTCAAGATGCCCTACAGGAAGTGCGTCGTGCCCTGTTATCGGCGGATGTTAACCTGCAAGTCGTCAAACACTTTATTGCAGAAGTTGAGAAAAAAGCCCTAGGAGCCGAAGTCATCTCAGGGGTTAACCCAGGTCAGCAGTTCATCAAAATTGTTTATGACGAATTAGTGGCCGTGATGGGGGAAAGCAATGTCCCTTTGGCCCAGGCCGAGCAAGCCCCAACGGTTATCCTAATGGCCGGTTTACAAGGAACTGGGAAAACCACTGCCACAGCAAAATTGGCCCTCTATCTCCGCAAGGAAAAACGAACCGCGCTAATGGTGGCCACAGATGTTTATCGTCCCGCCGCCATTACCCAATTAATCACCCTGGGTAAACAAATTGATGTCCCAGTATTTGAAATGGGAACGTCAGCCGATCCCGTCGAAATTGCTCGGTTAGGCGTTGAAAAAGCCAAGGAATTAAAAGTTGATACGGTCTTAATTGATACCGCCGGACGACTGCAAATTGATCCCGAAATGATGGCGGAATTGGCCCGCATTAAAGCGGTCGTTAAACCCGATGACACCCTGCTAGTGGTGGATGCCATGACCGGGCAAGAAGCGGCAAATTTAACCCGGACTTTTCAGGAAGAAATTGGCATTACCGGAGCGATTTTAACCAAATTAGATGGAGATACCAGGGGCGGGGCGGCTCTCTCGGTGCGACAAGTTTCAGGACAACCGATTAAGTTTGTTGGGGTCGGTGAAAAAGTGGAAGCTCTGCAACCCTTTTATCCCGATCGCCTAGCCAGCCGTATTTTAAACATGGGGGATGTGTTAACCCTCGTAGAAAAAGCCCAGGAAGCCATTGATATTGGCGATGTGGAACAACTGCAAAGCAAGATCATGGAAGCGCGGTTTGACTTCGATGATTTCCTGAAACAAATGCGTCTGATGAAAAATATGGGGTCATTAGGTGGGCTATTAAAGTTAATTCCTGGGATGGGAAAACTGAGCAGTAGTGATATTGAAAAAGGCGAAACGGAACTGAAACGCACCGAAGCCATGATCAATTCCATGACCCTAGAAGAGCGCAAAAATCCCGATTTATTAGCCAAATCCCCCAGTCGGCGGCGACGCATTGCCAAGGGGTCAGGTCACGGGGAAAGCGAAGTCTCGAAATTAGTCACCAACTTCACCCGGATGCGAACCATGATGCAACAAATGGGGCGGGGGGGAATGCCTGGCATGGGCGGTATGGGAATGCCTGGCATGGGCGGTATGGGAATGCCTGGCATGGGGGGCATGGGAATGCCTGGCATGGGACAACCGGTACCGCCTGGTTTTCGCGGCTATGCGGGAGGACAAGGCAAATCGAAAAAGAAAAAAGAGAAAAAGAAAAAAGGCTTTGGCACGCTTTAACTTGAGTAGAAATCTTAGAGGGGCGATCAGTAGGGATTTAACACTGTTAAATCCTGTTAAATCCCGATAAATCCTGATAAATCTTATAAATCCGATTAAATCTGGTTAAATCCTGTTAAATAATCTGTTTAACGGGAATAAAGCAACCACCATATCTGAGGAAACGCCTACCTAAAATTGCCGTTCATAAAGCACTTTGACCTCATTAAAACTGTAGTCATAGGAAAGTCTCACAAACCCCTTATCTTCCACCCGATAAACCGCTTCTAAGAAAGGAACCACTCGAATATCGGTCGTTCCCAAAGTATTACTAATAGACGTTTCAATGTCGTAAATTGTCCCCTGGAAAATCATCGGAATGGCTAATTGGGTAATGCCATATTGCAATAATTGACTGCTATTGCCCCCCTGCACAGCATCAGCTAACACCAGAAATTGTTCCCCTAATAACCGCACAATCTGACCCTGACTCCGGGCAGGACTACTGGTTAACCGAATCCCTGGATTTTGTAATAGTTGCTGATCCGTCATGCCTTTCGCAGTTAAAACTTGTAAACAATTCGCTACCCGTTTCAGCCGCCATTCCGAAATACCGGCATCTCCCCGCAAAGGTCGCAAAGTACGCGGTTGAGAACAGGCTTCGACTTGTTCGGCATTTAAGTTCGGCACTAATTGATCCAAGGTGCTATCAATATCTAAGCTAATATCAATCCGTCGCACTTGATTTAAGGCATCATCCGGAATTTCATTGGTGTCGGCTGATTGTAACCGTTTGGATAGGGGTAATTCAGAAACAATAGTACGCAGACGAATATCTAAATTGGGATTAAATAACCCTTGATTCGGGGTAAAACTAATTTGATTCTTGATCCGGCGATCCAGTAAAAAACGGGTGTCTAAAAAGTTGATTTGTCCACGACTTAAGGCGATCGCCCCCTGGGGCTGAATACGATTTAAGGGTAGGAGGGGGCCATTTAAAGCCAATTGACCATCAAAGGCAAAACTATAGAGGGGTAATTGCTCCGTATAAAGATTGGTTAACTGAATGGTAAAGTTTTTGAGTTGGGGATTAATGAAGGGTTTCGTTTGCCGGGGTTTAAACCATTTCAAATTTGGTAAAGGGGATACAGTGGGAGTCGTCGTTGAGGCTTGCGGAGCGATTAGACGACCATTCGCCAGGAGAATATTACCCGTTAATTCCGGATTAAACGCCGTTCCTGTAACCACCACCGAGCCATTGAAATCACCTTCATAGAGATTAGGAATATCGAGGGGCGTTTTTTCAATCGTTAAAGTGAGAGGGTTTTCGACAGAAGATTGGGCCAAAAATAACGGTAGAACCCCTGAGACAGAGAGTTTACTTTGGGCAACTTGACCTTCTAAAGCGGGAATTTTTAAATTGCGATCATCAAATTCCAGATTGCCGGAGAGGGTTAAAGGACTAGGAAGCGTTGGACTTTTAATCACAACATTTTGGAGTTGAATGTTGCCTTTAGCTTCAAAGTTCGTGAGGGTCATCGCTTGATCCAGTTTCAGTTCCCCTTTGGCTAATAAATTGACTTCTCCTTCCCCAGAGGCAACCGTAAATTGTTCCTGAGTCAAAGCACCTATTAAATTCAAGGCTTCTCGACCGGCTTTTAGACGAAATTCAAAACTATTGTCCGGGTGATTTTTTGGGGTCTTATTGGTCTTATTGCTATTAGTAGTCATCGAGGATTCAGCAATCAGAAAAGGAAGCGGGACAGAGCTATAAAAGAAAATAGGAGATTCGGGATCAGCAATGACCTGGAGACGAGCATCCGTTAAGTTAAAATTGCCCCCGATCGCCCGATTAACTGGCCGAGCATTAACCGCCACATTCACAAAATTAAAGGAACCCCGTAATTGGGGATGGGAGAAACTCCCCACAATACTCCCCTGGGCATTAAGATTGCCGGCAACTTCTCCGGGTAATTTTAAGAATGTGCTGATCGTATCGAGGGAAAGATTATCAATTTGCCAAATAGCGGAATTTTGTTGAGGAGAAAAATTACCTTCTAAACGAATTTCAGCCTCTTTAACCTGTAAATGGGAAGGATTAACGGTAATCACCCCATCTTTTAAACTGGCCTGTAAATTAATTTTTTCGATAGGTAAAAAACTGGTATTCATTAATACGAAACCCAGGGGAGGCAGAATATCCGCAAAGGCCGCCTGGGGATACCAACTCCAATGATTCCCCCTTAAGCTCATGCCTAATTCCGGATTGCGTAAATTGCCTAATAGACTCACCTCCGCATCAAATAGCCCTTCAATGTCTAACTCATTGGGTAAATTCAGCGCGTCTCGATATTCCTGGCGTTGATAGCGGGCGGCTAAACGGCGAATTTCTTGATCAATTTTCATTAATAAATTGACTTGATCCTGAAGGGGAGCCTGGGCATTCCCGACGGATAAAGCGGGCAAATTTTTGGCGTAATTGGTATTAGGAGATTGCCACAGATGGATGAGGGAAGTTATATCGGCAATGCGTAGGGCGGTTAATAAATCCTGAACGTTACCCTGGGCAATTTTTAAGCGACTTTGTACGTCGAGGGTTCTCACATTCAGTTTACCTTCAATATCGTAACGGCTTTGACCTAATTGCAGTTGGGCCTTTTGCAATTCGAGAATATCCGATTGATAGGTAAAGTTAGTGGCGATCGCCTCAGTGCTTAGATACCCCAAAGCTAACTGATTGAATTGGAGAGAACCCTGTCCCTGGTGTTGACGTAAATTGATCGCTAAATTGCCCTTTAACTCTCCCGTTAAGACTCCTGGAAATTGGTAGGGTTTACCCGGTTGAAGGTCTAATAAAGCCAGGGGAAATTGATTAATCGCTAATTGGAATATATCCCCTTGGCGATCGCCTTTCAGAGAAAAGGGAAATTGAGCTTGATAGGCGTGATGAATTAAAATCTGATCCGGTAAAAAAGCATAGGAACAAGTCGAACAGCGTTGCCAACGCAGAGCCAGTTGATCCACTTGCCCTTGCAAATTTAAGACTAATCCCTCCTGACCTTGCCATCGCAATTTCCCAGTTAATTGGGGTTCAAAACGAGCTTGATTAAAGGCTAAATTCTGAAGTTGTAACTGCCCATCAAGTTGATAGTTTTCCAACTTTTGAAAATTTTGAATCTTTTTCCCCGTCAGTTGACCCTTAAATTGAGCAAACCCGGCTAGGGTTAAGGATTGGGGGCGTAGGTTGGGCGCGAGGGGAATCGCTTTTAAGGCGGTCTGGGTGGGTAATTTCGCCAAATTAACTTGACTGTTAACTCGCAGGTTTAAGTCACTGAGGGAAAGATTGGTTAAGACATTTTGCAAAATAACAGTTCCTTTTGCCTGTAAAAATTGCTGACCCACGTTAATATTAGCCCGTTGAACTTGGATCGCTAGGGGTTGATTTTTTTGCCAAAAAGGAGTTAATTGACCAGAGAATAAAGCTTGCCCCTGAATCGTGCTTAATTGTGCCAAGGACCGGGCGGCCATCAGTTGTCCCGGTTCTAACATTTTCAGGGTTAAATAACTCTGCCACTGCCCTTGGTTAACTTTGGTTTGACTGGTGACATTTCCCCCGGCAACGGCTAATTGAAGATCCGCGATCGCCGTCAAGGGGTTTAAATTGGGTTGGGGTTTAACCCATTCGGCTAATTGACCAATAACGGTAATTTTGCCCTGTTTTAAGAGGGTTTTCGTCGGTAATTGGGGCGCAAAAGTTTTTAAATTGAGTTGACTAGCCTGGGCGATCGCCGTCAGTTCCCCTTGGTTAACCGTTGCTTTCAGATTTACCGGGGCCTGGGCAATCTTTAACGCCAGTTGGGTATTCCCATTCAGATTACGCCAGTCCCAACCCTTGGGGGAATCTATCTGCTGGGCTAAGGCAATTTGACCGCTCAGAATTTGGGTTTGCGCTGGTAAATTCGGGACAATGGTGTTTAAATTAAGGTTATTAAGATTTGCCCCCAGGGTCAATAAAGATTGATTAAGATTTGCTTGGGCTAGGAGGGGTTGATCGGCAATTTGTAAACGAATTTTCGCCTGACCCTGGATTTGCTTTAACGGGAGGGTTTTTCCTTGCCAAAGAGGATAAATCGGTAGGTTAAAATTTGCCTGAAGTTGTTGTAATTTAATCGGTGCTTGAATCGCTAGTTTAACCGGGGTTAGGTAGGGATTTAACCGCAGTTGATTAACCGCTAAATTCCCCCGCAATTGACCGTTTTGTAGTTCACTTTTAACGGCGATCGCCGATGTTTGATGACGGATCAAAAATTGCGTATTGCCCTGTAAAGTCTGGGGTTGCCATTGGGTTAATTTTCCTTGTAGATTGGCTTGGGCTTGGGTTAAAACCCAGGGCTGTTGGGGCAGAGCAGAGGGACAGGCAAGACGAGAATCACGACAAAAAAGAGTTAACCAGGGGGTTAGGGAAAATTGATTCGCTTGGAATTTTGCTTGCCAATGATCAGATTGGAAATTTCCTACAGCCTGGAGTTGAATTTGTCCCGTTGGTGTTTTTAACAGTGCATTCTGAATGGTTAAAATTGAACCTATTAATTGGGCTTCTCCCTGGGTTTTTAACGCTACTTGCTGAATTTGGTTAATGGTGGAATTTTGCCAGGTCAGACGGGCGATCGGTTGATTGAGTAAACCGGTGATTTTGGCGATCGCCTGTAAATCTCCGACGGTGGTGTTAGCTGGTAAAATTTGATAGGGGGAAAGGAGTTTTTGGCTGGGTAGGTTAGCCGTTAACTCAAAATTAATGGGAAGGGTTTGCCAATTAAAGGAACGCTTTTTTTTTAGGGAATTTAACCAGTCTAGTTGAATGAAGCCCCGGCCCTGAATATCGCCGCCCACTTGGGGTTTTACGCTGATATTTTGCAGAGTAAGTTTATCTAAATTGCCCTTGAGATTAATGCGGAAAGATTGAACTTGGATTTTATCCAGGGTTAGGGGATTGAGGTTTTCAATTTTACCCGTGAGTAGGGGATTATCTAAGGCTCCCTGGAGAGCAAATTGAGCCTGTAATTTACCGGCGGCTGGTAGGGGTAAGGTAACAGTTAATGTATTCAGTAAATCCCGTAGATCAATGGCATTAGTTTTGACCGCTAAATTGTAGCCTTTTCGCCAATTTATGCCTCCTTGGATTTGGGTTTTGAGTTTGCCGAGGGTAATTTCTCCCTGGGAAATAAGGATGCTTTGGCCCTGAAGGTTTAACTGTAAATTCGCCAATAAGGGGGTTTTGAGGGCAGAAAATTGGGCTTGTAAATTGGTTAGGGCGACATTGCCCAGGGTTTGGGTTTTTTCAAGTTGCTTGAAGCCGGGGGAGCTAACCCGTACATCGCCATTTAACCGACCTTCTTTGACCCTCACAGGAAGATTGGGAATTAAACTAGCTAATTCGGGTAAATTCAGTTTTTCGATTTTTAAAGCGGTTTGGGTTTGGCCGGTTTCTAAGACGGTTTGACCCTTGGCTTGAATTTGACTATTTTTTAGTTGAATTTGCAAGTCATAATCTAGTTTTTGTTGGGATTTTTGGCGATTATTTTGATAACCTCCTGACCCGGCGGCGGTAATGAGAATCGGCTTTTGGGTGGCGTAGGGAGTCAGACGAATTTGGGCATCTTTGAGGGTAAAGTTAACTTGTAGGTCAATGGGTAAGGGCTGTTGTTTTTGATTCTGCGGCAGGTTTAAATTTAACCATTCTCCCTGTTTGTTTTGTTTGAGATCAATGCGAGGACTGATAATTTGGGCATCTACGGCGATCGGTTTACCCACTAGAAAAAGTAAGGGATTAACGTTAATTTCAATGCCCTGAATATTAATTTGACTAGAATCGTTGGCGGTGGGGGGTAAGGTAGAAGCTCCGATGCGGACTTGATTAAAATTAACTGCTTCCACTTTACCGACTTGGACGGGTCGCCCCAGGGTTTTGGATAATTCGGTGCTTAACCAGGGAGAAACTTCTCGATAGGCTAACTGTTGACCACCGAGATAGAGACCGGTGCCGGCGATCGCTATCACTGCCCCAGGTATCCAGACCGCAGGCTTTTTCAACCAGGTTAACCATTGTCCGAAGGGAGACGGGTTGGGGATAGTCATGGGAACGGCAAGGGGTTACTCCAAGGGTTAGACCCAGGGAGCCGGTCTTAAGTTTCTGGATTAGGGTTTATGGGGAGAACGTTGACCTCCTCACTGCCGTAAACGACAGTGATTCCTATCTACCCAAACAAACTAAGTTGGATGGGCAATAGGCGGGTTGACACTTCATCGGAAGCAACTAGCAAGCTAGATTTACGCCCTCCTCCA
>JACCDQ010856792.1_pt1 | contig 14999 bp, 15 predicted proteins | sample 7446031 | NCBI WGS metagenome assembly JACCDQ01 (sample SAMN15323442, study PRJNA562643) | freshwater metagenome | isolation source: river surface water | place: USA:Blue River Watershed | collected 2017-08-17
GCCGCGCAGCATCTCGATCACGGTGTCGGCCACGCTCTCGTGCACGCAGAGCAGGCGCAGTGCCGAGCAGCGCTGGCCGGCGGAGCGGAAGGCGCTTTGCACGACGGCGTCGATGACCTGCTCGGGCAGCGCGGTGGAGTCCACCACCATCGCATTCAGGCCGCCGGTCTCGGCGATGAGGGGAATGATCGGCCCGGTCCGCGCGGCAAGGCTGCGATTGATCGCCCACGCCGTCTCGGTGCCGCCGGTGAACGCCACCCCGTCAATGCCCGGATGCGCGACCAGCGCCGCGCCGATCGTCGCACCATCGCCCGGCAACAGCGCGAGCAGACGGGGATCGAGCCCCGCGGCGAAGAAGAGCCGAACCGCCTCGGCGGCGATCAACGGCGTCTGTTCGGCAGGCTTGGCCAGCACCGCATTGCCCGCGGCAAGCGCGGCCGCAATCTGTCCGGTGAAAATGGCCAGCGGAAAATTCCACGGCGAAATGCACACGAAGATCCCGCGACCGAACAACTGCCACTGGTTGGTCTCGCCAACGGGGCCGGTCAGCGTCTCGGGCGCACCGAAGTCACGCTCGGCAAGCAGGGCATAATAGCGGCAGAAGTCGACCGCCTCGCGCACCTCGGCAACGGCGTCATTATAGGTCTTGCCCGCCTCGAGCGTCAGCAAGGCAATCAACCGGTCGGTCGCCGCCTCGAGCGCATCGCCCATGGCACGCAGCACATCGGCGCGTCCATGCCCTTCCAGCCGGTCCCATGCCGGCTGCGCGGCCCGGGCCAGCGCCACCGCCTCGTCGATCATCGCCGGCGACGCGACACCCGCCATGCCGATCGCCTGCTCCGCATCGGCCGGGCTGGTGACGGGCAAGACCTCGACCCGGACCGACTTGCCGCCGATCAGGGGCAAAGCCGTCCCCCCGGCCGCGCGCATTGCCGCGACATGGCCTGCAGCCGCCTCGCGCACGGCCTTCTGGCTCAGGTCGCGTCCCGCCGGATTGGCCCGCCCGACGCCATAAAGGTCGCGCGGCAAGGGAATGCCAGCATGCCGGAGCGGATGCCTCTCGACCTGTGCGACGGGATCGTCGACAACCGCCTCGGGCGGGATGGCCTCGTCAAGCAGGGCATGAACGAACGAGCTGTTCGCGCCATTTTCGAGCAGACGGCGGACAAGATAGGGCAGCAGCTCTTCATGTCCCCCGACCGGTGCATAAGCACGCACGGTCAGCGCCCCATAGTGCGCCTCGGCAGCAGAATAGAGCGCCTCGCCCATCCCGTGGAGGCGCTGATGCTCGATCGCGACATCCGCGGCGGCGGCCATCTGCTTCACCGCCGCAAGCGTATGCGCGTTGTGCGTTGCAAATTGCGGGTAAAGATGGGGCGCAGCCTCGATCAGCGCGCGCGCGCAGACGAGGTAGGACAGGTCGGTCGCCGCCTTGGTCGTATAGACCGGATAATCGGGCATTCCGCCGACCTGCGCGCGCTTGATCTCGCTGTCCCAATAGGCGCCCTTGACCAGACGCACCATGATCCGTCGTCCGCTGCGCCGTGCCAGCCCGGCCAATCCCTCGATCACGGCGAGGGCGCGCTTCTGATAGGCCTGCACCACGACGCCAAGGCCCTGCCATGCGCCGAGCTCGGGCTCGTGCGCCAGGCGGTCGACCAGCTTGAGCGACAGCGCGAGACGGTCGGCCTCTTCAGCGTCAATTGCAAAGTTGAGATCGTGGCGCGCGGCGATCAGCGCCAGTTGCTTGAGCCGGGGATAAAGCTCGGACCAGACCCGCGCCTCGTGAACCGCCTCATAGCGCGGGCACAGCGCCGACAGCTTGACCGACACGCCATGGCCATGTTCGGGGCCTGTCCCGTCTGACGCCTGTCCAACCGCCTCGATCGCCTCGGCATAGATGCGCGCATAGCGCTCGGCGTCCTCGGCGGTGCGAGCGCCCTCGCCCAGCATGTCGAACGAGCAGAGCATCTTCTCGCGCGCCGCCCGGTCGAGCGCGTCACCAATGGTACGACCAAGCACGAATTGCTCGCCCATGATGCGGACCGCCGTCGCGACCGCCTGCCGGATGACGGGCTCGCCGACCCGCGCGGTCAACCGCCGCAGAAAGGCCCCGACGTCGCGACGCGCCTCGTCATCGACGTCAACCAGCTTGCCGGTCAGCATCAGCCCCCAGGTCGAGGCGTTGACGAACAGGCTGTCCGACTTGCCGAGATGGCTCGCCCAGTCGGCCATGCCGATCTTCTCGGCAATCAGCCGGTCACGCGTCTCGGCGTCGGGAGTGCGCAACAGCGCCTCGGCAAGGCACATCAGCGCCAGCCCCTCGCGCGTACCAAGCGAAAATTCCTTGAGGAAACTCTCGACCACGCCCTGCTTGCGCGCCGAGGCCCGGGTGGCCACCACCAGCGCGGCGGCCTCGCTCACCACCGCGCGCCGCGCGTCCGGGTCCAGCGGCGTGACCGCGAGCAGCCGCTCGAGCATCACCGTCTCGTCAGCGAATTTCAGCCCGTCAATCGCGTCCCAGTCGCCCGCCTGACCCATTTCCCCGATCTCCTGCCGCGCCTGTCGCGGAACAAAGACCAGCCTAATCGGGTTCACGTCGAAGGTGCTTCGTATTTTTCTTTAAAATTGTGAATTAATATGAAAATATCTTCTCATTATGGAAGATTATTCGATAGATGCCGTCGATCGCCGATTAATCGAAGTCCTTCAGGACGATGGGCGCATCACCAATCAGGACCTTGCCCACCGTTGCGGCCTGTCGCCGGCAGCCTGTCACGAGCGCGTGCGTCGGCTGCGCGAGCGTGGGATCATCCGTCGCACCGTCGCCCTGATCGAGCCCAAGGCCCTTGACTGCGACATGCTCTTCTTCGTCGAGGTGCTGCTCGACCGCACCACTGACGACGTGTTCCGCGCCTTTGCCGAACATGTCACCTCGATCCCTGAAATCCTCGAATGCCACATGGTCGCGGGCGGCTTCGATTATCTGCTCAAGGCGCGCGTCTCGGACATGTCGGCCTATCGCGCCTTTCTGGGCAACATTCTCGCCTCTGTTCCGGGCGTGCGCGAGACGCGCACCTATGCGGTCCTCGAGCAGGTCAAGGAAACGACCAGGCTTCCGTCCGGAGCTGGGGCCGCGCGCTAATTCAAGACTTCGATTACACTTACAAAATTAATCAATTTCATTGATAAATCGGCGATCAGCTAATCCTCCCCCAGGATGTTTCAAGAACGGGAGGATGTTTCAATGAACAGGAATTCCATTTCGATCGTCGCACTGCTGGCGGCGACCCTGACCCCGGCGCTGCTCGCAAGCCCCGCGCATGCCGAGGCCCGGGCGACCTCGAACCAGGCCTGGTGGCCCGATCGGCTCGACCTGCGCCCGCTGCGCCAGCACGACCCGGCGTCAAACCCGATGGGCGCCTCGTTCAACTATGCCGAAGAGTTCAAGACCCTCGACCTCGAGGCGGTCAAGGCCGACCTGCGCACGCTGATGACCAGCTCGCAGTCGTGGTGGCCTTCGGACTACGGCCATTACGGCCCCTTCTTCGTCCGCATGGCGTGGCACAGCGCTGGCACCTATCGCACCCTTGACGGGCGCGGCGGCGCCGACGGCGGGCAACAGCGCTTCGAGCCGCTCAACAGCTGGCCCGACAATGTCAGCCTCGACAAGGCGCGGCGCCTGCTGTGGCCGATCAAGCAGAAATATGGCAGCAAGATTTCGTGGTCCGACCTCATTGTTCTGACCGGAAACGTCGCGCTCGAATCGATGGGCTTCAAGACCTTCGGCTTCGCCGGCGGCCGCGTCGACGAGTGGGAAGCCGACATGGTCTATTGGGGCCCCGAAACCCGGTTCCTCGAGGACAAGCGCTATAGCGGCGATCGCAAGCTCGAACGCCCGCTCGCTGCGGTGCAGATGGGCCTGATCTACGTCAACCCGGAAGGCCCCAACGGCAATCCCGACCCGATCGCGGCGGCGCGCGACATCCGCGAGACGTTCGGCCGCATGGCGATGAACGACGAGGAAACCGTCGCGCTGATCGCGGGTGGCCACACCTTCGGCAAGGCCCATGGCGCCCACAAGCCCGAAGGCTGCCTTGGTGCCGAGCCGGCTGCCGCCGGGATCGAGCAACAGGGCTTCGGATGGGAGAACAAGTGCGGCAAGGGCCATGGCGCCGACACCGTCACCAGCGGCCTCGAGGGCGCCTGGACATCCAACCCGATCGCCTGGTCGACCCAGTATCTCGACAATCTCTTCGCCTTCGACTGGGTCAAGACCAAGAGCCCGGCCGGAGCGACCCAGTGGATTCCGAGCGACAAGGACGCAGCCAGCCTCGTTCCCGACGCGCACGACCCGGACAAGCGCCACGCGCCGATCATGTTCACCACCGACCTCGCGCTCAAGTTCGACCCGAGCTACCGCAAGATCGCCGATCGCTTCCGCAAGGACCCGGACGCCTTTGCCGACGCCTTTGCGCGTGCCTGGTTCAAGCTGATGCACCGCGACCTCGGGCCACGTGCGCGCTATCTCGGCGCTGATGCCCCCAAAACCGACCTGATCTGGCAGGACCCGCTCCCGCCGGTGGCCCACAAGCTGGTCGCAGCGCCAGAGATCGCGCAGCTCAAGGACGCGATCCTCGCCAGCGGCCTCACCGGCCCCGAGCTGGTCCGCACCGCCTGGGCCGCAGCTGCCAGCTACCGCGGCACCGACATGCGCGGCGGCGTCAACGGCGCGCGCATCCGCCTGTCGCCGCAGCGCGACTGGGCGGTCAACAACCCGGCCGAGCTGAACAAGGTCCTCGCCCGCCTCGAGCGGATCCGCAAGGACTTCAATCGCGGCCGCAAGGACGGCGCGCAGGTGTCGCTGGCCGACCTGATCGTGCTCGGCGGCGGGGCGGCGGTCGAACAGGCCGCCAAGCGGGCCGGCCATGAGGTGAATGTCCCATTCACCCCGGGCCGCGTCGATGCGACGCAGGCGCAGACCGACGCCAAGTCGTTCGAGGTGCTCGAGCCAACCGCCGACGGCTTCCGCAACTATTACGCCAAGGACAATCGCTTCTCGCCGCCTGAAATGCTGATCGAGCGGGCCAGCCTGCTCAAGCTGACGGTGCCCGAGATGACCGTCCTCGTCGGGGGCCTGCGCAGCCTCAACGCCAATACGGGCCAGAATGCCGCGGGCGTGCTGACCACCCGTCCGGGCGTGCTGGCCAACGACGTCTTCGTGAACCTGCTCGACATGTCGACCAAATGGTCGAAGTCGGCCCAGTCGGACGGACTGTACGAAGGTCGCGACCGCGAGACGGGCAAGCTCAAATGGACCGCGACACCGGTCGACCTGATCTTCGGGTCGAACTCGGAGCTGCGGGCAGTGGCCGAAGCCTATGCCGCCGACGACGCCAAGGAAAAATTCCTGAAGGACTTTGTCGCGGCCTGGACCAAGGTCATGGACCTCGACCGCTTCTGATCGCGGCTTTCAAAAGGGAAACGGCGGCGCAATGTGCCGCCGTTTTCGTTTCTTAACCACAACCGTATTACATCAATTTTGGTGCGACACAGCTTGGCGTGGACCTTTCCCTTTCAGCAAAGGGCGTCAAAAGCGACGGCAGCTTGAGCGTCGCCATAACGCCAACCGCCAAAGGCGCCGATCATAAGCCATGCGTGCGGCACGATGAGACTTACAATCGTCACAATCATTCGATAATATACGAAATATGGAATCATTAGACGCCACGAATGCACTGGGCTCTTTGGCCCAACTAACCCGCCTGGACGTTTTCCGCCTTCTCGTCCGCCACGAGCCCAACGGCTTGGCGGCTGGCGAGATCGCTCGGCAACTCGATGTCCCAGCCAATACCATGTCGACCCACCTTGCCATTCTCACTCGGGCAGGTCTCACCACATCCATTCGGCACAGCCGATCGATTATCTACCGCGCCAATCTCGACGCCCTTCGCACCTTGATGGTGTTTCTGGCCAAGGACTGTTGCGGTGGCCGCGAAGAGCTCTGCGCCCCCCTCGCCGAACAACTGGCCTGCTGCTGACCGCCTCGTCGCCAAGCTGGCCGCTCATTTGCACGGAGCAAAGGAATGACCCCCGACATCGTGATCTACCACAATCCGGAATGCGGCACTTCGCGCAATGCGCTGGCCATGATCCGCAACGCCGGGATTGAACCGCATGTCATCGAATATCTCAAGACACCGCCATCTCGGCCGTTGCTGGAAAGCCTGATTGCCCGCGCTGGCATCGGTGCCCGCGCCTTGCTGCGCGAAAAGGGAACCCCTTACGCCGAGCTCGACCTTGGCAATCCCGATCTGACCGATGCACAGCTGATCGACGCGATGATGGAGCATCCGATCCTGATCAACCGGCCATTGGTCGTCTCGCCGCTGGGCGTGAAGCTGTGCCGTCCGTCCGAAGAGTTGCTCGACCTCATCCCCGCCACCCAACAGGGCGCCTTTACCAAGGAAGACGGGGAACACGTCATCGACGCCGCCGGCAACCGCGTAACCGGCTGATCAAGGACCATAGAATGACTGCACCAGCCAAGCGTGAACGCCTGTCGTTCCTCGATCGCTACCTCACCCTCTGGATTTTTTTCGCAATGGCGGTCGGGGTCGGCCTCGGCTCGACATTCGAGGGGCTGCCCAAGGCGATCGAAGGCCTGTCGTGGGGCACGACCAACATTCCGATCGCCATCGGACTTGTCCTCATGATGTATCCGCCGCTGGCCCGCGTCCGATACGGGGAACTGCCCCGCATATTCGAGGACAAGCGGGTGCTGGCGATCTCGCTGGTCCAGAACTGGATCATCGGACCGGTGCTGATGTTCGCGCTCGCGGTGCTCTTCCTGTCAGACAGGCCGGAATATATGACCGGCCTCATCCTGATCGGGCTCGCCCGCTGCATTGCCATGGTCATTGTCTGGAACCAGCTGGCGAAGGGCGACAATCAGTATGTCGCCGCGCTGGTGGCGTTCAACTCGATTTTCCAGATCCTGTTTTTCAGCGTCTACGCCTGGTTCTTCCTTGCTGTCCTGCCGCCGCTGTTCGGCATCGAAGGCAGCGTCATTCAGGTCGACTTCTGGACCATAGCGCAGGCCGTGCTGATCTATCTCGGCATCCCGTTCCTCGCCGGGTTCCTGACCCGCAAGTGGTTGGCCGCCGCGAAGGGGGACGCGTGGTACGAGGGCACCTTCCTGCCCAAGATTGGCCCGATCACGCTGGTGGCGTTGCTGTTCACCATTGTCGCCATGTTCAGCCTCAAGGGGAGCGAGATCGTCACGCTGCCGGGCGACACGATCCGGATCGCCATTCCGCTGACGATCTACTTCATCGTCCAGTTCACCATCAGCTTCTTCATGGGCAAGCTAATCAAGGCGGATTATCCCCGCACGACCGCTGTGGCCTTTACCGCCGCCGGCAACAATTTCGAACTGGCCATCGCCGTCGCCATCGCGGCGTTCGGGCTCGCCTCACCAGTTGCGTTTGCGGCTGTGATCGGCCCGCTGGTCGAGGTCCCCGTTCTGATTTTGCTCGTCAATCTGGCGTTCTGGTTCGGGCGACGCTGGTTTCAGGGATCCGTCCCTGCGGAGGTGCGCGCATGACCGCGAACAAGCTGCGCGACTGCGGTCGCTTAGCGACCCGACGCCCCCCACCTTGAAGCCTGAACATGTCCACCGGCGTCCGGCGGCGGGATGAACTCCTCGCCGCGCGACCGGCTACGTTGAGAGAAGTTTGGAGCCGGGTCTCTCTCTCGGAAAATGGCGATGGGAAGTCGACCGGCATCGAACCCTCTCTTGGATGTAGGGCCTCAATTACAATATAATATTTGTCATTCCGAATTTGGCTTGAGTCATCGAACCGAAATATATCCATTCCCTGCTGCTGCATTATCCACGGGCGCGATCAATGCTTTCGCAATGTCGTGATAAAAATCACAAACGTCGTCGAAATCTCGCCGCGTAAAGACCAATACTGCTCCGAGCGCAAAAGTTTGCAGCGCCCCGTTGGAATCGAACCAGCCGGCAGTCATTATGTTGTCGGTGCTGCGATCGGGACGGCGCACGATGCCGCCGCAATGATGAAGGCAGGCGCGCGCGCGGCCAATCGCGCGAAGACGATGATCGTCCTTGTTCGGGATTTTAAGCAGTGTACGCAGGTGATTGAGTTTGGCAGCGGTGTTGCGCTGGCGCGTCAAATAGGCGCGTTCGAAATCATCGAGGACGGACATATGAGCAACCTCCTCGATAAGGAGGTGGAGCAGTCGGTCGAGTTCACGCAAGTGGTTGGCGAGAACTCGGGTTCCGTATGGTCCCTGAGGAAATTCTTGTTGCTGCAGGAAGCCAATGGCGCGTTCGAGACTGGCGAAGGCGCTCAGAGGGTTCCGGTGCGTCACGCCATCGGAACCGTCTGAGCCGCCTTTTCCTCAGCAAGCTGGGCGCGGCGCCTTTCGGCGCGGCCGAGCTGATCAGCCATCGCGTGCCACGCAGCTGCAGAACGGAGGAGACGGTCACGAACTCTTTCGAGCGCCGCCTTACCGGCTTCGGCCGTGTCTTCGTCGGCGCGGGCACGATAATAGTCGCTGTTCACGGCCATTGCTGTCTCCTGCGAGTGCGGGCGGAGCGCGGTTGCCGACGCCCCATCTGAGTTTCATCCGATCATCTGGGCGACCATGCGACGCAGTTCACGGCGAGAAAGAGTTGGTGAACGACGTTGCTTGCCGACGCCGCCCGATAAGGCGCTGTGGTTGGTGTCGGACGTATGGTGCTGAGAATTGTCATTCTGTATTGAAGTCGCAGTTTGCATTTTAAACCTTTGGGCGCGGCAAAGCCTGCGCCATATTTTTGGGTTGGTACTATCGAAAATGTCCGCGCCTCCGCACCGGGCCTCCGCCCGGCGTGCGTTCACGAAAGACAATGCGACCTTTTTCCAGGTCATATGGCGTCATTTCGACGTGGACGCGGTCGCCGACGACCGAGCGGATGCGGAAGCGCCGCATCTTTCCCGCAGTATAGGCGATGATCTGATGATCATTATCTAGGCGGACACGAAAACGCCCGTCTGGAAGAATCTCGTCGATCGTGCCTTCGAGGGTCAGGAGATCCTCCTTGCTCACGATCCGATCAGGCTGGCTGAAGGTTGATTGCGGAGAATTTGCCCCGTTTGTCGCGCTCGATTTCGTAACTGATGCGCTGTTCAGGCTGAAGCGTGCTCATCCCGGCGCGTTCGACGGCAGAGATGTGTACGAAGCTGTCACCCGAGCCATCCTCGGCCGCGATGAAGCCATAGCCCTTGCTGGCATTAAAGAATTTTACGGTGCCTGCCGGCATATTGTGATCCTTCCACGGGGGGTAATGATCGGCGGGCATGATGCCCGCTGAGCGAAGAGGCGTGAAATGGATCGGAGGGCCTAGAGCCAAAGTTTCCGTCTCAAGCGACGTGTGCCATTCCCATATAGGTCTGATGGTCCAGAATTGCAATGTTGGCCTTGGCTATGTCTTAGATGGACCTCGACTTTCGAGATTTCTTGAGGGTAGGGGCAGTTACCGCACGACCGGTCTCCAGCGGGGCGTGACTTTGCTTACCCATCGAAAACGGGGTCAGGGTTCGCAAAGGTTGAAGTGGCGGAGAGGGTGGGATTCGAACCCACGGTGAACTTGCGCCCACGCCGCATTTCGAGTGCGGTGCTTTCGACCTCTCAGCCACCTCTCCGCGAGGACGCGTCCCGGCATGTCACCGGGGGTCGTGAAGGCGCGCGTCTAGCCGATGAAATCGTCCTTGCCAAGACCGATCCGCACGCTTTCGACAGATCGGCCCTGCCAATGCTTGCCTGACGCGACCGAGTACCTACATTAATGTCATGACCCAGTCGCTTCCGACCCCCGCCCCGCAGCTTGCCAAGACCCCGATTCCGCCGGCCATCGCGCATGCCCGCTTCTCGATCGGCGATGTGGTACGGCATCGCCTGCTCGGTTTTCGCGGCGTCGTCTTCGACATCGACCCCGTCTTCAACAACAGCGAGGATTGGTATCAGGCCATTCCCGAAGACATGCGGCCCGACAAGGACCAGCCCTTCTACCACCTGCTCGCCGAAAATGGCGAAAGCAGCTACATCGCCTATGTCAGCCAGCAGAATCTCGTTCGCGACGACAGCGCCGAACCGGTCGATCACCCCGCCATACGGGGCCTGTTCGACAGCTTTGCCGACGGGCGTTACGCACTTCGGCGCGAGCATCGCCACTGAGCGGGCGCGGGCAGCCTGCCCCGCCGCCTAGAGCGCCTGTCCCGCCGCCCAGCCGCTCGCCCAGGCCCATTGGAAATTATAGCCGCCAAGCCAGCCGGTCACGTCCACCGCCTCGCCGATGACATGAAGCCCGGGCACGGTCCGCGCCTCCATGTCGCGCGACGACAGCCCCGCCGTATCGACGCCGCCGACCGTGACCTCGGCCTTGGCATAGCCCTCGGTCCCCTGCGGCCTGAAACTCCAGTGCGCCAGCCGCTGCCCGGCCTCGGACAAAGTGCGATCGGATATGTTGGCCAGTTCGCCCGCAACACCGAGACGCCCCGCCAGGGCGGCCGCCAGACGGTCGGGAAGCAGTTCGCTCAACAGCCTGCCCGGCGTGACCCGCGGCCGCGCGCGCTTAGCCTCGACCAGCCAGTCGCGCGGCTGGTCGGGAAGAAAGTCGATCTCGAGCGCCTCGCCATGTCGCCAATAGGATGACGCCTGCAAAATCGCAGGGCCGGACAGGCCGCGATGGGTGAACAGCGCCGCCTCGCGGAAAGCGGCCCTTCCAGCCCGTGCGACGACCTCGGCCGACACGCCCGACAGCTGGCTGAACAGCGCATCGTCCGCCCCCAGCGTCAGCGGTACCAGCGCCGGGCGCGGCATGACCAGCTTGAGCCCGAACCGCTTGGCCAGCTCATAGGCAAAGCCGGTCGCCCCGAGCTTGGGGATCGACGGGCCACCCGTTGCGATGACCAGCCGGGGCGCGACATGGGTGCGGTCCCCCAGCTGCAGATGAAAACGCCCGTCCCGGTGGCCAATCTCGCCCAGCGGCTGACGCATCGCGAATGTCACATCGCCCGTCCGGCATTCGGTCACCAGCATGTCGACGATCTGACGCGCCGACCCGTCGCAGAAAAGCTGGCTGAGCGTCTTTTCGTGCCACGCGATGCCGTGCCGGTCGACAAGCGCGATGAAATCCTCGGGCCGATAGAGCCCGAGCGCCGACTTGGCGAAGTGCGGGTTGGCCGAAAGATAGCGTTCGGCCGACGCGCCCACATTGGTGAAGTTGCACCGCCCGCCGCCCGAGATCAGGATCTTGCGGCCCGGCGCGTCATTATGGTCGACGAGCAGGACCCTCCGCCCGCGTTGCCCCGCGGTCGCGGCGCACATCATCCCGGCGCCGCCAGCACCAAGGATGATTGCATCATATGTGTCGGCGCTGGCCATCATCGCCTTTCGACCATCTCCATCGAAACCGGGCTCGCCCCTTTGCACAAATGTCGCCCGGCACCAAGCGCGCCGCGAACGTCACCCCTTGCCATTCGCCAGACATTTCCTGCACGATCGGTGCAAATAGAGTTTAATCGCACCGTTCGACCCAGACAGGAGACCTCATGGCCCGCCCGACCCGCACGCTTGCCCGCCACGCGCTCGCCCTTGCCGCGACGCTTGCCGCCACGACCGCACCGGCCGAAACGGTCGTCATCACCGCCGACCGGATGATCGACGTGCTCAAGGGTCGCATCGTCGACTATCCCGCGGTGCTGGTGAAGGACGGCCGGATCGTCTCGGTCAGCGATGCGCGCACCGCCAAGTGGGGCGCCGATGTCCGGCAAATCGCGCTGCCCGGCAAAACAATTCTCCCCGGCCTGATCGACATGCACGTCCATCTCGATGCGAGCCCCCGCTATGGCGGCTATACTGGCCTGCAATTCACCGACGCCTTCTGGTCGGTGGTCGGCGTGGGCAATGCCCGCGCCATGCTCGACGCCGGCTTCACGACGGTGCGCAACGTCGGATCAGAGAATTTTGACGACGTCGCCTACAAGCAGGCAATCGACGAGGGGCTGATGGTCGGCCCGCGGATCGTGCCCGCCGCGCACGCGCTCGGCGCGACCGGCGGCCATTGCGACAGCACCTTCCTCCCGCCTTCGCTGCGCAGCAAGTCCGAGGCCGTCGGCGACGGCCCGCAGCAGCTGCGCCAGCGCGTCCGCGAGCAGCGCAAATATGGTGCCGAGGTGATCAAGGTCTGCGCGACCGGCGGCGTCTTCTCGCACAATACCGAGCCGGGGCAGCAGCAGCTGAGCGAGGACGAGCTGCGCGCAATCGCCGAGGAAGCCCATATGTGGGGTCTCAAGGTCGCGGCCCACGCCCATGGCGCGGCCGGGATCAAGGCCGCGATCCGCGCGGGCATCGACACGATCGAACATGCCAGCCTGATCGACGACGAGGGCATCAAGCTTGCCCGCGCGCGGGGCACGTGGCTGTCGATGGACATTTACAATACCGACTACACGCAGGCCGAGGGTGCCAAGAACGGCGTCCTCGAGGACAATCTGCGCAAGGACCGCGAAGTGGCGCAGATCCAGCGCGACAATTTCCGCAAGGCGCACAAGGCCGGCGTGAAAATGGTGTTCGGGTCGGATGCGGGCGTCATGCCGCACGGCATGGTCGGCGGCCAGTTCCGTTACATGGTCGACTATGGGATGACCCCGCTCGAGGCGATCCAGGCCGCGACCCGGAACGCTGCGCAAGCACTGGGGCGCGAGGCGGATCTGGGCGCCATCGCCCCCGGTCGTTTTGCCGATATCATCGCAATCGACGGCAACCCGCTCGAAAATGTCCGCGAGCTCGAGGATGTCGACGTGGTGATCAAGAACGGCGTGGTGGTGAAGGACAATTGAGCATGGACTGGAGCACGACCGATTTTGCGACCGCCGGTGCGCTGGTCCTCGGGCTTGGGCTTGGCCTCGGGCTCAGTCTGCGGCGCAGCGCCGACACCACTTATCGCCTTGGCGCCGCCTTCGCGCTGGTAGCCGCAGGCCTGCTTGTCTGGATCAACCTTGCCGTCGGGATTGTCGGCGCGGAAACCGACCCCCGCAACCTGCTGTTCGCCACCGTGCTTGCCGTCGCGGCGCTTGGCAGCCTCGTCGCGCGCCTTGCGCCCCGGGCCATGTCGCGCGCCATGATGGCCACGGCGCTGACGCAGATACTGGTCGGCATCATCGTCTGGGACGGCGGGATGCCGGCGCGGGCGCTGACCGGCGTCTTCACCGCGCTCTGGCTCGTCTCGGCAGGGCTGTTCGGCAAGGCCGCCGCCCGCGCGCAACGCTAGCGCGGCGCGGGCCCGCTCGACCCGCGGATCACCAGCCGGGTCGGGATCGCCAGCGAGGGCAGCGCGGCACCGCCCTGAATATAGGCAAGGATCCGCGCCCCGACATGGTCACCCATTTCCTGCAACGGCGCATGGATGGTGGTCAGGGGCGGCGCAGTGGCGCTGGCAAGGTCGATATCGTCAAAGCCCGTGATCGACAGGCTGCCTGGCACATCGATCCCGAGCCGATGCGCCTCGGCGACCGCGCCGGCCGCCATCAGGTCGGTGGTGCATAGCAAAGCGGTCGGACGCGGGGTGCGGGCCATTACCGCGCGCAGCCCTTCGCGCCCGCCCTCGATGCTGAACGGCTGGATCATGATGTCGTCATCGGCGATGGCAATGCCCGCCTGCGCCAGCGCGATGCGCGCGCCCTCGACCCGCGCCCGCGCGCGTTCATTGTGCGCCAGCGCCCCCGACAGAAGCGCGAAACGGCGATGGCCAAGACCGAGCAGGTGGCGCACCATGTCCTGCATCGCTTCGCGGTTCGAAAAGCCGACGCAGGACTCGGCCGGCGCCTCGTCCGAAGACCAGCTGAAGACATGGGGCAGGCCGCTGCGCGCCAGCAGGGCGCCGATCGCGGGGTCATGATCGGTGCCGACCAGAACAAGCCCGTCGATGCCGCGCCGGATCAGCCGCTCGACCAGCTCTACCTCGGCCTGCGCATCATATTCATGCGCCTGCACCAGCAGGTGATAGCCTTCATTGGCAAGGCGGCGCTGGAGCACATGGACAAAAGCGGCAAAGACCGGGTTGTTGATCGTCGGCAGCACCACGCCGACCATCATCGACCGCCGCATCGCCAGCGCCCGGGCATTGCCGTTGGGAACATAGCCGAGCTGCTCGGCCGCCCCCTCGACCGCCTCGCGCGTGGCGCGACGCACGGCGTCCGGTTCCGACATGACCCGCGACGCGCTGCCCAGCGAGACGCCAGCCAGTCGGGCGACATCACTCAGGGTCGGGCGGCGGCCCCGGGGCGGTGCCATGCCGCGATCAGCCCTCGGACACGAACTTGATGTTCTGATAGGCAAGCAGCCCCTCGGTGCCGCCTTCCTGTCCATGACCGCTTTCCTTAACGCCACCGAAGGGCGTCTCGGGCGTCGAGACCGCGAAACCATTGAGGCCGACCATGCCCGCCTCGAGCGTTTCCATCAGGCGGCGGCTGGTCTGGACGTCGCGGGTAAAGGCATAGGCCGCAAGCCCCGCCTCGACGCCATTGGCGCGTCCGAACACCTCGTCGAGATCGGCAAAAGGCGCGATCGGCGCGATCGGGCCGAACGTCTCGTCGGTCCACAGCCGCGCTGCGCCGCTGGCATCAGTGACGACGGTCGGCTGGAAGAAATGCCCCGCCTCCTGAAGGCGCCGGCCACCGGTCAGGACCCGGCCGCCATGCGCCTGCGCATCATCAAGGATACGTTCCATCTCGTCGACCCGCCGCGCATTGGCGAGCGGCCCCATCTGGGTCGCGGCCTCGAGGCCGTTGCCCAGCTTGAGCGCCGACGCCTGCTCGACGAACCCACGGACGAAGGGATCATACAGGCTTTCATGCACGAAGAAGCGCGCGGGCGAGACGCACACCTGTCCGGCATTGCGATATTTGAAGGCAACGCAACTGCGGACC
>JACCDQ011278632.1_pt1 | contig 14999 bp, 15 predicted proteins | sample 7446031 | NCBI WGS metagenome assembly JACCDQ01 (sample SAMN15323442, study PRJNA562643) | freshwater metagenome | isolation source: river surface water | place: USA:Blue River Watershed | collected 2017-08-17
CACCAGCGGCTCGTGACCGGCCAGCGCGGCGAACTTGTTGTCGGCCGAACGGAAGTCCATCGCGCAACGCAATGCCAGTTCTCGCGCGACCCGCTCGCCGAATTCCACATGCGTATTCAGGCCGGTGCCGACGGCGGTACCGCCGATCGCCAGCGCCAGCACGGCCGGCAGCGCCTGCCGGATCGCCTGCGCCGCCAGCTGCAGCTGTGCCACATGGCCGGACAGTTCCTGCCCCAGCGTCACGGGCGTCGCATCCTGCAAATGAGTGCGGCCGATTTTCAGCAAGCCTGCATATTGGTCTGCCTTCGCCGACATGCTGGCCTGTAGCGCCTGCAGTGCCGGCAGCAGCCGCTGCCCGATGGCGAACGCAGCGGCGACATGCATTGCGGTGGGGAACACGTCATTCGACGACTGGCCGAGATTCACGTCATCGTTCGGATGCAGCCAGCGGCCATTGCCACGCGGACCGCCCAGCCATTCGGACGCGCGATTGGCCAGCACTTCGTTGAGGTTCATGTGGGTCTGCGTGCCGGAGCCGGTCTGCCAGACCGACAGCGGAAACTGGTCGGCGTGCAGGCCGGCGATCACTTCATCAGCGGCTGCAATGATGGCGCCGGCCTTGCGCGCGTCCAGCCTGCCAAGCTCGCGATTGACGACCGCTGCGGCACGCTTGACCTGCGCGAGCGCTGTCAGCAGTTCGGCAGGCATGCGCTCCGTCGAGATCGAAAAATGCTGCAGCGAGCGCTGTGTCTGCGCGCCCCACAGGCAAGTGGCGGGAACGTCGATGTCGCCGAAGCTGTCGTGTTCGGTACGGGTTGCCATCGTCATGCTCCTCGAAACAAGGTGACCAGCGGGCTGAGGAAACCAATTCACCGAGCCTGGCTCTCAGTTCAGGCTGACCTCGATGCGCAATGCACTGCGCACAGGCCGACCGTACAGTTTGCCCGGCACGAAGCGCGCCGCCTGAAAGCGTTCGCGCAATGCCTGTTGCTGCGTTGCCGTCAGCGATGGCGCATCGAACAACAAGCGATCGATGTCGCCGTATTCACTGATCAGCAGCATGCAAACAATACGCTGCGGCGACAGATCGTGCTGCGCCCATTCCGCCGGGATATCCCGTACCAGCTGCGGCCACTCGGTCAGCTGCGCGACGGGCAGGTAGCCGGGCGCATGATCGGCTTCATTCGCTGCGTTTTCATGGGCGGTGCTTGCATTGGTCGTACTTGCATTGGCCGCATTTGCATTGACGCCGTTGTCACGGTCCGGGCCGGTTGCTGGATTGAGCATCGACCATGCCGGTTCGACCGCCGCGCGCGGGTCAGATGCATGATCCTTGGCGCGCGAAGTCGCAGTCCCGTCGCTCAGCGCGCCCGCCGCCCGAACCTGCTTCATGTCGACCACAATGATCCGGCCACGGTTGCCGCTTTCGCGGTCGATAGACTGATCCGCGGGCAACCTCAGCCATGCGCTGACCAGCAGCGCGGCCGGTAGCGGCGACAACAAGGTGCAGAGAAGTTCGCGCATGGACAGGCGATTAATCCAGTTCACGCCATGAGACACGCCGCACGGATGGCGTGCCGCCTGCCCCGACGGTGCCGGCTGCTGTCATCAGGTTTCCCGCCTCGTCAGTCAGCACCGAGACGGACTGCGAACCGATACGCAGCATGCGGGCGCCGACCACCATCGCCGCCGCGCCGATCCGGCGACCGGCAATGGTGTTGCCCTCCAGCGGGACATAGCTGCCATCTAGATAGCGCAGCGCATACAACCAGCTTTCGGCATTCGGGCGACAGGCATTGTTGTCGGGTACGTTGGTGATCAGCTGCAGTACGCCCAGCTGCTGTTCAGGATTCAACGTCACGCGTTCGCCGGATCCAACGCGCGCATCGAGGTCGAGATACCAGCCCGCATCGCTCAGCCAGTCCACCGGCAAGCGGGTGACGCTGCGCTCGATGGCACCGTCGGGAACCACCAGCTGCTGCCGGACCATGTTCGGCAAACTGCGAAGGTCCCCGCGTCCCGACGCGGTCAGCGGGTCGCGGAAGGTATAGACCGATTGCACCGACTTGTCCTGCGCATCCGACAAGCCGAGGTAACTGCCGGTTCCCACACTGACGACCGGAATCGACGCGGCGCCGACTCGGGCCAGCGACAGCTCGGGACGCGTCGTGACGGGTTGCGCGACACCGTTTCTGACCAGTCGCGCCAGCAGCACCGCTGGCGGACCGGCGATCAGCGGCGGCTCGCCAATGTCGAAGCGCCAGACGTTGCCGAACAGGTCGCCGCCATAGAGGCGCATCGCCGTGTTGTCGAGCAGATTGTCGACCCAGGCATTCAGTTGCGCGAGTCCGGCCGGCTGCACTTCACTGCCACTGCCGGTATCGATTCGGCTCAGCAGCGCGCCGGTACCGGCGTTGAGCACGAATAGCATGCCGTGGCCGTTGCCGGGATTGACGTTGTTGTAGCCGGAGCTGAGCACCACGACCCAGGTGCCGTCGCGGCGCTTGGTGATCACGGGCCGGCCCATTGCATAGCCGAGGTTGCTGTCATCAGCGACCGCGAAGCGCCACAGGAATACCGGCCGCTCCGGATCGGTAATGTCGAGCGCATAGTATTCGCGTCCGGCCGCCCCCAGTCCGCCCACGAGGATGGTTCGCCAGGACGCAGCGTCGCAGGTCGATGCCGGTGCCGAAGGACAAATGTCGCCAGCGACCGGCGTGCCGTCGAGCAGGTAACGAAAGCGGATGCCGAATGCAAAGTCGGCGCTGCGCGGCAGTTGCGGCAAGACGCCGGACGGAATGAAGGCCCAGCGCTCGTCGCCGCTGGCCGCGTCAAAGGCGTGCAGCATGCCATCGTTGGCGGCGACGTAGACCGAGGCCCTGCGGTTGGCCGCGGCCTGATCGCGATAGTCCGCATAGTTGGCGTCGGCATAGCGAAATGCCGGCGCGCTGACATACAAGGGCTGCGCATTCACCGGCGCGCCGAGCGGCTGCTCGCGCCGGCGATACAGGCGCAGTGCATTGTCCGGCCGGTCTTCGTTGCCACGCTGTCCGCGCAGGTAATTGATCAGGTTTTCTCCGCCGGCCTGCGCCTTTTGCGCGGTGCTGAGCTGTGCGCACTGGCTCAGCACGGGCGTCGGTGCGGAGGTCACGGCACACGGCGTGGCAAACCAGAGTTTTTCGGACGCCTCCAGTTCGCTCCAGCGGAACGGCCGCAGGCTGCGCGAACCGGCCGCCGGCGCAAGATAGATCTGGCGCCGGTCGGCCGCGGCATCCACCCGCTGCGCAAGCCGCGCCGCCGCCGACCATTCGATGGCGGCCGACACGCTGCCGTTGCTGAGGTCGATGCGGCGTGCCTCGACGTCGCCGTCCCAATAGAGCGTGCGATAGCGACTGGCGATCAGCAGGTTGTCACCCTCGGCGGGTTCCTGGCTGCTGGTGGCGGACGCGGACGCGGCGGCATTCCGCGCGCGGATCTGCGACATCGTTGCCGCCAGCGCGCGGGCCAGTGTGTCCGGCGTGCGCGCATTGAAGTAGCTCCCGCCGCCATTGACGGCCGCATGCCAGAGATCGTCGACACGCTCCGGCCCGGCGGCATAAATCGGATCGGGCCAGTCGAGCGTGCCGTCGACGATGCGACGGAAATCGCCGTCCGTGGCTGTCTCGTAATCCTCGCGGTAATGCAGCAGTCCGTTCACGCCCAGCCCGACCGTATGCGTCACCATGTGCTGGTGCGGGCCGCCGCGACTGCCGGGCACAACCGGCACAATGTTGTCGCACAGCTGTCCCTGAGCACCGCAATTGCCGAGCGCCGGACTGCGCAGGTCGGTTTCGAAATAGTAGGCGGCGACGTCCGCCAGCGTGTTCTGCCCCTGGCCGGCATTGGTCGTGCCGATGAAGGCGCTGGCACTGACGGCCAGCGAGGTATCGCCGACCACCGCCGGCAGCGTACTGATCCTGCCGGCGGCGGTCGGCGCGATGATGCGGATCTGGTTCGCTTCGGCGAAGGCCCGGTAGCCATTCAGCCTGATCTGCGCAGCGATCAGGTTGGCCAGCCGGGTCGCTTCCTCGATCGGCAGCGCGCCGTCGCGATGCTGGAGGTAGGCCGGGCCGGCCATCAGCGAGCGACCGTTGACGAGGATATCGCTGGCGCCGCTGGAAGCGAGGTCCATGCGCAGTCGCTGCAAGCCTATCGTGATGGTGGCAACGCGATATTCTCGCGGCAGCTGGCTGCCGTCATACATCGGTCGCGGCAGCCGGCTGTCAGGATTGCCGACCGCCGTCTGACCGTCGATCTGCAATGGACCGAAGCTGCCCAGCTCGATATCGGTATTCCAGTAACCGTCGGTCGACAAGATGGTGTAGTTTCGCTGGCATGCATACTGGACCGGGTCGTCGCTGCCGCTGAGCAGCTTGCCGGCATACAGCCGGCCGGCCTTGGACAATGCACCGCGCAGCGGTGTGCTGGAAGCAGGGACGACGGCATACAGCTTGTCGTAGAACCTGCGCCGGTGGTCGCCGCTGAAATCGGCGATGCGAAGAAAGCCGCTGCTCGATGCATCCGTGCCCGGCTCGCTGATGACGGAAAATCCCACCCGAAAATTCGCATCGAGCTGGGCGAATGCCCGCCCGACTGCAGACTTCATCGCGAGGATACGGGTACGGTAATAGCTGAACCAGTTGGCGAAATTCTGCGTTTCATCACTGATGCCGGGACCGGATCGTGTGCCGACGAGGACCCGGATCCAGTGGCGACTGCCAGCCGCCGACTCATCATAAGCGAGGTCCTTGCACTGGTCGTCGTCCGAATTGTCGCCAAGCCGGTCCGGCAGGTTGCCCTTGTAGACAAAATAATAGGCAGGCCCCGGACGGTTCGGCAGGCTGCCGGCTTTTTCGCTGCAATAGCTGGTTTGCCAGCAATCGGCGGTATAGCCTGCGGGCGTGGGCGGCACGCTTTGCGGCGAGCGCCAGGCCATGAACGCGGTACCCAGATCGATCGTGACGGAATCGCTGCGAAAGCCATCGTATCTCGCTGCACTGAAAGGCTGCTGCGGATACGCGCTGCCGTCTGCGTACGGCGGTGGCTCATAGCGGACTTGCGGGTTGTAGTAACTCTTGTTGCACAGGCTGCTGCGATAGCCGACAGCATTCACGTACTGGTTCGTGAACACTTCATCGCCGAGATAGCTCCATTGCATGCTGCCGGAATCGTCGAGGATGAACATCAGGTTCGGCTTGACCGGCGCGGCCAGCAGAAACTGGATCGGTGCCTGCGCAATATCTGTCAGCGCAAACACGCTGCCGGCCCAACTAAGCAGCACGGCGATGCCGGCGCGGCGCAGGAATGCGAATCGTGGAATCAGGCGTGTCATCAGTAATGGACCAGGGTCTGGGTGAAAACGGTGGTGCCGCGAGGACCGCGTACATGCACGGTGATGCGGTAATAGACGGCATTCGCGGATTGAAAACGCTTCGATGCGCCGTAGCTGAGCTGGCCGCGGTTCGTGCTGCCGCCCTGCGCTGATTGGTAAAGCAGGCAGCTGTTTGCCGCAGCGGCGGGGCTGCCGGCGGTCTTGCACACGCGCTGTATCAGGTAACGAACCACGTGGCCGGCCGGATCGACCGGGAGTGCGGGCGCTGCCTGCAGGCAGGTGACGCCGCTGCGCGCGCCGCAATGGTCTCCGAGCCAGTCGACTGCTGCGCTGCCCGCCGTGGCGGCATTGCCGGTCAGATCGAGCCCGGGCGTGACCTTCGCGTAGTAACCGGCGGCAGGCAGGTCGGCATAGACTGCGGCGCTGGCGGCATTTGCCGACAGCCAGTCGATCGCAGTTTCGCTGCCATTCTCCGACGCCAGCACCGCCGCCTGCCGGAAGGCGAAATTGCCGGCGACCAGCAGCCCGGTGCCGACAGCGCGCACCATCGCCAGCGCACCCATGCTCATCATCACCAGCACGACCAGGGCAACCAGCAGGCTGGCACCGCGGCCGGTGCGGCAACGGATCGCGCGCGTGTGCGCGCGCATCAATTGTCACTCCAGATCAGGTTACGCAACGGCACTTCCGCTTGCAGCACGCGGTAACGCCAGCAGCGCCAGTCAGGCAGATGATCGACGCGGATGGTCGTTGGCTCGAGCGCGCCCGTGGTCACATTCCCGGCCAGCCACTGCGGCGTGCTGGCATCACAGGCGCCGTCCTTGTGCTGCGCGCTTCGGGTGACGATGGCGATGCGCAGCGCCAGCAAGCGCCGCCAGTCATTGCCATCGATGATTCCGTTGCCGTCGGCATCCAGCGCGTCGTCACTCCAGAACGTCACCTGCGGCAGCGTCTGCGTACCGGGGCGAGCATCGAAGCCATATTGAAGCTGCAGGCTGGCGACGCCCTCGGCCAGCGTGGAGCCGGCCCATGTGCCGGTGCCGGGATTGAAGCTTTCCATGCGCAGGCTCTGCTGGTTGTCGACCTTGTAGCGCCGGTACCTGAGCGTGCCCAGATTGATGGCTGCGCTGTCGGTATCGAAGACTCTGCCGGGCAGCAGGCCCGGCGCGACGTACGGCTGTACCGCGTATGACGAACCGGCGCCCAGCGATGAAATTTTCAGCAGCGCGCAATCGGGCTGACCAGCCGCCTGCAACAGCAGGTAATCGCCAGCGTTCATCTCGAGGGTGCTGTCGAGCTGCAGCAAGCCACTGTCCATGGTGTACGGCGCGATCAAATGTGCCGCCGGCGCCGAGTGCGTACCGCTGGACAAGGTGAGCAGTTCATCCGACGTGCCGGCCGTGATGATGGCAGGACGTAGCAGGAAGCTGTCGTCAACTACACCGGTGGCAGCACGACGCACGACGCAACCCAGTGCATTGTCCGGCCCGAGCCCGCTACCGGCCATGCGCATTTCGCGCGACATCAGGGTGATCGCATAGGCCGCATTGTCCTGCGCATCAGCCGTGCCCGTGACCGAGCGCCGCCGTGCCTCGAATGTGACCGCAACATTCAGCGTCACCAGCATCGCCACCATGCCGATGCCCAACCCCACCATCAGGTCGATCAGGCTAAGGCCTCGCTGAAGCCGGGCAGCACAGCGCATGACTAGTCGGTGATCCGCGTATGAACGACGAGCTGATGCGCGACTGCTTCGCCCGGTGCATTCCAACCCAGCGTGATCGTCACGTCGCGCGCGTTGCCGATGCTGACAGTTGGCGCGTTGGCCGCGCCGGTGACACCGGGCAGCGCGGATTGCACTTGCTGTATCCAGTCGAGATATTCACCGGCATTCGGATCACTGAAGCGCGTCCTCAAGCCAGCCAGGCTCCGGTCGCCGGTCCACATGCGGGCGACAAGATCCGATGACAACAGGCTGGCTTGGCTGCGATAGTGCGCGTTCGCGCCGTCGACCAGCGTAGCTGACAGCAAGGTCAGCAGCCCGATCAGCGCCAACGAGAACACGACGATCGCCAGCAATCCCTCGACCAGGGTGCTGCCGCGCAGAACGGACGATTTCGGACGGATGCGCATGATGACGCCACCGCCTAATGGCAATGCTCGGGATGACCGCTGGCCGCCTGCGGATCGCAGACACGCACCCGGCCGAGGCCGGAGACGAGAACGACCAGGCGATGCGCGTCGGCGCCGTCCGCATGCGTGACATCAATGCGTGCGATATCGGTGCCGGCGGCAACGGCCGGCGCGGTCCCGACCGCATCGAAGCCGACCTGGGCAGGCAAGCCTGCACCGGCGTCCAGAGCGATATCGAAGCCCGGCATGGCGGTCAGCGCCACTGCGCCCCAGCGAACGCGGCCGCTGATGCTGACCGGCTGCATGCGTATCGTTGCCGGGCATTGCGCGGACGCACGCACGCACGACAGCACCCAGCCGGCACGTCCCTGCGCGTCACCGAGCGCAAGCCGGACGTCCGCATTGCGGGTGACAGCCTCGACGCGCGCCGCCTGCAATGCGGCGAGCAGCGCGGCGGCGCTGCTGCGCACTTCGAGGTCACGCACCCAGTGACCGAAAGCCGGCGTGCCGGCCGCAAGCACGATCGCGCTGACCGCCACGGCAATCAGGGATTCGACCAGCGAAATGCCCGCTGCTTCGCTGCGCACTCGGGTGCTCAGCATGTATCACCCCGCTTGGTGATCCAGCATTCCAGCGGCGCAGTTCCCCAGCCACCCGGCAACGCAGTCGTGCGCGCATTGCCGAGCTGGTCCAGCGTAAAGGTGAATCCCTGCATCACATCTTGCGCGACGCCGGTGGCGTTCAGCACGAAGGACTGACCATCCGCAGCAGGCAGACAGCTGAACGAAAAATGCCGCCCGACCGGCAGGCTGACGCCACAGCCCGAGCCATTCAGATAGCTGCGGTTATCCTGGTAATACTGTTCGAGTCGCATGGCGCTCAGCAGCAGGCCGCTGCTGGCTTCGGACACATTCGCGCGCTGCAGATGATCGCGATAGGAAGGTACTGCAATGGCACCGATGATCGCAGCGATTGCAAGCGCGATCATCAGTTCGATCAGACTGAATCCTGCTTGGGTAGAAACTTCAGACATCGCAGGCATTTCCGTGAGTAACGCGGCGGAATAGCATGCAAAAATTTTTCAGGAGATGAAGCACTTGTTAGTTTTAAGGCTAACAATTGAACGCATCCAAACGAATACAGGACATTCAGATCGCTAAGCGTTGCGCTAGCGACATCGGCGGCCGGTTAGCTTGTGATACGCGATGGAATCGCGCAAACCGACGCGATGCCAGTCGCACTCAGGCCGTGGTGGTGTCCGGCTCCGGCAGCACACAGGCTTCGATCACGCGCAGGTCATTGTCGCGCGCAAAATCGCGCAGGAACAAATAGGCCATCGGCTCGAGCTGATGCAGGCGACCGTCGACCAGAACGGAGCGCACGCCTTCGATCAGCGCCGGCGTGACATAGGGGGAATAGCGGAGATGGCGGTCGAATCCGTGGGATTCTTCCGGGTGAAAGCGACTCATGATGCCGCACAGCCGATCCGCCCAGTCACTGGGCCGGAATGGTCGGCCTGCACTGGTTAATCCCTGAATGATGAAATCTGTGGCGGGAGTCGCAGTAGCAAGGTCGGAGCTGGCCATGGGTAGCCGTTCTTTCAGTAGGCTTAACGAAGGGCTGCAAGGCCGTTCTGCGGCAGCGCAGCAATTCCGCTATCTTACTCAAGACTCGGCTACCGAGCAAAGCGAATCGATGATTCTTGTGGCGACGATAAGGGACTTTTGCGAACCGTCTGTCAGCCGAGCCAGTTCGCGACCGACACGATCAGCAGCAGCAGTATCCACAGCAGCAATGCGCGCCAGATCAGTCCCACCGTGCTCTGCAGCGCGCGTTGCGACGGCTCGTCGCCAGGCAGGATCTCGATGTCTGGCCGGGACTCCAGCGCGGTGATGTCAATCGTCGGCATGTCGGGCGCGTATTCGGCCGGTGTCCCCAGGCGCACGCCCATGGCGCCACCGCCCGCGGACAGGATGATGCCGACCGATTCATCGTTCCAGCGTGACGCGAAATTGCGCCACGCATAAACGGCATCCTCGAAATTGCCGACGATGGCGAACGCAATTGCCGTCAGCCGTGCCGGCACCCAGTCGATCACATAGAACGCACGCTGCGCGAAGCGACCGAACGGCTCGCCCTTCAGATGCTCAGGCTCGTTCCATGCGCGGGCAAGATATTCCGCGATGCGGTAAAGCACCGCACCGGCAGGGCCGAAGGGCATCAACAGCCAGAAAAACACTCCGAAGACGTTGCGATGCGTGGTGACCAGCGCGCGTTCGACGGCGATTCGCGCGACCTCTTTCGCATCGAGCGCGGCGGTCTCGACATGTGTCCACTCGGCCAGCAGCCGGCGGGCTTCTGGCAGCTCGCCTTCATTCAGAGCGACCTGGATCGCAGTGAAGTAATGACTGTAATGGCGAAATCCCAGCGTCAGGTAAACGATAGCGATGGTCCAGACCAGTTGCGGCAGCGGACCGACGAATGCCAGCAGCCAGTGGATCACCAGCGCAGGCACCACCAGCACACTGGTCATCACCAGCCAGCCAAGGCGGCCATGCTCTGCGCGCCCGGCATTGAAACTGTGCTCGGTACGTACCCCCAGCGCCACGATCCATCCGTAGACAGGATTGTCCTTGCGCAGCGGACGAAACTGCTCAAGCAGCAGCACGCACAGGATGGAGAACAGGGTCATGGGCTCGTTCCGGATTGATTGCTCGACAGCCGTTAGCTTAGCAGGTGATGCCTTCGCTGCAGCATCCTGCGCTTCAGCTCATTCGGCGCGCAGGAAATGGTACAGGTTGCGCAGCATCGCTGCTGTCGCTCCCCAGATGAAATAATCGCGATAAGGCATCGAATAAAAGCTGCGGCGCCCCGGGCGATTCGGGAATTCTGCACTCCGCAGTTCATGGTGGGCGCCGTTCATCAGGTGATGCATCGGCACTTCGAAGATCTCCGCGACTTCGAACTCATCAGCCGCAAGCTCGAAAGGCGGATGCACCAGCCCGACGACCGGGGTCACGATGAAACCGGTGCCGGTCTGGTAATCCGGCAGGCTGCCGATCACTTCGATGTGACGGCGATCGAGCCCTATCTCTTCCTCGGTCTCGCGCAGCGCAGTGGCGATCGCGTCGCTGTCTTCCGGGTCGACACGTCCGCCGGGGAAGCTGATCTGTCCGGCATGGTCGTGCAGGTGCGCGGTACGCAGCGTCAGCAGCAGGCTCAGCGCGTCATTACGCACGACCAATGGCACCAGCACTGCGGCCGGCACGGAAGGACGACCGCTCAAGTTCATCTCGGCGTCGGCGCCGAATTCCGGCGTCCAGACGACCGGCTCGACAAAGCGGCGACGCAGCCAGTCGGGCGCGAGTCGAGTCAGCGGCACGGCGGGTTCATTGGCCAGCGCGTCGATCTGCGCCTGCTTCGGGTCAAATATGATCTTGCTCATGCTCGTCGGTTGGATACTTGCGGCGTCGGCGGGCGCCAGAAAACAAAAAAGGGCACGCGAGGTGCCCTTTTCCGGAACGCCGTGGCGATTACGCCGTAGCGGCTGCGCGACGGGTCGGCAGCTTTTCGCGGATACGTGCGGACTTGCCCGAACGCTCACGCAGGTAGTACAGCTTCGCGCGACGGACGTCACCGCGACGCTTCACTTCGATCGACGCGATCAGCGGCGAGTACAGCTGGAACGTACGCTCGACGCCTTCGCCCGACGAAATTTTGCGGACGATGAAGTTCGAGTTCAGGCCACGGTTACGACGCGAGATCACGACACCTTCGTAAGCCTGCACGCGCTTGCGGTTGCCTTCGACGACGTTGACGCTCACGATGACCGTGTCACCCGGTGCGAATTCAGGAATGTTTTTGCCGAGACGGGCAATTTCTTCCTGTTCGAGTTGCTGGATCAGATCCATTTTCTATCTCCGAAACCATCTTGCCGGCGCTTGAGTGCCTCATCTGAAGGCCACTCTCCTGATGCCCGGTAGAGGATGGGGTTTAACAAAACCGGGCTTTCGCCCGGACACTGCAACAACTACACCTGCTGCAATTTCTTCAGCACGGCCTCATCGGCCTTGCTTAACGATCCTTGCTCGCGCGCCTTCGCGATCAGCTCGGGGCGCTTGTTCAGCGTGGCCTCAAGCGACTTTGCGCGCCGCCATTTTGCAATCTCTGCATGATGACCGCCGAGCAGCACGTCCGGCACCGGCACGCCTTCATACACTTCCGGCCGCGTGTAATGCGGGCAATCCAGCAGCCCGTTGACGAAGCTGTCCTGCACTGCCGACGCATCATCATTCAACACACCCGGCAACAAGCGGATCACCGCATCCATCAGCGCCATGGCCGGCAACTCACCACCCGACAGCACGAAATCGCCGAGGCTGATTTCTTCGTCGACGCAGCGATCCAGCAGCCGCTGGTCCACCGCTTCATAGCGGCCGCACAGCAATACCAGCCCGGGCTCTGCCGCCAGCTGCACCGCCTTGCGGTGATCCAGCGGCGCGCCTTGCGGCGACAGATAGATCGTGCGCGGTGGCGGCGACCCTGCCTGTTGCTGCCGCGCACGCGCGGCACCGATCGCGGACTCCAGCGGAGCGGCCATCATCACCATCCCCGGACCGCCGCCATACGGCCGATCGTCCACGGTACGATGATTGTCGCTGGTGAAATCACGCGGATTCCACAGAGTTAATTCACATCGCTTCTGTTCAAATGCGCGCCGCGTGATGCCAGAGGCGGTCAGTGCGGCAAACATCTCCGGGAAGAGCGTGATTACATCGAACTGCATCTTCCCTCCTGCATCCACCCGATGGGTCAGTAATCCGTTTCCCAGTCGGCGGTGATCAGCTTTTCCTGCGAGTCGACCTTGGTAACGAAGCGATCGACAAACGGTATCAGCAATTCCTGCGCCTTCTCGTCGGACAGTGCCGGCACTTCAACCCGCAATATCGGGTGAGCGCCGTTATCCATCAGCCCGATCACCTTGCCCAGCTTTGCGCCGGCAAGATTGACGACGTCATGGCCGATCAGGTCGATCCAGTAGAACTCGTTATCTTCCAGCGGCGGAAAATGCGCACGCCGGATTTGCACCGTCGCCCCGCGTAAATCTTCCGCGGCGTTACGGCTCTCGATACCCATGATGCGGGCGACGATATCTTCACCCTGCGTGCGAACCTGCATCACATCGACGTCATGCAGTTCCGGCTTGTCCAGCCACCAGGTCTTCGCATGAAGCAGTGCACTGGCTTCGGAAGAATACGGCCTCAACCTGATCCAGCCGGCGATGCCGTAGGCACCGGCGACATGAGCGACCAGCACCAGGTCGTCGGGAACCGGGATTCCCGAAGTACTGCCAGAAGCCAAATTAAGCAGCCTTCTTTGCAGCGGCCTTGACCAGACGCTCGACGGTCGGCGACAGTTGTGCGCCTACGCTCTGCCAGTGGGTCAGGCGATCCTGCTTGATGCTGAAGCCTTCGGCGGCGCCGGAAGCGATCGGGTTGTAGAAACCGATGCGCTCGATGAAGCGGCCATCACGACGGCTGCGCGAATCGGTTGCAACGATGTTGTAGAACGGGCGCTTCTTGGAACCGCCACGGGAAAGACGAATTACGACCATAATTTTCTCGTAAAAATGAGTTCGAACACGGAAAAGTCCGCGATTATAACGGTTTTCACCGACCGGCAGCAAATTGCCTTATCCGGGTTTGCAGCGCGGCACGGGCTGCGGCACACTGGCGCCTTTGCAAAATTTGCCATTCGGGCACTAATTCACCCGAAAACCCGCACAAATCCAAAGCCTTCGAGATGACTACCCGCCACAAGAACAAGACCCTCGCCAGCCTGCTGGCCTTTTTGCTGGGCGCTGCCGGCCTGCACCGCTTCTACCTGAAAGGCTTCGGCGACCGCTGGGGCTGGCTGCATTTTGCCAGCCTGCCCGCCAGCGGCCTGCTGATGGCCGCCTTGCCCGGACAAGCGCTGCTGGTCACCGCGTCGCCGCTGGTGCTGTCGGCACTGATCGCCAGCATCGAAACCTTCGTGATCGGCCTGATGCCGGACGAAAAATGGGACGCGACCTGGAATGCCGGCTCCGGCATGCAGTCTGACTCGCGCTGGCCGATCGCGGCGCTGATGGTCGCCAACCTGTTCTATGGCGCGACGCTATTGCTGACGGTGATTGCGCGGGCGTTCGACCTGATGCTGACCGGCGGCGCCTACGGCTGACCGACCCGGACAGCCCGGTGACCCCGGGCTGTCTGCTGCGGGTCAGATCAGAACTGCTCTTCCGACAAAGCCAGCACCCCTGCACTGCCCTCGACGATCGCATCGCGCGAAGCCGCCGCAGTCGTCAGGTAGTAATCGGCAAAGAAACGCGCCGTTGCGATCTTGGCCTCGCAGAACGACGCATCGGCGTCGCCTGACGCCAGCTTCTGCTGCGCGACCTGCGCAGCGCGCGCCATCTGCCAGCCACCGAACACGACACCGGCCATCTTCAGGTACGGCACGCTGCCGGCGAACACGGCCTTGATGTCGGCCTTCATCGTCGATGCGACGAACTCCACCACTTGCTGAAGCGCGTCGAGCGCTACCGACAGTCGGCGGCCGATCGCGGCCAGATCGGCGGAATCGGACAGCTTCAGTGCGTCAGCCGTGGCTCGCGCCTGCACGATGATCTGCTTGGCCACCGCACCGCCATCACGGACGGTCTTGCGGCCGATCAGGTCATTCGCCTGGATCGCCGTCGTGCCTTCATAGATGGTCAGGATGCGCGCATCGCGATAGTGCTGCGCGGCGCCGGTCTCCTCGATGAAGCCCATGCCGCCATGCACCTGCACGCCGGTCGATGCGACATCGATCGACAGCTCGGTCGACCAGCCTTTGACGATCGGCACCATGTACTCATAGAACGCCTGGTTCGCCTTGCGCGTCGCCTCGTCCTCATGATGATGTGCGGCGTCGTAGGCCGCGGCAGTGACGTAGGCCAGCGCGCGCGCGGCCTCGGTCTGCGCGCGCATGCTCATCAGCATGCGCTTGACGTCCGGATGATGAATGATCGCCACCGGGCCCGCCGAGCCGGCCAGGTCGCGCGACTGCACACGGTCCTTCGCATACTGCACCGCCTGCTGGTACGCGCGCTCGGCCACCGCAATGCCCTGCATGCCGACCGCAAAGCGGGCGGAGTTCATCATGATGAACATGTACTCGAGGCCGCGGTTCTCTTCGCCGACCAGATAACCGATCGCGCCGCCGTGGTCGCCGAACTGCAGCACGGCCGTCGGGCTGGCCTTGATGCCGAGCTTGTGCTCGATCGACACGCAGTGCACGTCATTGCGTGCACCGATCGAACCGTCGGCATTTGCCATGAATTTGGGCACGATGAACAGCGAGATACCCTTCACGCCCTCCGGTGCGTCCGGCGTGCGCGCCAGCACCAGGTGCACGATGTTCTCGGCCATGTCGTGCTCGCCGTAGGTGATGTAAATCTTGGTGCCGAACACCC
>JACCDQ010018191.1_pt1 | contig 14990 bp, 22 predicted proteins | sample 7446031 | NCBI WGS metagenome assembly JACCDQ01 (sample SAMN15323442, study PRJNA562643) | freshwater metagenome | isolation source: river surface water | place: USA:Blue River Watershed | collected 2017-08-17
TAGTGACAAGCAACTCGCCATCAAACACGCAGTCAACGTCGCCAGCAAGAGCGATAAAGTCAGCGTCGAGATTTCCCAACAGTTGGATTTCTTTTCCATTTCGGCTCCGATATTCTACCTTACCATCCCGAACGATTGCGTTGAAGCGCATGCCGTCCATCTTTGTTTGTACCAGTGCGGGGAACTTGATTTTGTTGACCAACTTTTCCTCGAACTGGCTGCACAACATTACTGGATATTCTTTCAGCAAGCCAGTCCACACTGCGTTTGCGGTTGACGTTGAGACTCCACATTTTAGATCCTTCTGAATAATTCGTTCCATTACCTTTGCGTCTTCAGCGGTCAACGCTTCAAGGACTGTTTTAAGATGTTCGATGGCAGCGTTGCCAGTTACGACACGCTCACGGAGTTCGTAGAGAGCAGGTAACATAGAACCGATAGACGCACCGTGACCAGATGTGTTCGGAGTGTACTTTGGAATCTTACGAATGTAAAACTGAGTGAATGGATCAAGGGCTAGACGCACGACTTCACGAAGGGTAACGTCGTCTCGGTTAGCTTCAAGTTGTTCGATCTTGTAGTTACGAGATGCGTTGGCAGCAAGTTGTTCAAAGAAAGCATTCAAATTCATTTTTTATCCTTAATTCCAGATTGGATCACTTTGAAAGTACGATAGCGTCGGTCGATACGCAGAGGTGTTTTCAAGATAACAAAATCCTGAGGATTATGCCACTTGAAGTATGCATAGATCTTCGACATAGTATCGTTCATAAGATAGGTGTGGTTGGGTTGACGGATAACGTCTTTCCAAACAGTCGTTTCTTTTACTAGTTTCATAGATATATTATACCCTAAAACTGAATAAAAGTAAAGTGTTTTAATGAAAAAAGCCAGCTCAAGGCTGGCTTTTGGGAGTCCTAAAGTATTACTTTAGACCTGCTAGGGCAGAGGCTGATACGACCTCGATTCCGCTCCCGAAGATACGGTTATATTCGTTGATCATGCTTTGTTCTGGATCGGCTTCTGCAGCGATGGCGCTCTTGTAGAGGCTAACATTACCGTTTGCATATGGCATGTATGGAGCAATACCAACACCCATTTGTCCGTTTTGTGTCGGCTGGAGCATAATGTTCGCTGGATTCTTTAATTCAAAATGTTTGTCATAATGATTATGAATCTCGGAGATTAATTCTTCACCGTTGATCAATTTAAATACTTTTACATTACTCATACTATTCCTCAATTACTAAGTTGTCAATAAAATTTGCAGCTTCATCATGGTTCTTGAAGTGCTTGATGATAATTTGTTCAGTGGCATAATAATTCTGCGCAATTAACAAAACGTGTTTAGTTTTATACACGGATATCTTCATGATCCAATCCCCACGCCTGACCGTGATAAACGACATTAAGTTTGGAGAGAGTTTTGCTTTCATCATACCTTTATTTAGGTATGAGATTGTCGATTCCAGTAAAAGTCGAACAAACGATAGTTGTTCTTATAATACATATCGTACATTGCGATTCTATCCATGTAGGCATCTTTTAAGATAGTCGCTGGTGTTGGTGGAGAAACTTCAACTGAAGCATCAGTATCACCGTAACCACTAACAATGGTCATTTCATTCTTTCGAGCAATATGACGCATGGCGGCATTTTCTGTCAAGCAGTGCATGAACACATTGGTAATACCTTTAGTGCGTAACCATGTTACGGCTCTATCGAACATTTGTTGAGCGAGACCTTCACCTCGGAAGTCTTCGTCCACACAACATCCGAGTTCAGCTTCACCATTAAAAATAGCGACGTGACAAGTAGCCACCAAATGACCGTCAATGTGGTCAACACCGAACCATTTAGATTCTTGGTCAAAAGATTTTGTAACATATTCTTTTATATAATCATCATTACACATCATACCAAAACGAAGTCTACGATCTTCACCTTGGAGTTGTAATAGGTTACTGATAATTCTTTGTTTATCTAATACTGTTAATTTTCTAACTGCCATAATTGATGAGGGGAGTTTCCTCCCCTACCTCTTACTTGATCTTACCGACCTTGTATTGTCGGAAGTTTTCTAGGAAGGTTTGTATCTTAGCGATTAGCTTAATCATTTAAGAATTGCTTTCCGCCACGTTCTTTAACTGCGACTTTCTTAGCCTTCTTTTCTTCTGGGATAAGACGCTCAAGAGCGATCTTTAACATACCATTGAAAATCTCAGCATCCTTAACTTCAACTTGATCGTTAAGTGCGAAAGTACGAGTGAAAGCACGAGCAGCGATACCCTTGAATAAGAAGTTGTCTTCTGGTTCAGTTGTATTAACATTACCCTTGACGATCAACTTACCACCATCAATCTCGATGTCCAAGTCAGTCTGACCAAAGCCAGCGACAGCCATCTCGATGACGTAATGAGTCTCATCAATCTTCTTGATGTTGTATGGAGGATAGTTGGGGATGTTCTTGGTAATGTCGTCATGCAGTTTTTGCATCTTTACCATTTGGTCGTCGAAACCTACGAAGAACTTGTCGAAGTCCTTGAAAGTATCTTGACTGAAGAACGAAGGGATGAATTGTTTGCTTGTCATGGTTTTCTCCTATTAAGCGAGTTGATTAAATCTACCACCCGAAGCGTGGTAGGTGCTGGTTACTTTCTCCAGCGCACACTAACGGGGTGCAGTCTTATTCATCCGGACGCCTATACCGTAGACGACAACGGTCCCAAGGTGGGACAAAACTATTTATTCGCTTTGCGGGCGAACTTTCTTACCAATGTTATATTTGGCCACCAAATTCCATTCGTTCTTTTCTTTAAAAGCAACGACTTTGATCTGGCTAAGAGATGCCTTCTGTTCTGCTTTACTAGCCTGTACGATCTTTAATAGATCCCAGTCTTGAAGCAAACCAGCAATGGCATTTCTTCGCTCAATATCACCAGAAGTAATATTAGAATCTTTACCGTCTAAGGCAAAGAGTTCTTTGAAGTGCACGATAAAATAACGACCTTGCTTATGTAAGATATGGCAAGATTGGTATAGTGTGTTATCTTTCTTGGAAGCGATACCGATACGTGTAAGAGTCTCACGAACCTTCAAGAAGTTATCTGGCTCGGCGAGTGTTACCTCTAGCATAGAATCGGGTGTCCAGTCATAGTAAATCTCTGACATTATTTTCCACCTTTATTTAATTTTTGTTTTATTTCATTCAATTGTTCATCGGAAAGGACGCTTAGAGCTTCCTTGGCTTTTTCACTAGAATACCCGTAATATTCTTGTACTAGGAGTAAAGACTCAGTAGCTTTGTCGGCTTTCGCCCACTTGCTAAATCGCTTTTTCTTAGTTACACTATTTAGTAAAAAATAAAATTGCCAGTCCTTTGGAATAGATGAATGAATGTTCATCATATTCGCCTGAACAACCGTGTCGTGGAAAAACGACAGTCCTCGGTTTACTAAAAATGGAGAGTAGTCTTTACTCGCCAGCTTGTCTTGGAATAGGTCTTCCTTCGTAGCGTTAATTGCATTAATAAAATCAAATGGAGTCATGTGACAACCCAACTTCTTTTATATTAGACTCTTTGATTAGGAACTTTCGTCCTGGGAAACGTGCTTGAATGGCGTCGTCCAGTTCTTCAAGAGATGAACCTTGAGCCAGGAAAGTATCACTATCATCAAACGCATAGACCACTTCACCGTGACGTTCTAATGTCATACGATCTGTCTTTGCGTCTGCTTCTTCCTGAGCTTCCTCGACTTCTTCTAAGATCTGGCGAACTTTATTAATAGCGTGAGCTTCACGAGCGTACCAACCAGCCAAGAATCCCACAACTAAAGCGCCAGCTAAAATAATGAATTCCATATCAGCCTCACTTGAACTTACATTGAACCATAATCTCAGTCATAGCTGCCATGATGTTCAATTCTTGGTCAGCAACAAAAGCTGCCTTGTATTGATAATCGGCGAGAACCAAAATCAAGTTGGGGATAGTGGACTGATCCATGTATTCGGATGCGTTGTCGTATAGTTCTCTGAACAAAACAGGGGTGTCTGCGTCTGAGTTCTTAGCAACCCACTTACGAACTTCGGTGAAGTTACGATCCTTCAAACACTTAACCAAGTCTTTGTATGATTCAGCTGTTACGTTTACCAACATACCAGAGTCAATCTTACCAGAAACGGAATAACGTTGAAGTTCGTTTAGAACACGGCGATAGTCTGGGAAGTGTTGTGTGATTAATTCAGCCACAACTTTAGGGTCAAACTCTACTTGTTCGTGTTTCAGAATCTGAGAAACACGCTTGAAGAACTGAGCAGCGATTTGTTGCTTTTCTTTATTGTCAACTTTGAACTCAATGTTCGAGCAACGTGAACGAAGTGGTTCAATGATACGGTGTTTGAAGTTACACGTAAAGATAAAGCGGCAGTTATTCGAGAACTCTTCAATAAATGAGCGAAGGGCTGGCTGAACGGAATCAGCGTTCATGTAATCAGCTTCGTCGATGATAACAACTTTCTTAGCGTCTGTCAAAGACACAGTTGAAGCAAAGTTCTTAATCTTGTTACGAAGAACGTCAATCTGGCGACCTTCGTCAGATCCGTTAATCATAATCCAATCTGCGCCTACTTCTTGGCACAGTGCTTTAGCCACAGTGGTCTTACCAACACCAGCTGTACCGCTGAATAAGAAAGTTGGCAATTCACCTTGAGCTAGGTATTTCTTAAATGTTTCCTTCATTGCTTCAGGAAGGATACATTCGTCAATAGTTTGTGGACGATACTTTTCTACCCACAGGAACTGGTCATCTCGAGATTCAATCATAATTACTCCATAATAAAATAAAAAAGGGGAGAGATTTCTCCCTCCCCAAACACGTCAAATTAGAAGTCGAAGGTGGAGTCCGCTTCTACTGCAACATAATAAACCAAGTCACCGTTAGTTGACGATTTGAAGCGAGAGATTTTCTTGCTTGATACACTAACAGAATAATCGCCAGGAATCATCTTCAAGTTTTCAACCTTTAGGTTTACCTTGAAAGACTTATCAGTTGTACCAACTGGTTCGCTGAAAGAGTTACCTGTGGCGTTCTTCTTATCGCCAACAAGGATAGTAATCTTACCAGCTTCACCAACGATAGATACGTCAGATGATTTCAATACAGAAGCTGTACGTTGAATCATAGTCAACATCTGGTTAGACAACTCAAAGTTGACTTCAGCTTCAGGGAATGTAATGCTCTTAGTTGGAGCAGTCAATACGCTTGCGTCAGCAGCGAAGTATTTGATGCTCATGTTACCTTGAGTAATCTTACAAACCTTATCACCGAACTCCAATTCTGGATCTTCAAAGATCGACATTGCGCCGAGGAATTCGTTTAGGTCGTAGATACCAAAGTCAGAGGGGAAAGTCTCAGACACAGTAACGTCAGACATGACGTTCTTTTGTGCACTGATAGTGGACAGTTTGCTACCTGCTTTAAGCAACAGGTTGCTATTGATACCTGCATAGTTTTTAAAAAGAGCGAGGGTTTCTTTACTTAGTTTCATTTAGTTTCTTTCATGGTAGTCATAGTAATGTATGTAACAATTATACCCTAAAACTAGGTCTAGGGCAAATATATTTTTTACAACGATTTGTACATCGCTGATTGTGCAACAAACTGCTGTTTCCAACCCCACTCGTCAAGAACCAACTGATTGAAGATATGCTCTTCAACTTCGATGATTTCTTCAACAGATAACTCAAGCATACGAATCGCTCGACTGTAGTTGTCAGCATAGTTCACAGGTGCTGGTGGCATCTTATGGAAAGTAAACTTCGCAAGGTCGCCAGTGTTCGCAAGTTTCAGGTTAGTTTTAGCAACCTTCAGGACACCAACCTTATAGTCAGTAACTGCTTCTTCGTAGTCAGCAACGTGTTTGGTTGCATTCTCTTTAACGATCTTCAGCAATTCCTTGCGGTTCATTTTTACACTATTCATAACATTCCTTAGTGGGTTTAACATTTACATCTCAACGTAGTCTTCTTTACCAACACCACATTCAGGGCACTCAAAAGTGTCTGGAAGTTCATCCCACTTACCTTCTAGTTCTTCATCATGTACGTGACCACAAACGATACATACGTGTTCCATTATTTCACTCCTTGATTAACAACTACATCCCAAACTTGTTGATATGCTTCAGCGTGACGCTTTTCAACTTTAGCCAGAGCAGAGAAACGCTTCTCGGCCAATGCTAGAACTTTCTTAAACTGTTCAGCATGTTGTTTAGATTCAGCGATTTGCTCTTGGAACTCACCACGTGCAGCAGCCTGTCCTTCTTGAGCAGCAATTGCTTCGTAAGTTGGATACATAACAGTGAACTCGTGAGTCTCACCTTCGATAGCCAACTCAAGGCAACGCTTGGTATCTGGCTTACCGATTAACAATTCAAGATGTCCCCATGCATGGAGGATTTCTTGATCAGCGGTATGTTCAAAGTGCTTAGCAACTTCTTCAAAGCCTTCAGCACGGGCTAACTTAGCAAAGTATCGATACTTGATGTGAGCCATAGACTCACCAGCTAAAGCACCTTCTAAGTTCTTTAATGTAACAGACATATTTTCCTTTTTTATTATTACCAGTCAGAACTTGGACCAGACGAATCTGACGAACTCCAAGAAGAGGATGAATCGCTAGAACTTGAAGACCAAGAACTAGATGTATCCATCGAACTAGAGATTGACTTGCGAGAATCGCTGTCGTCAAAACCCCAAGAACTTTCAGACTTACTTACTCCAACACTTCGTTCTTCTTTAGGGAAGTCGATAGGATTAGAGCCACCTGACTTATGAGTATTACTCAAGAGAGAGTTGATCGCAACGGCAGTAACCACATCACTCAAGAAGTTATCTTGATATGACGATACTGATTGAGTGGTTGATTGAGCGTGAGTTACATTCAACGGTGAGCCACGAGCCACACCGAAAGAGTCGTCACGTTTAACAAACTCACGCTGCTTTGGAGGAGGGGTATTAGTAGAAGCCATACGAGCAAGAGTTCTTTCCTGGGCGATCTTCTTTGTTCGTGCACGTTCAGCTTCCCAGAACTTATCAGATTCTTCTTGCTGACGTTTCTGTTCAGCCTTCTTTTCTGCGATACCACGGATGATTGCTTTCAACCCGAAGGTGAAGGCAACCACCAATGCTAGCACTACTACAACGGCTAGGATATCTTCCATATTACTTACCAACATTCAACACAGGAGATGGACCACCGATAACCAATGTACCACCTTTGAAGTTAGCGATACCTTGAGCTTGAATCTTAGCAGCTTCAGAGTAGTTCATACGAGCTTGAGCATCCATGTATTGGATAGCGCCAGCGTTAGCATTCAAAGCAGCAATACGTTCAGCTTCTTTCTTAGCAGTTTGCACTTCAACTTCTTTTTGCTTGAAGGCATTCTTAGCACGAACCAATTCGTTAGCAGAGGCTACGATTGAGTCAGCGGGAATAACGCTACGAACCAGAACCTGAGACACGGTAATCATACCATCCAACTTTTCCTCTTTAAGAGTTTCAATCAAAGTTGAACGAATATCAGCTTCCATAGTTTGACGGTTATCAGCCATAGAAAGGGCTTCGTGTTTACGAGCAGCTTTGTACGATGCGTTACGAGCAGCATTGAAGATATAGTTATACATCAGGTATGTATCGCCATCATGCAAGGCATGGAATGATTTGTTTTTAGTGTTATACAAATCGGACACAGAGGCTTGATTGATGTTATAGATAACAGTCAAGTCAAAGTCTTTCATGGTGCTATTATCCGCAGCCAATGGATTCAAGTCGTCAATCTTAACAGCGACGTCTTTAATTGGGAATGTCAAAACTTCGCCAACAAAGGTTTGGTTAAAAGAACCAGGCAACAGTTCATTACCTGAAACCTGCTTGTCGAAACCACGACGCAAGCCAACCTCACCTGTCTCGATTCGAGTACATGCTTGGAGAGAAGCCAAAGCCAAAATCAAAGCACCAATTTTCAAAAACGATTTCATAATATTTTCCTTAAAACAAAACAACAATAGCAAACAAAAGAGAGAAGGCAACAATAGCAGTACCAAGACTGTATACAGCTGCCTTAAACATATCAACCTTGGCAGAAGTGGGTGAGTGCCAGAAGAAACTAATCCCGAAGAACACGACAACCCACATGGCAATAAAAGCTAGAATACCACGAATCATTTAGAATCCTTTGAATACTTCACGTCATGCTCAAACAAGAAAGATAAGCAACACATAGCGTGAGCCAAGTGATGAATACCAGATTCAGGGTCAACTTCTTCACCCATCTTCCAAGCCCATACGTGACGTTCCATAGCAGCAAAGTAGCGACGCCTTGCGTCATCTACCAATTGCCAGTTATCGGGTGCATATTTCTGGGCACCAAAAGTTAGAACCTTGACCATTTCTTGTTGGGCAAGTGGTGGAATTAAATCGTATCGTAATTTACCACCATCAAACTTACGACCGTCTGGTTGCTTACCTTCAGTCATATGACCTCTTAGCGAGTGAACATTTGCGCACCAAATACTTGGTTCGCTAGGGCAACCATGCGCTTGCTTGGCTTACCGATGCGGTACTTAGTACCTTCAGTGCCGTCAGACAAAGTTACTTTGTTTGCATAGACACAATTACCTTGCTCGCGCAAATAGTGAACAGCACGACCAGCGTTTTTAATGCCGAATGTACCAGTGATTTGTTTTGCAGTCACTTCGTGACCGTTTTGCAAGTGATTCAAGAGTTTAGCGTGTTTAGACATTTAAGTCCTCCATAATATACCATCATGATGAAAACTCCGTGGGAGATGGTGGATCCCACGGAGTGTACGAAATTAAACTTCGATACCGTTTTCGCGAAGGATAGCGTTGAAGTCTTCAACGTCTTGATCGTACGGTTCTGATTCTGCGATAATACGGTTCAAGCGAGAACCTGAAATATCTTCATCACCATCTTCGACAGGTTTAACGGTTTTGGCTTTCGCCTTGATAGTTTTCACTTTAGCAAGTTTTGCAACTTTAACTTTGGCTGCTTTCACAGGGTTGGCTTTAGACTCAACGGCTTGCTGGTATGCAGACAATTCCTTGGCAGTAGGCAAAGGAAGCTGATACAAACCCTTCTCGAGTTTGTTAGCTTTGAACAACCAGTTTGGATAGCCAATCTTTGCAGCACCTTGTGCACGCTTGGATGCTAGATCTTGAGTGATAGAACTCACTTCTTTCAAAGTGATCTTACCAGTTTTGGTAAGGGTTGTATCAGCTTCAATCAAAGCAACCACGCACTTCTTTTGAGCCATAGATAGGTCAGCGAACTTCAACATAATATATTTCCTTTCAAGGTTTCACAATTTACAGGTATAATTATACCCTAGTTCTGAATAAAAGTAAAGTCTTTTTAGAACGGAATTTCGTCCGATTCTGGGTTCAGAGACACAGGTGCAACAGGGGTCACCTCTGGCTCAGGGTTTGCAATCTTGTCATACAAGTCGATGAATGCAGCTTTCGTTGCAGCATCGAAGCGATTGCAACAAAGTTCGATAGCCTTAGTCTGATTCTTGAAAATCGCAAAAGCACGAACGATGTGGGTCATACGACGAGTCGTAATAGTTTCATCAACGCCACCGTCATCAAAAGTCTTGCGGATGGCATCAGCCCACTTCACCAAGTTATCGGCGAAGGTTTCATCCAGACATTCATACGATGTCATCAGGTTTTGTACAATCTTACCTTCGATCTTGGCAGAAGGGTATTCTTGGTTGAACGTAACAGCGAAACGCTCCAAGAACGCTTCGTTCAGAATGTTGGTACCAATGTAACGACCGTCATCTGAACCTTTACCTTTGGTGTTGGCAGTTGCGATGATGTTGAAACCCTTGGCTGGGATGATCATCTCATTCTTCAGCTTGAAGTAGTATGGCTTGCCCTCGAGAATAGGTTGCAAGCAAAGCAGGGTGTTAGCAGCACCTGCGTCAATTTCGTCCAGCAACAGAGTAGTGCCAGAACGCATAGCGATAAGAACTGGTCCTTCAACGATCTCAACGTTGCCTTCTTGCAAGGTCTTAGAACCAATCAGCTGTTCTTCGTCAACCATCATGTTCAGGTTAACACGAATCAGGGGACGTTTGTGCTTGGCACAAATCTGTTCCACCATCGTAGACTTACCATTACCAGTTGGACCAGAAATGTAAGCAGGGTAAAAGATTTTAGACTTGATGATGTTCTCAAGATCGGTAAAGTTACCGAATGGAACAAAGTTAGGGTCTTTCTTGGGAATCAACGACTCAGTGTTCGTGTAATCAACTTCAAATGAACTCACAGGTTCTTCCTTCATAACAACATTGGACTTACTGCCAGGAATGGCATACAAGCCACGACTGACTTTATTGACCATCAACCACTTAGGTTGTTTGGTCGTACCAAGTGCCTTCATAACTGAAAGCAATTCTTGATTCTTTACTGTACCAGTAGACTTAACATCAGGGTACATCTCGTCGAGTTTCAACTCAAACTCACGTTCAAAGACGGCATCACTCATCACATTCTCCATAATTTATCAACCTATGCAACAATTATACCATAATTCTGAATAAAAGTAAAGCTCTTTTTGAGATCTCAAGAGCCTTACTCCTACAGGCTTAGGCAACGTATCCGATGAATCGGCTCAACAAAATACGGCTGGTTTTCTTGGTATTCAGGAATTTTCCAAGACTTGTAGCCAAACGGCGAGCGGACATGTCGGACTCAACTTTCAGTTCGCTTTCGTCGATTTTAGTCGATTCTGCAGGAACGATAAACAAGTCGTCGCGACCAGTACCTTGCATTGAGTAGAAACCTTGTTGTTTGAACGCTTTGCGCATTTCATCAATAACGTTGTTAGAGTTTCCAGCGAAACCATGCAGGTTATCATTGATTGCGGCACCCAAGTTGCTTCGGCGGTTTGCGCAGATATAGAAACCAATCGTACGAATATCGTAACGATCTTTGATCATCTTCAACAGTGTCTCAGTTTGTTGACTAGATTCATACCCGAAAGCATAAGTCTTCTTTGTAACTGGATCGCGCAAGAGGTGCTTAACCTTGTTACCATAACTGTAACGGCTGATACCACCAGATGCTTGCAATGAACCACCACAACCATCAGACAAAGTAATGAAGTTCATCTTCTCGATACGATTGTTCTTCATGTACTCACCGATGTTAGTGTACACCCAAAGCAACGCTTCGTTTAACGGAGTACCACCAAGGTCGTAACCTTTGTGCCAGAAAACACGGGGGTCAAGCAACTTCTTGATCATACCATTGAACTCGGAAGTAGACATACGGTTAGAGAACAATTCCAAAAGGTTGAAACAACCAGGATCGATCACAGAGTCGCTAGGGTTTTTAATAAAACGATCGCGAATCTCAACAGACTTCTTGTAACGTTGGTGATAAGCATCGCTGTTGCGGTCAACGTATTGGCTAGTGAAAGCAAATACACGATACGGAATCTGAGCCTTGTTACAGAACATAGCCAAGTTGATAACTTGTTTGATGGTATCTTCAATAACATCATTCATAGAACCAGACCAGTCGATCATCATGATCATACCGTGGTTCTTACCTTGCGGAATAGTAGTCACACGTTTGAACAAATCGTCTTGGAGTTGGTAGGCATAAACCTTCTTCATGTCCAAAGAACCGATCTTAGAAACCTGAGCACGTTTGTACAGCTGAGCAGACTTCTTCATTTCAAATTCTTTGACCAAGTAGTTCACTGAACTTACAGAGTCAGTCTTGAACTTGTTCACAGCAGCATTTTGCTTTTGTGTAAACTGTTCTTCACTCTTTGAACCATAAACACGGTTGTGGTAGTATGAACCAACGGACACATTGTTGAAGTCAAAATCCAAGTCTTTCAACACTTGCTTGTAGCCAACGATTGGATCAAATCCAAGTGGTTCAATTTTGTGATAGCGATACTCAGTAGATTGATCAGCCAACTCTTCAAGACGTTGCTCGAAGGCACGGTCGGTCACAGACTCAAGATCTTCTTCAGTTTGATTTTGACCAGCACCCTTGCCTTTAGCTGACTTCTCACCTTCTTCTGGTGCACCGTCATCTTCTTCTTCGTGCCAGTCTTCGTCACCGTCTAGATCTAGGTCGTCAATGTATTCGGGTTCACCGTCACCATCGTCACCTTCACCAGCAGCTTCACGTTCTTGCTTTTTCTTTTCGGCTTGCTCTTTAGCATACGTGTAGATGTCGTTAGCAAGTTCAATAACTTCGTCGATGGTTTCAGTGCGCTCGGCACGGTTGACGAAAGGCTTCTCGTCTTGGTCGAACTTAACACCACACTGGAAACCTGCTTTGAAGTATAGGTTGATGCGGTCAATAAGGTTGAGTGCGTCAAGAGACGCAACTTTGGATACACCAAAGAAGTCCTTGTCGTTGAGTTGTTTGTAACCTTCGTTCATGCGCTTGCGCAGACCAGGATACTTGCGTTTGATCAGCTTCTCGATACGAACGTCTTCGAGAATGTTCATGTACGACTTCAGTTTTGGGTTTTCCTGAATCGGTTTAACGTATTTGTCGAGGGTGTAAAGTGCGTGGCCAACTTCATGACCAACGAGCATATCCTCGATCTCTGGGGTCATGTCCTTCCACATCGGAAGGGTTAGTACACGGGATTTGATGTCAAACGATGCAGTGGGCGCATTGTTGCGAACCACCGTAAGGTTCTCAGTCGCTAACAGTCTAGCGGAAAGGTCGGTCGCTTGAATTTCCATAATATAGTCCCATTTATCAATCTATAGAAGTATTGTACTCTATATCTGAATAAAAGTAAAGCGATTTTTGACAATGTGGAAAAGCCCTGATCTACAGGGCTTTGGGGTTAGTTCGCAGCGATAACGCTGAAATCATTGCGTTTTTCAAACCTTAGTACGCTTCGAAACTTATCAAAAAGCTGATCGCCTTTGTGGGAGATAACGAAGATATTACTATTTTCACCAAACGAGTTCATTAGGTTTAAGAAGTAATCAGTGCCAGCGGTGTCTAAGCTGGAATCGAAGATCTCATCCAAAAGTAGTAAGTTAGTATTAACGCTGTTTTTCATCTTAGCGATTTGACGCCAAGTGAAAAGGATAGCCAAGTCAATACGCATCTTCTCACCTTCAGAGAAACTCGCATAAGTAAACTCATCACGGAAACGAGACTTAACAATTTCGTTGAACGCTTCATCAAGTTCAAAGTGGATGTAAGCATCCATTGCAGTCAGGTACTTGTTGATCAGCTTATTCATGATAGGTAAGTATTCACGAATGATAGCAGTTTTGATACCAGTATCCTTCAACAACAAACCAGCAATCTCTTCCATGTTACGATGTTCTTGAAGAGCAGTTTTTGCTCTGATTCGTTCCATGGCGTCTTCAGCCAATGCTTTTAACTTAGCTTTCTCCTCATCAATATTTGCCGTGTCCGTTTGATGAGTTTCAATCTCTCTTTCGAGGGAAGTGATTTGTTTATTAATAAGGGTGATAGCGGAGTTCTTTGTTGATAGCTCGATGTTCTTTTCTGTAATCTCGTCCAAGACAGAGTTAATGTTCGATAGTCTTTCAGTGAGAGACCCAAGAACGGTTTCGAGTTCAGCAACTTTAGAATTTTGGTCAGTGACCTTTGCGTTAAGTTCGCTGATGATAGAGTGTTTGTGTTCGTCAGGGATAGTTTGAGAACAAGAGGGGCATATATCATGTGAATCAAAAAATTCTTTATGATGCTGGCACGTTTCAATTTTGGAGTGGAGTTTACTTCTAATTGATTCGGCTTTCTTGAGGTCTTCTTGTACTTTCGTCTTGTCGACAATCTGACTTTTAAGATCTCCAATTTGTCCGATAAGGACATCAACCTGCTGTTGAGTTGTGCTAACTTCTTCAGTGCTTGTTGCGATTTTCTCTTGGATGGATCTAATATTATCTGCCCTCGCATCCGAGATAGTTTTAATAATTGCATTTTGTGCTTCGACTTTAGTCTTCGCGTTCGCAATCTCAACTTCAATCCGTGCGATCTCCGCTTTAGTATCATTAGCTTTCTCCTTCAGTAACTGGTTCATCGTAGAGAAAATACGGATGTCCAAAATATCTTCGATAACCTCACGACGTTGTGCTGACGACAACTGCATGAATGGTACAAAAGAAGCTGAACCAAGAATAACTACCTGTGTGAATGTTTTGTAGTTCAGCTTTAAGATTTGCTGCTCAAGAACCTTTTGATAGTCTTTAGCTGCAGCGTCTTGATTAAGTAACTCACCATCAACCCAGATCTCAAACTTGTTAGGTTTGATACCACGGATGACTTTATACGACTTGTTGTTTACATTGAATAGGATTTCAACCAAGCAGTTTTTCTGATTGATCGAGTTTACCAGCTGACCCTTGTTGATGTTACGGAAAGGCTTACCAAACAAGGCAAAGCACAATGCGTCTAGGATCGTGCTTTTACCTTCACCGTTCTTACCAATGATAAGGGTTGTAGTTGATTTGTTCAGTAGAACTTTGTTGGCTGAGTTACCAGTCGACAAAAAGTTTTTCCATTCAATGGATTCAAATGTAATCATACCACCTCAATGTTCACGGCTTCAGTGTACAAAGCACGCATATAGTTTTTAATCTTTTCTTTATCTAAGTCAGTCTCAACTGATTCAACGTAGTGACCAAGAACGGACAGTGTGTCCTCAAGGTTGATTGACTCATCAGCCAACTCACCTTCATTAAACTCAGACATGTTCTCCACAACCTTAATATCGTGGCAACCTTTATTATATAACTTCTGAGTGAATCGGTCAAATTTATAATAATCAGTTTTGTTGACAACTACAAGTTTAACATACTTACCTTGTAAGTCTAATGTATCTAGATCGACAGGGTCTTGCTCTTTATCGTTATATTCGACTCGGGCAAACATACTATAAGGA
>JACCDQ010891790.1_pt1 | contig 14979 bp, 10 predicted proteins | sample 7446031 | NCBI WGS metagenome assembly JACCDQ01 (sample SAMN15323442, study PRJNA562643) | freshwater metagenome | isolation source: river surface water | place: USA:Blue River Watershed | collected 2017-08-17
AAGAAGGAAGATAAAATGGGTATTCGCGGTAGCGATACACATAGTATTATGTTCCAGGACGTAAAGGTTCCAAAAGAGAACAGAATTGGTGAAGATGGATTTGGATTTAAGTTTGCGATGAAAGTTTTGAGTGGTGGTAGAATAGGTATTGCTTCTCAGGCTTTGGGTATTGCGAGTGGTGCTTACGAGTTGAGTTTGAAGTATTCAAAGGAGAGAAAAGCGTTTGGTACTGAGATCATGAATCACCAGGCGATTGCATTCAAATTAGCGGATATGGCAACTGAAATCGAGGCTGCTAGATTGTTGTGTTTGAAGGCTGCTTGGATGAAAGATCAGCATTTAAATTACGACAGGGCGAGTGCGATGGCGAAGTTATATGCCTCTGAGGTTGCGATGAAAACAACGGTTGAAGCGGTTCAGGTTCATGGCGGATATGGTTATGTTAAGGAGTACCATGTTGAGCGATTGATGCGTGATGCGAAGATTACCCAAATTTATGAGGGTACGAGTGAGGTTCAGCGTGTTGTAATTTCTCGCGACGTATTGAGATAATAAATTTTCAGCAGTGGGGTTGATTGACTTCGCTGTTTGAAGGAATAAGAAAACGGCCTGCATGATTTGTGCGGGCTGTTTTTGTTTTGGCCTTTTGGGTTTCTAGGGATTTGATGAGGGAGAGAACTTGAATTTCTGCGTGGCGTTTTTGTTCTCGTGTTATTTGGTTGTTTTTTTCGGCGGAATGGATGTAATAGAGGAGTTGTTCACATCGCCATAATTGAATTTGAATTTCCTGTTTAATTGACTGTTGCATGCTACAATAATGGGGAAGTTGTTAAGGATGATTCGTATGGGAATCGTATATAAGCATTTTTAAACGAATAGCATTTTGGCGTTGGGAATTGCTTGTAAAAGCTGTTGTTGTAGTGGTTTTAGGCGTATTTGGATCAGGAGGCAAAGTTTTTCCAATGTTAAGTTTGTGTTAAATGTGGATTACGGAAAACCAATATGGATTGATGCTCAGTAGTTTTGTATCGAGAAAATCTAAGATCATGGCATTAAACAACATTTTAAGCATCTTTCTTCCTAAGGATAGGGTGTTTTATTCATTGTTCGAGCAAACTGCTCAGAATGTAACTGACATGGGCAAATTGTTGCACCAGTATGTTTTTGAAACGGATGCGAATAATCGTTTGTCTTTGAGCAAACAAATTGAAGATTTGGAGCACAAGAATGATGAGATCACGCACCAAATTTTCACAGAATTGGGCAAGAATTTCATTACGCCATTTGACAGAGAAGACATTCACTATTTGGCAACGGCGATGGATGATGTTGCTGATTATATTCATGCTTCATGCAAGAAGATGCAGTTTCACGGTGTAAGTCCGTTGGATTCTGGTATTCAGAGTTTGGCTGAGATTATTATGCAGGGAAGTGCTGAGATAGGCAGAGCGGTAATGCAGTTGAGAGAATTGAAGCGTCCTGAGAAGATCATGGAGAGCTTGGTGAAGGTAAACAGTTTGGAGAATCATGCAGACAACGTATTTGACATGAGCATTAAGCAATTGTTTGATTCTGAGAACGATTTTAAAGAATTGATTCGCAGAAGAGAGGTTTATACGGTTATGGAAGTTGCCACTGACAAGTGTGAAGATGTGGGCAATGTGATTGAAACCATTATTGTTAAGTACGCATAATCCGTAGGTATGAGTACCATGGTTATAGTAATCATTGTGTTGGCATTGGTGTTTGACTACATCAATGGTTTTCACGATGCTGCGAACTCAATTGCTACGATTGTTAGCACCAAGGTATTGACGCCTTTACAGGCAGTGCTTTGGGCGGCGGTATTTAATTTTGCTGCATTTTTTATTTTTAGTGATCACGCTGTAGCGAATACCATTGCCAAAACGGTTGTAGATACGTACATCACTTTGCCTGTTATTTTGGCGGGTTTAATTGCGGCGATATTTTGGAATTTGCTTACCTGGTGGTATGGTATTCCTAGTTCATCGAGTCATACATTGATTGGTGGATTTGCGGGTGCTGCCATCACGCATGCATACATCACCAAAGGTTTTACACCATTTACGGAGATCATTGAAGCTGATAAAATCAGCAAAACGGTGATGTTTATTTTCTTGGCGCCTTTGATAGGTATGTTGATTTCTATCTTTATTACCTTGGTTACCATTCGCAGAAACACATGGGGTAAGATTGCAATCATTTTGATGGCAACTGCGGGTATGTGGTTGATGTTTGGTATGTTTAGGGAGCAGAAGTTGGACGAGAACTTACAGAAGTATTTTAAAGTAGATAAGTACAAGAAGGAAGTAGCGAAACATCCAGAAGACGAGAAGGCAAAAGAGAAGTTAGAGAAGGCACTTAAGAACTATGAAACTGCCAAGCCTTATTTGGCTGATTTTGACGAAGCCGGTGGCGGAGCGGTAGCGAAGCAAATTGCAGAGAAGATCGATTTGGCTTACATTGAGGAGAGCAAATTAAAAGATATTTTTTCTCGTAAGATCAAGTTAGACAAGTATAAGAAGGATGCATTTTACGACGAATCATTGAAACCATTGTATGAAAGCAAATTGGCTTTGGTAGATTCTTGTAAACCATTTTTCAAGGCTTACAGGCAGGTAGGTTCTGATTCTGTGGCACATGCATGTGCAATGGTGTTGGGATTGAAGCAAATTGGCGATTATGACAAATTTGCGAAATCTTTCAAGGTGGATGCTGAGAAAGATTTGGCGAAGGATTTGGGTAAAGCGGATAACAGATTTTTGATTTATTGCATCATGGGAATTGTTGCGATTTTCATCTTGAGTTATATCTGGTGTGAGCAAATCCGCAAACCTACGGCAAACAGAATGGCGAACATGTTCAAGAAGTTGCAGTTGTTGTCGAGTGCAGCATTTTCAATTGGACATGGTGGTAATGATGCTCAAAAAGTAATGGGTATTATTGGTGCTGCTTTGATTGCGAATGGTACAATCGCTGATTTCAAAGAGTTGCCAAGTTGGGTTCCATTGGCTTGTTACACGGCCATTGGCTTGGGTACATTGAGTGGTGGTTGGAAGATTGTAAAGACAATGGGAACAAGAATCACGAAGGTTACACCATTGGAAGGTGTGAGTGCAGAAACTGCGGGTGCTATTACTTTGTTTATGACAGAGCAGATGGGTATTCCTGTTAGTACTACGCATACCATTACAGGTTCTATCATTGGCGTAGGCGCCACCAAGCGATTGAGTGCGGTACGTTGGGGAGTAACGGGCAATTTGTTGGTTGCTTGGTTGGTAACTATTCCTGTAAGTGCCTTGGTAGCGGCGATTAGCTACTGGGTGTTGGGATTGTTTGGAATTTAATAAACATGATTTAGATAGAAAGCCGGGTTAATAGCCCGGCTTTTTTTATTAATACGCTTAATTTTTATGGCGTTTGTTTGGGGAATGAAAAGGGTGATTGGGAAATGGTTTATCTTTGATTCGCCTAGACAAAGGCGCTAATAAGTATTCGAGATTTCATGGACAGCAAAACGATGGATTATTTTAAGCATGAAACTGCTATTGTGGATGAGGGAGCGCAAATTGGGGAGGGCAGTAAGATTTGGCATTTTTCTCATGTGATGGGAACGGCAAAAATTGGCAAAGGGTGTAACCTGGGTCAGAACGTTTACATTGATGCCCAAGTAATTATTGGCGATGGCGTAAAGATTCAGAACAATGTGAGTGTTTATCAGGGCGTTGAAGTGGGCGATGATTGTTTTTTGGGTCCAAGTTGTGTATTTACGAATGTTACCAACCCGAGAAGTGAGGTGGTGAGACGTGATGAATATAAGAAAACTAAGTTGGGTAAGGGTGTAACGGTTGGCGCAAATGCTACGGTTGTTTGCGGTGTAGCGTTGGGTGATTATGCATTTGTGGGTGCAGGGGCGGTGGTAACGAAAAGTTTCCCGGCTTATGCATTGGTTGTAGGCTGTCCGGCGGTTCAAAAAGGCTGGATGAGTGCATTTGGGGAGAAATTGGATTTTGATGAACAGGGCATAGCGAAATGTGTGAACTCGGGTAGTGTTTATCGCCTGGAAAACGGAAAAGTAGAAAAGTTATAATTTAGGAATAGCAGATGAAAAAGAAGGTTTTGGTAACGGGTGGTTTGGGCTTTATTGGGTCGCACACGGTGGTTTGCTTGCATGAAGCGGGTTATGAGCCGGTGATCATTGATAACCTAAATAATTCTCGCATTGAGGTATTGGAAGCGTTGGAGACTTTGGTTGGATACAGGCCGAGATTTGAGCAAATTGACGTGTTGGATTCGGAGAAATTGGAAGCTTTGATTCAGGGTGAAGGGGTGGAAGCGGTAATTCATTTTGCGGCGCATAAGGCGGTGGGTGAGAGTGTAGAGAAGCCCTTAATGTATTATCGAAATAATGTTGGTGGATTGATTTCGTTGTTGGAGGTGTTGAAGGCCAATGGTGTAAACAATTTGGTATTTAGCAGCAGTTGTACTGTATATGGCGAGCCTAAGGAAATTCCTGTAAGGGAAGGAACGGAGACGCAGCCTGCTACGAGTCCTTATGGTGCTACAAAACAGATGGGCGAAGTGATATTGCGTGATAATTCATGGTGCAATGTTCAATGTTTGCGGTATTTCAATCCGGTGGGCGCGCATGAATCTGCGTTGATTGGGGAGTTGCCATTGGGTGTGCCCAACAATTTGATTCCGTTTTTAACGCAAACGGTAGCTGGAATTCGCAAACAATTAACGGTTTACGGTGGTGATTATGATACGGCTGATGGCACATGTATTCGCGATTATATTCATGTGATGGATTTGGCCGAGGCTCATGTGGCTTCGATTGATCGTTTATTTGCGAAAGCCAATGGTTCTGTTGGAGATTATGGCAGCGCTGGGGTTATGGGATATGACAATTCCACAGCGAGTTTCGAGATTTTCAATATTGGTACGGGCAATGGATTTTCTGTGTTGGAAGTGATTCAGGCTTTTGAGCGAGTAAATGGCGAGAAAGTTCCATATGTTATTGGTGATAGAAGAGCGGGTGATGTTGTTGCGGTTTGGGCAGATACGAAGAAGGTGAATGCGGTGTTGGGTTGGACGGCGAAGCGCGATTTGGACACCATGATGCGCGATGCGTGGAATTGGCAGCAGCATTGTTAAACTTGGATTTGTTGTTTTAGATTTGTGTGCTAATAGGCTTATATGGATTTGATAGAAAATTTGGTTGAATTTGTTCAGGATACTTATAAAACTAAGGAGTTTATTCCCTTGCATGCTCCTGTTTTTTCGGGAAATGAGAAGAAGTATGTGATGGACACGTTGGAATCCACTTTTGTATCATCTGTTGGTGCTTATGTAGACAAGTCGGAGGCAATGATGGCGCAAATTGCTCAGAGCAAACGAGCTATTGCGGTTGTAAATGGAACGTCTGGTTTGCAAGTAGCGTTGCAATTGGCAGGTGTTTCTTATGGCGATGAGGTTCTTTCTCAGGCGTTATCATTTGTGGCAACGGCCAATGCAATTACGCATTTGGGAGCGATACCTGTGTTTTTGGATGTTGATTACGATACAATGGGATTATCGCCCGATGCTGTAAAGGCGTTTTTGGACGAATTCGCAGAAGTAAGGGATGGTGGTTGTTACAACAAGTCTACGGGTAGGAGAATTTCGGCCTGTGTTCCGATGCATACGTTTGGATTTCCGGTGAGGATTTCTGCATTGGTGACGCTGTGCAGCGAATGGAATATTCCGGTTGTGGAAGATGCAGCGGAATCTATTGGAAGTTATGTGGGCGATCAGAGTACGGGATCTTTCGGTTTGTTGGGTGTGTTTTCATTTAACGGCAATAAGATTGTGACGAGTGGAGGTGGTGGCATGATTGTTACGCAGGACGAGGATTTGGGAAAATTGGCGAAGCATATTACAACTACGGCCAAGGTTCCGCATCCATATGAGTATGTACATGATAGGGTTGCATATAATTTTCGGTTGCCGAATTTGAATGCGGCGTTGTTGTGTGGACAGTTGGAAATGTTACCGGAATTTTTAGCGAATAAGCGTGAATTAGCAGGGCGATACGCTTCGTTTTTTGGCGATTCGGGCGTGAAGTTTAGGCAGGAAATGGAGGGCACAACGGCCAATTATTGGTTGATGTGTTTGGAGGCTGAAGATACGGCCCAGAAGGAGGATATTTTGAAGCGCACGAATGCTGCTGGTGTGATGACGCGGCCAATTTGGCAATTGATGTATCGTTTGCCAATGTATGCGCATTGTTATCGGGATTCACAGAAGAATGCGGAGTTTTTAGAACAGCGCATTGTGAATTTGCCGAGTAGTATAACTCCGTAAATGGGGGAAAGTAATTTGTGAAATTGATAGGTTGGGTTGTGCGTAGCCTATCGTGGGCAACTCATTACTTCTTACCGAACCAGTTGAATCTTGATTTAGAAGGGGTAGGTTCTTTTCTTGTAGATTCAGTATTGAGGGCTGGGAAGGGTGTAGGTTGTTTGTAATTTGGGCTTGTAGGATCTACAGAGGAGTAGCTAGGTTGTGCTGCAGGTGATGGACTTGGCTGGCTGGCTGGTGAAGTTGCAACTTGTGTTTTTACTTCCACGGTTTCTTCTTGATAGGTGCCTTTCGCCATCAAATATTCCTTGTTTAATTCTTCTTCGATGGCAACCTTTTCTTCTAAATCTGCTGCTGAAGGGATGAAATTTGAATCGCCCTGAATTAATGTATCTTTAATGTGTTTTTGTAGGTTGTTGATCATCAAGGTAAACACATCTTTTGATGCTCTTACTTTGGATATGGAATAGCAACCGATCAATTGACCAATGATTTGAAGGGAAAGTGATCGTGCGTCTGTGTTGTTTTTTAATTCGCCATTGGCGCGACCAATAAGAATTGCTTTTTGAAGCAATTTTACCTGCATTTCGTGAACGGATTCAAGTTTTTCGCGGAAAAGGGCGTCTGTATGGCTCATTTCTGTCATTAGGTTCGACAGTACATCGCCGCGTTTCACGCTATTTTCTGTTGCTTGATTTTTTTCATTTTCTAGGATTTGCAAGATTGCATTACCGATTCCTTTTTGGATATTGGCGATGGGGGCCCATTTGTTTTCGTAATGGGGCATCATCACTTCATCGATCACGGCGTAACCCAATTCGAGTTTATTGGGGAAGTAGTGATAGAAAGCACCTTTGGTGATTTTGAGTCGAATAATTTCCTTATCGGTACGTAGGGTTTCGAATCCAGCGGATTGGATTGCTTCGAAGCAACGTTGTAGGATGAGGTTTCTGGTATTTGTGCTCATGATCGTTTGAAATGGGCAACAAATATACCTACTAGTATGTAAAAATGTGTATAACTATGTGGAAAAAGTTAAAATATATTGAAAATCAATAGATTATAAGTTGTGAATAGTGAAAATGGATGAAAAAATTGGCTAAAAAATGGACAATTGGGGTGTGATTTGGGTGGAAGAAAATTGGCAAAAATGGGGTTTGAACAATAAAAAGGACAAAACCGACCAAGAAGTATGGATGGAAAAGTTAGGGGAATCGTGCATCAAAAAAATCCCCGACAACTTACCACAAACCAAATGGTAGATATCGGGGATTTTATCAAATGAGTGATCAGATATTAGTAGTTCACTTGAACTTGGATTCGAAGGAAATTTCCTTTTTGGTGGTTGTTTGTGTTGGATTTATCTTGTGTTGTTCTATCTGCCATGTTATAAGCCATGGTGATTTCCAAGTTTTTGGCCAACTGCCATTCGATACCGAATTCAAGTTCTTTTACTAGGTAAGCGCGTGCATCTTTTTCCATTTTTTTACCGCCATTGTAGTAGTTATAGCGGGCGAAGGGAATGATGGTGGTTTCTTTATAGGATGTTTTAAAAGAGGCTACGATATATCCACCGTTTAATTTGCCGGTTTCGATGCTATCTGTGGTTGCATTGTATTTTGGACCCACGCCTGTATTGTATTCTGCTTGAATACCGAAGGGTTTTGGGTAAAGGATAAAGCTGGCTGCTTTTCTTTGGTCTAAGTATGTAAGATCGCTTTTATATTTTACATTTTTTGTAAGATTTGAAGCATTGATAGTATACAATCCACTATACATTTGGATACCGGGCTCGATAATTTGATTTTTTATTTGAAGTGGATAGCTAATTCTTGTAACCCAATGTCTATTATCATTGGCTTCTGGTTGGTTGGCAAGTTGACCATTGTAAATTCCAAACGCAAGGACTCCATAGTCGCCGCTTCCTTTCAAACCTTCTGAAACTAGGGACCCAAATAATTTTCTTGTTTTTTCGGGAGCCCAATAGAAGAAAGCTCCTAGGTCGCGTTCATTACTTAATGCGGAGTTAATTGCATCAGAGCGGTCTAGATTTAATCGGTTTTGAGAGCTTTGCATATTTTCAAAACCAAATGGAACTTTGCTTTGACCAATGCGCATTCTGTATGTGTTTGATTTATTTAAACCAATATCGAAGTAGGCATCGCGGATTTGCGCCGTCATACCAGGCAACGAAGAAGATAATTGAGATGCAAAATCTGGTTGAATATACATATAAACACGTGGGTGTATTTGACCATACCATATTAAGCGGAGTCGTCTAATAAAGAAGCCGCCGTCATCACCGATGGACTTATCGCATTGTTCGCATTTAAGTAATGGGTTAGTTTCTAATAGGCGATTATATCGGACTTGAGTATAACCACGCATTTGGATATTCTCGTACCATTGCTTTTTGGGGTGTGCTGCTGCTGGTGCGGGGCTAGGGTTGTTGTTATCGGTTGAAAACAAGGCAGATTTGTTCAACGATTGTTGCATGAAGTCTGCGGTAGTAAGGTGTACGTTTTGGGGCGATACCACTTCGTTATGAGCGGTAGCTGGTTGTTGAACAGTTACAGAATCAACGGACTTTGCATTTACAAAATTGTTAGCGATTAGTAATGCAATTGTAAAAGTAGTGTGTTTCACGTGTTAGATTAGTGTTATGGAAATATTAACGACGCAAAGTTGCGTTAACAACACATTAAGGGTTGTTTCTTTTGTGTGATTGTTATGTTAAGAAATCGTTAACACAAGGCGATGAAATTCGCCTAACAATAAAAAAGCCAGCAACTTAAGGGATGCTGGCTTGCTACCAAACGGTTAATTTGGTGTTAAGTTAAGGTTTAATTCTTCCGTACATTCTTGGGAATGGGATGGATTCACGCACGTGTTTGAGTTTGCAGATCCAGGTAACGAGGCGTTCTAGTCCTAGTCCGAAGCCGGCATGGGGCACAGAACCGAATCTACGGAGATCCAGATACCATTCAAATTCTTCCATGGGCAATTCATGTTCATGGATTTTTTGGGTAAGCATATTTACATCTGTTTCTCTTTCTCCGCCGCCCACGATTTCTCCATAACCTTCTGGAGCGAGCACGTCAACGCCACGGGCGAAGCGAGCATCTTCTGGGTTTCTTTTGAGGTAGAAGGCTTTTACTTCATGGGGCCAATCGTACACCATTACAGGTGAATCGAACAAGCGGGTTAAAACGGTTTCATCGGATCCACCGAAATCGTTTCCATATTCAAAGTTTTTGGCGCTGGCGATCCACTGAGGGATATTACGCAAATCTTCTTCGATATCGGTTTTATCTTGTTTGAGTTGAATAATTTTGGTTTGGTGGAAATTGATTTCACCTTTTTTCAATCCAGGGGAGGCAAGTTTGGCTTCACGATCGGCGATTTCGGCTTCAATTTCTTGGAGTTTGGCTTGGGTTTTAGCCAATTCTTCTTCAAGTGAGGTGATGCTATTCACGCCGTTCACATTTTCATCGCCCTTGATGATGCGCACTGCTTGATCGTACGTCATTCTTGGGAATGCTTTCAAGCTTGATTCGAGCACGGCGGTATCTCTACCGATGGTTTCGAGTTCGTGTTTACAATTTTCGAGTACGCGTTTGATAACGTGTTGAAGGAAACCTTCGATGCAATCCATGTTTTTGAAGATATCATAGAATGCCATTTCGGGTTCGATCATCCAGAATTCGGAGAGGTGGCGGCGTGTTTTGGATTTTTCGGCGCGGAAGGTAGGTCCGAAGGTATAAATTTTACCCATTGCCATTGCCATGGCTTCACCGTAGAGCTGACCACTTTGGGAGAGGTAGGCGGGTTGGCCGTAGAAATCGGTTTCGAACAAGGTTGAGGTACCTTCACAGGCGTTTCCGGTGAAGATGGGAGCATCCATTTGAACAAATCCTTCATTTTGGAAGTATTCATGGATGGCGAAGGTTATGGTATTACGGATGCGCATGATGGCCCATTGGCGGGTTGAGCGCAACCAAAGGTGGCGTTGATCCATAAGGAATTCAATGCCGTGTTCTTTTTTGGCGATGGGGTAATTTTCGGAAGTACCCACAAGGATGAGGTTGGTAACTTGAATTTCTACGCCACCGATTTGTTTTTCATCGGCGAGCACATTACCGGTAATTTCCATGGAACTTTCTAGGGAAAGCGACTGTGCAATTTCTAGATCCTGGCTACTTGCATTTTCTTCTGTTACAACACATTGGCAGAATCCGGTGCCATCGCGCAGGATAATAAAAGCGATACCTTTTCCTTCCCGTTTATTGGCCACCCAACCACGCAGGGTTACTGACTGTCCTATGTGCTTGGACAAATGTTCGATGGGGGTAGTGGATTTTGAAAGATCTAAATGTGTCATGACTAGAATACAAAGATAGTACGGAAGGAGAAAAGAGAATAATATTTTCATGGCATAATTTTTGATGATTGGGCGAAATTTTTCTTTAGATTTGTAGGGTATGGCACTAAAGCAGGAACTTGCCCAGAAGATGTTGCAGAAGCTGAGTCCGCAGCAGATTCAGTTTATCAAGTTATTGCAATTGAACACCTTGGATTTTGAAGAGAAGGTGAGTCAGGAGTTGTTAGACAATCCGGCCTTGGAGCCTGGTGATAAGGTTGACGATCCGGAGGATTTCAAGTTTGAGCGGGAGGCGGGTGCTGAGAAGCAGGCGGAGAGTGATTTTGGCGACGATGCGGAAGACAAGGCTTGGGAGGATCACCAGCAGGAGATCAATGTTGAGGAGTTGTTGCGTGCGGGTGGTGAGGACGAGTACGGCAGTTTTAGGATGGGTGAGGATTATCAGAATGAGGATCAGAAGGAGATGCCGATTGCTTCACAGGGTACATTTTACGAGTATTTGGTAGAGCAGGCAGACGCTACGTTTACGGACGAGAAGGAGTTGATGTTGGCGTATCACTTGATAGGCAGTTTGGAGGATGATGGGTATTTGCGCAGGGAGTTAAGGGCGATTGTGAATGATTTGGCTTTTAATGAGAACATCATTACGAGTGAGGATCAGTTGGAGCGCATTTTGATTAAGATTCAGAACTTTGATCCGGCGGGCATTGCGGCGCGGGATTTACAGGAGTGTTTGTTGTTGCAGTTATACAAAAAGGATTACGGCGACAGCAAGGCGATAGACAATGCGGAGCGTATTTTGAACGAGCAATTTGAGGCATTTACGAAGAAGCATTACGAGAAGATTTGCAAGAGTTTAAAGATTACGGATGCGCAGTTGAAGGAGGCGATGGGTGAGATTTTGAAGTTGAATCCGAAGCCTGGTGATGTGGGAGCTGTGAATGTGAAGACGCAGTATATCATTCCGGATTTCACGGTTACGAACGATGATGGCAATTTACAGGTGCGATTGAATGGAAGGAATGCACCGGATTTGCGTATCAGTCATACGTATGCGGAGACGTTAAGGGCATATGAGAGCAGTGGAGGCAAGAGTGACAGGCAGTTGAAGGATGCGGTTCAGTATATTAAGCAGAAGTTGGATGGGGCGAAGTGGTTTATAGATAGTGTGAAGCAGAGGCAGAACACGCTATTAAACACGATGCGGGCGATAGTGGAGAAGCAGCATGATTTTTTTGTGGAGGGCGATGATACATTTTTAAAGCCGATGATTTTGAAGGACATTGCCACGCAGATTGGGATGGACATCAGTACGATCAGTAGGGTTGCGAACAGCAAGTATGTGGAGACGGATTTTGGCATTTTCCCTTTAAAACATTTTTTCAGTGAGGGGTTGAGCACGGATGAGGGCGAAGAGGTGAGTAACAGGGAGATCAAGAAGATATTGGGCGATGCGATTGCGGCGGAGAGCAAGAAGAAGCCATTAACGGACGAGGCTTTGATGGCGTTGTTGAACGACAAGGGTTATAACATTGCGCGGAGAACGGTTGCTAAGTATAGGGAGCAATTGGGCATTCCGGTAGCGCGTTTGCGCAAGGAGATCTAGGCTAGATTATCATTTTCTCTATTTTGTACAGCAGAAATCTGTACAATAATTCTAACATGGTATAACATTGCCCCATTTGGCGGTGTTGATGAATTAAATTTGAAGGGTTATGTTGGGCGAAAAGTGTTCGCCGTTGAATCGGCAGGTTACAAAATGTGGCTGAAAGGGCGGAGCTTTATCAAAAAACGAAAAATTGTTAGTTAATTTGAATAGGGGCGAAAGAATTTGGTGGTTAGGCAATTAAGATTAAAAGGAAAAAAAATGAAGATCAAACAATGGTTGGGAGGAGAGCGGATTGAGGGGGTTGAATCAAACGGGCTAAAAAATAGATTCATGGGTATGGGTAGAACGATGCGTGGTATAGTGAGGGTGGCAGTGGTGATGGCATTGGTAATGGGGATGGGCTCTTGTGGCAACATGAAGCGGGTAACTTACTTTAATGGGGTAAAGGACTCAACAGTTTTTGATTCGTTGCAGGCGCATGTCTTGTACATTGAGCCAGGTGCACAATTGAGCATTCAGATTTCGAGTTTGAATACGGAGATAGACAATTTGATTAACAAGGCGAATTTGCCGAGTTTGCAGGGATCAGCGGTTGGTGGTGGAACTGTTGGTGGCGGATTAACCACGGGTGGATATTATGTAAATGATAGCGGGAATATCAAATTACCTAGAATAGGCAGTTTGAACGTTATGGGTTGGTCAATGGCACAATTGGAAGATTCGCTAGAATTGCGGTATGCTATGTATGCGAAGAACCCACTGGTTACGGTTAGGATGATCAATTTTGTTGTGACTGTTTTGGGTGAGGTTGGCAGAACTGGACCTTTAACAATCACTTCAGACCGGGCGGATTTGTTGCAAGTTTTGGGAATTACTGGCGATATTTCTGCTTATGGCAAGCGAAACAATGTTACCATTATTCGAAAGACACCACAGGGCAGAATTTTGCGAAAATTGAATTTAACGAGTGCTGATTTTATTACGGGTGAATTTTTCTATGTAAAGCCGGGTGATGTTATTTATGTTGAGCCGAATTTGGCTAAGAAATTTAATGCCACATTAACATATCAATTTATGCCGATTGTATTATCGGCCACATCGTTTGTATTGGTATTATACAATGCGTTTAAATAACGTTAAATAATTAAGGAATTGGAAATTAAAAAGAGTCAACAGATTAATACTTCGAAGGAGTTCAAACCCGATCAGGTTTTTACACCTTACAACATTATTAAGCGTGTAATACTGCCTTACTGGCCTATTTACGTGTTAAGTTTTGTGATCGCATATTTTGCGAGTAAGTATTATTTACAGCAACAGCCTTTTGTTTATGAGGTTTACGGCAAGGTATTGATTAAGCCAGAATTGAGCAGTGGCAAGGGGCAACAAGTTTTGGAAGATTTGGACATGTTTGCATCTGCCAAGATTGTGGAGAATGAATTGGAGATTATTCAATCGAGAATGTTGTGTGCGGAGGTAGGGAAAAGTTTGAATTCTTATGTGCGGTATTATTCAGCAACTGACAAGAAATCGCCAGAATTGGATTGGGATTTTCCGATACAATTTGAAGCCATTAACGAGGATAGTTTAAAGGGCACACCGTCTTTTGGCAAAATCATTATTGGTTCTCAGAAGAAAAACATGCGGATTAATGGGGAAGTTTATGAGATTAAGGACCAAACGATAAAAATAGGAGACGAGTATTATAAGGTTAGGGTTTTAAAGGATAAGTTATCAGATATTGACCCTGGCGTTTATAATTTCTTCATCAATTCCATAGAAAACGAGGTAAACACATTAATCAATTCGGTAACTCCAGCTCCTACGGGAAAAGGAACAACCATTATTGGAATACGTTATCGTGGGTATAACATTCGGAATAACAGGCGGATATTGAATGAATTTATTCATCAGTACACGAGTGCAGGCGTTGAAGACAAGCGTTCCGTTGCACAGTATACCATGGACTTCATTGAGGAGCGATTGCGTTTAATTAGTGGTGAGTTAGATAGTGTTGAGACGAATATTGAGCGGTTTAAACAAAAGACAGGATTGATTAATGTTGACCAACAATCCACGTTGTACATGAATAAGGTGATGGAGCGTGATATGGAGTTGGGCAAGATAAATTTGAAGTTAGACGTATTACAATCGATAGAACAATATTTGTTTAACAAAAAGAACAATCCGGGAATGGTTCCTTCATTGGTTGAGATTTCGGATCCTATTTTAAACAACTTGTTGAATAAGCTATATGATTTAGAATTTCAGTATGATAGAAGGTTAAAAATAAGCGGAAATGGTGATGAGTTGTTGTTGTCGATAGGTGAAGAAATCAAGGATATCAAACAGAGCATTTTTGAAAACATCAAGAATATCCGTTCAAATTTGTTTGTGAATAAGCAAAAGATTGAGGGTGAGTTAGAGCGCAGTGAGGCGGAGTTAAAGGAAATACCTTCTCAGGAAAAGCGATTGATAGATATCAGCAGGCAGCAGGCAGTTAAGAATGAGATTTTCAGTTATTTGTTAGAGAAGCGAGAGGAATCGGCGATTTCGTTTGCCAGTACGGTTTCTGATGTAAGGATCATTGAGCGGGCTTATGGAGGCGCAACATTAAGTCCTAAGC
>JACCDQ011671043.1_pt1 | contig 14979 bp, 16 predicted proteins | sample 7446031 | NCBI WGS metagenome assembly JACCDQ01 (sample SAMN15323442, study PRJNA562643) | freshwater metagenome | isolation source: river surface water | place: USA:Blue River Watershed | collected 2017-08-17
CAGCGTTCTCTTTGATAGATTCATCGCTATTGTAATATATTCTATCTCCGGTAAAATTTACCTCTCCTCTAAATCTGCCACCAAATGTAGATTTAAACTTAGTTACTGTTTTGCCGTTTTTATCTACTGTGGTATTGGCTATGATTTTTTCGTCAACAAGCTTTCCATTTTCCTCTTTCTTTACTGTCATTACAGTAGTTGGCTCGAATATCTTTGTGCCAGACTTTGTGACTCTAAACTTAGCAGGACGAATTGCAGGTGCTGCTTGAGCAGTAGGCTGTGTAGTAGTAGGTTGAGTAGTAACGCTACCTTGAGCTTCTTTTATTTTTGTATCAAATTCAGCTGCAACTTGCTTCTGCTTTTGACCAACCTTAGATTGTATTTTTTCGTAATTTGCTTTTATAGCAGCGTCTGCTTCTTCTTTGGTGTTAAACACAGTAACCTCAACTTTTGCTGCTTTAGTCATCTTGCCATTAGAATCTACTTCTGCTGGCTCTATTATTTTTGTTATAGCTTCATACCCATCTTCTCTTCCATCATAATTTTGGTCAGCTTTTGATTCAGTAATAGTAAGGCGCATACCTTGGTTAAACTGCATTCCAACTTGGAATATAGGATGATTAGGGTTTTTAGGCATTACTGCATCAAGAGAACGCTGGTCTCTTTCGTCAAGCGATTTTATTTTATCTTGCTTTTCTTGCTCAAGCTTTGTTATATCGTTTGAGCTCTGAGCCGCTGCTTGCGCAGGAGCTTTAATGCCTTCTGCTTTAGCTAAATTGATTTGCTCTCCTGTTTTAACAGAGCGGTTAAAATCCTTAAAGAATTGAACCAAATCCTCTGTATCTTGAAGCTCATTCAATGAATCAAATTCTACATTGAATTTCTTTAATACATCTCTGATAGTTAGCTTAATGCTATCTAATAATGACTTATCCTTGATTGCAGTGCTATCATTTAAGCTCATTAATCCAGCAAGCTCTGATAAGAACTCTTCTGCTCTGTCGGCTTCTGTGTATTCAGAGCCGCTATATCTGTTTTGAAAATCTTGAAGATATTCTTTGGCAGAAACTTTTCTTTTAGTTCCGTCTCTATCTGTAACCATTAAAGATTGCTTCTCGCTAATTCTATCAAGAATCTTATCGCGCATAGCAATAAACGCATTAGGGTCTTTCTTTGCAAGACCTAGTAATGCGCCATGAAATACTTCGTGAGATATTGTTGTGCCTCCTGCTTTTTCTAAGTTAATGTGGATACTGTTTTCTCCATTAGCATCAACCATTTGACCGTTAGCCTTGCCGGCACCCTGCATAACTTCCTCTACCGTTTTGCCGCTAGCGTAAGCAACACCTTTTGCATATTCTTCTGCGTTAGCATATAAATATACATTAGCATTACTAACACTTCGTAACGCTCTAACAGCCCGCTGAATAGCAGACTTTGATTCTAAATCTAATTGATTATTATTTTCAGGGTTTCCGATAAACACTTCCTGATTAGCAAGATTACCTTCAACCTTAATACGATTAACGCCTGTTCTTTCTAATTCTGAAACCCGAGAACCTGTTAGCTTTTCTTGTAATGCAAATTTTGCATCATCCAATGAAGAATACTTTTTACCAGTTTCCGCTACAATAAATTCCTTCTCTCCATTTACCTCGTGCTCAATTACTGTACCAAAGTTATTTTCGCCTTGCGATACCTTATAAGCAGTAGCTTGCTTAGGATTCTCTTGGTCTTTAAATTTCTCTGCAAATGTAATCGGTCCTTCAATCTTATTGACCTCCAATGGTTTATTAGGAGATAGTTGCGTAGAGTTGTTATTTTCTACTTTTTCTTTTCCTTCGCCAATAAATACAACAGGCTTCATTGGCTTATTAGGAACCATATTTACCTTAGCCTCATTGTCTGATGATTTTAAGATTTCTTGACGAATCTCATCGCGTTCAGCAAGCATATCATTCATTGAATCATATAGTGCTGCTCTGCCTTCTGGCGTTACATCTGTACGCGTACCTGCCTTTATATCTTCTAGTGTAGATTCAATCTCTTGGATAGCATCTGTTAATTCAATAACACGTTGCGTAGCTGGAACAGGAGCTGTCATTAAAGCGCTAGTCATAGACTTATTACGCTCTTTGTTTTCTTTTTCTAATGCGGCAATCTTATTGTTAATTGCTTCCTTAGAGGATTTGCTTTCTTCCGGTAATGCTTCTGCGGTTTTCTTTAAATCTTCAATCTTGTCAAGATTTTTCTGATTTATCTCGCTGTTGATTTGTCCCGATTTGTAAGCCGCATAAGTGTTTGATGGAACACCTGAACCAATCTCTGCGATACCTTCTAGTACAACAGCATCAGGGTCTGAAATTTTACCTTTTGTAGCTAGCTGTGCTAATGCTTCTCCGGCAGAACCTCCAACAACATCAATGCCAAGCATTGTTCTTCCTGCTACTTTTGCAACACCTATTTTTGTTAACTCTTTCCCTGCTTGTTTTGCTGAATAGGAAGCTACCTTAACAGCAACTTTTGCAGCCTTACCTGCTATACCAGCAGTAAGCGCATCGAATCCACCTACAATTAAACCTCTTGTATTGGCTTCTTCTTTGGCGGCATCCATTATAGCCTTATTCTTTAAGCCAGCTTCTACTTGCTTTGGGTCTGTAAGGTCGTATCCGTTTTTTGTTAATACATCTATAATTGTACTTCCGTATTCATTAACATAGGAAGACATACCTTGTGCTCCAATTAATGCACCAGTAGCCACACCCGCAAAAGCTCCTCCAGCTCCACCTACTGCTGTACCTACCGGACCTACTATTGAACCACCTGTCGCTCCAGCTGCTGCACCATAAGCTAGTCCAGTTGCACCACCTACTACAGCTCCTTCAAACAAGGCTTTTCCTGTACTAGTCATACTGCCTAGTGATTCAAAGATAACTTCCGCAATACCACCAACAGCTGTAAGGTCTTCTGTCTGCAAGATTCCTTTTTCTTGCATAGTTTTTAAATAATTCGAACCTGTCTTGCCACGATTTTCTTTTAGCAAACGCGCAATCATGTCGGAGTCTAATTCTCCTCCTTCGCGTGCATAGTTAGTAATCTCTTGATTGATTCTGCCGTTAGACGAGCCACGAACAAACGCCTTGCTAAGGTTAGCAGGAACGTCTAGGATATCTGCTGCAAATTCTCCACCTGCACCATATTGCTGTAATCCAGAATAGTCTAAATGAGCAAATCCAAAGTCAATAAAACGCTGATTCTCCTCTTGCTTTTTTTGTTTTTCAAGAGCTATTTGCTTTGCATCTACATTTGGCTTTACTTCTTCGACTACTGGCTTATAGAAGCTAGATGTAGAACCCGTAGAACTTGTCTCGGAAGATGATCCCGTAGCGACTTTTTTTTTAAAATTTTTCTCCAAGTCAAATGAAGTAGGAGTTATATCTAACTCTAATACTTCGTTTCCTTTCATGAAGCCATATTTGCCTTTCTCGCTTTTAACGAGAGTCATGTCTGATGTGATTGGAGTTGTTTTGTCAAGATATGGGTCGTAGATACCCAATTGACCAGTTCTTTTGTTTCTTACAAGCCGAGTCTTAGGATTAGCCATTACTTATAATTATGTGTGTTTTGTAAAGATACTAATTATTATGTTGTTTAAAGAACATCTTCTTGCTCATCATCGGGTTCTGTATCTTGCGGTAAAGCAAGGTAAGACGCAGGTATTTCTTTAAATCCAAATAATGACAATCCGTAGGCATTTGAATATCTATGAGCAGGTTCCTGTCCGCCAAGTTTTCCTAAAAACTCTTTTGTGTCATTTACCGATAATACGATATTTCTTACTGATGTAACTCCATCAGCATCGGTTACTACCCCTCTTGCCCAAGTTTTTCCTTGGCTATTGTATATTCTATCAATAACCATTTTCGCTGGGCTTCCGTCAGGATTTACTGCTCCTTTTACAATTCCGCCGTCTTTTGCTTTAAAGTTTGCGCCAGTAACAGTTGTTTCAACACCTTTTGTTAATACTATAAATGGATTGCCCTGTGCATCTTTTCTAATTACAGGGACTACTACATTCTTAGGAATTTTTGGATTTCCGTAAGAAGATGCTTTGGCTTCAAGCGCTTTAATTCTTGCGTTTGCTTCTTTGATTTCCAAATTAATTTTTTGGATTTTTAGCTTGCTTAATTTCTCTGCATCTCTTGCTTCTACACTAAGGATTTTTGCCTGATCCTTTTCCATTTGAATGCCCTCTTTAGTTTTAATAGTTTTAAATTGAGGTTGAGCAGAGAATGAATTTACTACTTGCATAGCAATTGCATCATCGGTAACAAGCTTAGGAGAAACACCTAGGTGCTCTTTAAACTTAGCAATAAATTCTGGTCCCAATGCTTTCTTAGCTTTCTCTATATAGGTTTCCATTACTGGTTTACCTGTTTTAGTGTCAATGATTGGCTTTTGAGTTATAGGGTCAAGAACCTCTGATGGACCCGGCATTACAACTTTTTTAGTAGCTGGGTCAAACACCATTCCTTTGGGCGCTTCAGTAGAATAACCAATAAGGTTACCTTGCCCATCCATTATTTCGCCGGAAAGCTTATCTAAAGGCATCGCACTTAAAAGCTTCTCTCTAGCCATTGTATTGTAATCCAAATGATTATCATATAGCTTAGCTAGCTTCTTCTTAAAATCTTCAAGATTACCTCCTTCGTTCTCAGCAATCATTGGGTCAATCTGAGAGAAAAAAGAAGATAGGCTTGTCATGTCTTTTGCAGTAGCAGTAGCTAATTGCATATATTGCTTTTTAATTTCAGCTACATTTCCCCACCAATTCTTTAATCCCTTTATTTCGCTAACTCCACCCATTACTTTACCCATTCCGTCAAAATCAAGCTTGCCGTCCTTAAACATTGCATCCGGAGCATCTTGAGTAAGCTGCTTTATCTTTTGATTGATTCTAGCTGAGCCGATTGCCGCAGTCTCTTCTTTAATGGTATCTAAGTTTTGAAATACCTTATCTGCTAATGCTAAATCCTGCTGCTTCTGTGCAATGATATTAGTAAAAGCCGTTCCGATATTAGTAGTAATATCTTTAAAGCTTTCCTTTATATTACCAGATGGGTCGTAAACAAATGAATTTTCAGCCATTGTATTGTTATTGTAATTGTTTCTTGTATTTGCTATTATTATGACATAGCAGCTCTCATCTTCAAATAGTTTTCCATTTGCTTATTTTGCGAAGCATAGCCCGTTAATCCAGTTCCGATTGAGCTTAATATATCTGCTCCACCGCCCCACATTGCTGCGGAAGCATTAGCAATAGCCGCTGATGCAGCTTGCTCTCTTGCAAATGAGCTTTGTGCTAAATCCATTTCAGCACCTAATTGATTTGTGCCTAATCCTAAAATAGTAGTTTGCTTGCCTAATCTTGATTGGTATTCTGCTTGACCGATTTGTGTTTGAGCAGCAGCTGTTTGACCTAATGTATTTAACAAATTATTTTCTGCTTGCATTCTCATTTGCATACGCTGTTGGTCAGCATTAGCTGCAATGTTTTGCATCTGCTCATTTTCTCCACTTTGAGTAAGCATAGCAAGAGACATTAAATCAGTTCCTGACTTAGCGCCTAACCGTCCAGCGGCTAATGCGTTAGCGGAAGCCTTTGCAGCTTGCTCTTGGTAAATAGATTCTCCGGCAGTACGACCCGCTCCAGCTGTAAGCTTTGTAGCTTCTGCTTGCTGTTGTGCTTTAAGGTATCCAGATAAATCTCCTTTGTATGTTTCTAAAGCGTTAGCTTGTCCAAGAAGACCTTCGTATCCTTTCTTTAGCGCACCTTTTTGTTCGATACCAAATGCTTTTGCTCGTTCATATTGAGCTTCAGCTTCTGCTTTTTGTCTACTAGCGCCAATAATTTTGCCTATACCGCCAATAACCTGAAGACCCATACCGATTGCATTGGTAGGACCTCCAAGAACTCCTAGCAGACCTTTGCTTACTGCACTTGCTGCTCCGCCTGCTGCCGCTGCTGTATTTCCTGCTGCACCGTTTAAATCAAACATATTTTTAAATAATTAAGAATGTCCTGTAACTGGAGCCACCTCAACATCAATTGAACTAATTCGCATGCTTTGAGTTTTATCCTTTAAAGTTACAACAAATTTATTTAGATAACCAACAATGTAATTACCTTGAACTAACGGGTAGTCTACATTTGGTGTATTAGTATCTCGCATAACGTGAGCGTACAATCTATTATCCTCTACTAAAAAATTAGATTCCAATATCTGTGTTGCCTGATTATTTTCATTTGTAATATTAATCTGAAGCAAATTATCTTTTACATAATTCTTTTCTCCTGCTGGGTCAGCCGCTTTAGAATAATTGATTACATTCATATCATGCCATACAGCCACATTTAATGGATTAACCGGATATCTGGTATTCATTATAAATGAGATACTGGAATTGTAGGCTGTTCCAAAGAATGAATTGTAGTCGTTTTTGCTTCCGCTTTGCAAAGATTTATACACAACATTATCCTTAAACAAAATCATCTTATCTCCGTAGCTTTCTGCGTGACCTGTTCTAAACGAATATGACGAAATCCAGCGTTTAAGGTTGTCTGAATACCCAAGTGATGTTCCATCGGAATTAAATCCAATAAAACACATATTATAGAATGGGTCGTAAGCAAATCTAGCACTATTGCCATCTCCTCCTTTTGCAAGGAAATAAGAGCGAGCGCCTAAATCACTAATAATCTCAATGCCTTGCTCTGTGTATTTGCAAACCTTTTTATTAAAGTCGTCCCACCAATATATAGTGCCTTTGTAATTCATTACAGAAATCTTATCCTGTAAACCTAAGCTAGACCCCATATTACGAATTGTACCAATCATATTAGCCGTAAGGGCTCTTAATGATGAGTTGTTTCCTTGTGTAAGCTGTTGCTCTCCTAGGAATACATAAGATGTCTCGCGCTTACATAACGCAAGTAGCATAGCACCATTGCCTTGTAAACGAGATGCTCTTTGCAATGATGTGATTTCCCCATTCTCAATAGGAACCTCGTTGCTATCTAATGCAAAGAATGAATTTATATTATTAACCTTTGTTCCAGCAATGTAGCTACCAGAATATCTAATTGCATTAGTTCTCCTAGCAGATACAGAATCTGTTGATTTAAGTGATGGTTTGCCGGCAGATGTGTTCCATTGCTGATTTATTGTGGCGTTAGATATACTACGAATTATAAACTTAGTATCGGTAGTATTCATCTTAGTATCTGGATTGTAGATAGTCTTCTCTTTAACAGGAAGTTTATCGCCCACAAATCTAAATGACACCCCGTAACTGCCGGCGGCTCTCTTAGCTACTGTTATATTGGATGTCTGAACATCTCCTGTTACAGTAGTTTCTAATCTTAAAACAATGTAGAATTTATCACTTGGGTTAATATTTGCCTGAGATGATAGTTCAATGTAGTACGGGTCAACTGTACATGGTACAACATTCGTAGCTCCAAAGTTGCCAACATATCTATCAATACATTCATATTCAGAGCCAAATTTAACAGCCTTTAAATATGTATTTGTAGTAAAGTCAAATGGTACTTTATATAATTGTGCATACACACGATAGTTAACACTTGCTGTTGGATTAGCAACTGCCTTCAATGTAGTATTCTCTGTAACTTGTAAGTCAAACATCAATGTAACCTTATTGACTCCTGACTCTTGTGTGCCAGCTTCAAATGACCCGCTAAATCTAAGTGCAGAATTTCCGTCTACAACAGTTGCGGTCGTATCATCATTGGTAGCAAATGTCGTGCTAAACAAAGGCGATATTTCAGCTTTTTGATTAAACTTGGTATTGCTAGAATAATTGTAATAAGCTGTAATTGTCTGAGATGTCATTGGACAATCGTTTGCAACTACGACATCTTCTAGCACTGTTCCTGCTGTATCCTTAACTAGGCTTAATATAAACGGAGATGTAGAATATGTAGGAATGCTTATCTTACTAAATACCATATCCCCTATGAGCTTATTGGTATTTAATGTGCCTCCGCCTGAAACAGCAATAGTGCTACTAGCAGTCCAACCTGAAATAGGCATTAGACTACCGTATTCATAAAACAACAACGACTCCTCTTCTGTCTCTGCTTTTGGAGAATAGATTTCAAAGTATAATTGTGCAGGGTCTGGTATCAAGCTATTTGTCATAGCCGCACCTGAATACTTGCAATACACAAAGTTATTGAGCTGACCTACTACATTCAAATCAAGCATACCGTTTGGCGTGTTGATTGAAATTTTATCATTCTCTATGAATGTATATATCTTACCCGCCTTAAACATTCCCATTAAATCAACTACTAAGAAGTTTACATCCTTTAGTTGGTCTTTCGATAATGTTTGAGTAATGCTCTTGTCATTCATTTCAAAGTAAATGCTACTAGCAAATCCTTCATAAACGTATGATTTAGATATATTCTTAGTATATACTAATTGTGCATACTTTGCCCAAGATGGAGCTACCCATCCAGATGCTAATACAATATTGATTGTAGGAAGAATTGGATAAGCAAACTTACCTGTATTAAATTTCTGATACTTCTCTACACCGCGCGTTTTTAAAGCATCGTCATAGAATGCGATACCGATTCCGTAGGTAGAATTATTTGCAAATGGCTTATAATATGTTCCAGTCTCAGAGCTAGTAGAATCTTTTGATGTTCCTAAATAGCTTGTGTAATCTCCTGAGCCAAGCTCATATCCATTGCCAGAGGCTACCGTGATTGAAAGCTTGTCTACCGTATTAGCTTTATCAATATCGTAGTCATCTTTGATGTTAGCTAAGAAAACCCTGTTCTGCGCAATTTCAATGTGTGCTGCGTTTAACGGCACCGCATCAAATGGTTTGCTAGATGAGAGTGAATCTAAACTTTCGTAGATGTCTCCTGTCCAGCTTAATGTAGTTGTATCATTTTTAGCGCGAGTATCCATTCTGCGCCAAGTTCCATTATTACCTATGCGAACATAAGTTTCTAATGTCGAAACGTATGTAGGAGTTCCTGTAAAATTAAATGTAAATGTATATGCTACCGTGCCCTTCTCTGCTTTATACATTTGAGAGTAGTTGCTAAGTACAGAAAACTCTCCTGAATCATATTGATATCTTGAAGCAAACTGAAAATCGTTAGCCTCCAAAAATGCACTAACAGTTCCTGTTGTGCTCTTTACAATTGAGACAACATTATTAGGTGTCTTCTTTTGTATTTTTAAGTCTTCTAAGGAAAGTGTGTTTCCGTATCCACGCGATAGAGGATAAGACATAATGGTTCCTGACTCTGCATAATTCCATATAATAGTAGTTCCTATTACTTTAATGTCAGGAGTAAAGTCAGTGATGATTCCGTGAGTATATGTTAATACAAGTGTCTTTGTTGTACTTGTGGTAGGAGTAGGTAATTCATAAATAGATGCAGTAGTGCCTCCATTTACCAAAACATATACCTTGCCATCAAAATTCTGAAAAGTCTCAACTACGTTTTCTGTAAAGGAAATATTAGCAGTTTTGATAGACTCAAGCATACGGATAGTTCCAGCGCCTCCATCTTTACCTGTATCGAATACTATATTTGAAGCATCAATGTAATCCCCATCCTGTACATTGTTAGGGTCTACATCCAAGTTCAAACCTCCTGTTGCTTTAAGAGATACCTTCGCCATCTGTTAACTGTTAAAATACACCTTAGTTTTTAAGGCTACCATAAATACCGTTTCTAATTTGCCCTAAAATGCTTGCATAATCAGTCGCATTCATTCTTGAGCGGAATACTCGGCGAGCATTATAAAACTCTTGCTCAGCTAATTGCGTTGCGCCAACTGAGCCACCTTCTGCCTTTATTGCTTTGTATTCTATATACTTGATAATTACATCGGTAGCATAAGGAGTTACCACATTAGCGGCTGAACGAGATACGCCAGTAGTAATATATACTAATGTAACCTTAGTTAAAAGCATATCATTACTAAATACAATCTCTTGATTTGTTTCATCAATATCAAATGTAAATTTAGGGGAACGCTTTCTTCCGTAATAGCGACCCACTAATTCCCCTCTTGTATTCATATTGTTACTACCCGAGATTAGGTTGTAGTTAATCTCTGCATCATAGTTAACGCTTAGGTTAGAAGGATACATAATCTTATTGCCCTCTGAATCATAATTATACATCTTATTTAATGTACGCTCACGCTCCATAGGTAACACGCGCTCTCCATTCTTTGCTGACACATCAATAAAGTCAACATAGTCTGCTGGTAATATTGCACGACCATAAGATGTAACATCTAGCTCAACCATCTTAATATTACCCATATTAAAATCATTCGCCAATTCATCCATGATACGCAATCCATTATGTAGGTATCGTGTATAATAGTGCATCGGAAGACCTCTATCTAAAAGAGCTTCTCTAACTATAATATTTAGTGCCTTAGTCTTCATTTACTATTACTGTTTTGACTGTTGCGTTTGCAATTCAGATTGCGCTATCTTGCCTGCTCCAAGAGTATTTAATACATCCTCCATGATTGTTGTTTCTACTTCCGGAGAAATAGGTAGCATATCGTTGTCTCCTATTACACTAAAGTCTGATACTAATAAGTTGACAATAACAGAAGTTATTGAGCCATTAGCTGATAATGTAATGTCCTTTGTAAAATATACATACTTTCCTTGAATGTAATATCCAATCTGTTGCTCAAGAGCTGATACATTAGTTCCTTGAAACACAAGTACATCTTGCGCAGGAATAGGAATATATGGAGTCATTGCAGCACCTGATGCAGCAATAGACCATACACCCATATCCATTGGCAATGTAATTGGTATAGCCGGCAATGTAATAAAAGCTCTATTATTAGTAGGCTGAGATGTTACAGCACAAGTATATTCAATTAGGTTACATTTAGGGACATCAACTAAGCCGGCTTTGAAAGATTCAGCTACCTGTAGCTTTAGTATCTTATTGATAGATTGATTAACGAGCAATTTAACTTCACGCAAATCAATAACATCAGATACGTTATTCTTGTCAATAAAACGAGAATATATACGCTGAATTTGTTCCGATAATATATTTTTAGTAGTAGCCATTATCGTTCGTCATTTTTCTGGTTAACGTCTTTCATTTGCTCTGTAGATGCGGTATCTGGATCGTGTAAAGAAATGCCTAGATACATCAATGCTCTTGTTAAGATGTCAGAGAAATATCTATCATCTAAGTCTAGATTAGTTGTAGTTCCAGAGTTGTACACAATTGTACCTGTGCTTGAATCTACCGAGTATCCAAAAACCCCTTTAACGGGCTTTCTCATATATACCAATGTGTAATTGTATGTTGTGCCTGCGTCTGTAGGTACAGGTGCAAATTGAATTTTTGGCAAACCCGAAGAGTTCATGTAAATAGTAGCTATAGGATAAGATAAGCTAGGTGCTAGTATTTTGCTATTTTGAACCTCTAAAAACTCATCCCAAGTGTAAATAGTGCCCTCTGTTTGAACCCCTCCGTTATTAACGTAAATAGTCAATCCTTCTGTGTAATCTGCCGGAACATCCAATATTCCGCTATTGGAAGTTGTTACATCCATAGCGCTTCTCTTAACAAGTAAATGGTCGTATTCGTACTTACCTGTCTTCTTATATTTAAACACAACAGCGCTCATCCAGTCCGATACACCGCGGTTAATTGCACGGTCTATATCGTCTGGACTAACGAAGCCCATCTTATTTTTCTTTATCTGCATACGAATAAAATCGTGTGCATCTTTCATTAGAATAGTTGCCATGTAGGAAACATTTAATTTGAACCAAAGATATGAATTTTTTTTTGCATATACGATAATGCCCCAGTCTAATAAACCGAGGCATTAAATCCTTAACCCTAAACAAAATGAAAAAACTAAATGTCGTTTATAAGCCGATTTAGCTTACCTACAATCTTGTCTTCTAAATCAAATTTTGATTCATTCAAAACCTGAATTGATTCAAGCGTAGTTAATAATGTATCTATTTTCGCCTCAATAAGGCAAAAGCTCTTAATCTCTGAAATCTCCTCTTCGGAATAGTTCTCCGGATTTATGTAGAATTGTGCCATTATTTTCCTTGCCCAACATAGGGCTTTTTGTAATTCTTTGAACCCTTTGCTTTACTAATCTTAGTCTTAGCATGTACGCCTTTATTGCTCTTTTTAGCCTTTGGCTTAAATATGGATGCTTGAATTGCTTTTGCCATTATTTTGGAAAAATTATCTTGAAATAAAGGTATAGCAAAATAATCATAGATTCAATAAACAAGGTAACAATTATCCAAGTAGGTATTATATTTTTTACAACGATTTTTTCCACAATTGAAGTGTCTTTGCTAGTTTGCTTCGTAGTCGTGGAATCGCTAACGGATACCTTTTCATCCACATTAACAGTTGCGATAATGTGATTGTTTTTGCCTTGGATTTTAACGCTGCCATTTGGAATAGATATTTGAGTGTAGAACTTATTTATTATACCCAAGCTATCGCATGGGTTAAAAATGATAATCGAATCTTTCTGAGGCAAAATCTTAGTAACCTCTCTGACTCTTATAAATGTATCTACTCGAACTGTTTCCTTAATAGATGAGATAGATTGTGTTCGCTTGCAAGATGAAAGCAACACACTTAAAAATAAGATGATTAAAATTAGATGTTTCATATTATGAAAAATAAAGATTTGCTTCTGCTGTTCTACGCCTAGTTAATCCCGCTAAAACCTTTCCTCCTCCTTTATTCCATTTCATGAACTCATTTCGTATTGATTCATTATTAGGATTAACATTAGCTTTTTTCAGCAGAGTAGATGATTTTAGGTTGCCTACTCCACAGTTATATGCAAAAGAAACTAGGGCGTCAAATTGATTTTGATTAATGTCATCTCTGCAATAAGAATCTACTGCTTGTTCGTAATGCTTAATCATATTCCGCAACATATCTGACGCTCTTTCTTCTGTTATAGGAGGGTCGGTCATTTTAACTTTTGTGCCATCCTCATAGTAAGTGGCACCATATCCCAGAGTAGGAATATGGGCAGGGCATAAATATGGCTTCAAAGAAAGCCCTTCAAAGCTTTTGATTAAATCAAGCCCTTTGTTGCTGATTTTTGTTATTTTCATATTTTTGATAATTGAAAGTGCATACCATCCTTGCGTGTCCAAGTCCCACCCCAATCAAATCCTGATGTAGTGAAACAGGATACAAATAATGCCGACAACTTAGGTGTTTGATTTAAGCCATTCTCGAAAGCATTAACATCAATTGCAATTCCCCAAGAGTGTAAACTCATAGATGTTAAGCCTCGCTTCTTTCTGATATTAAAGCATCCGTCCCAAGTTTTAAGTTCATTAACAGCCTTTGTGCTAATTAGCTTTTTAAATGCAGTAGACAAAGGACCTACCATATCCTTGTTACAATAAATCTTCTTTGGAATTAATCCGATTTCCAGTTCTGCTGGAACATCCCATACTACCATGTTTGGGTTGCTTGCACTAGGAGCGCCGTATTTTTTTAACGCTTGTTGACTCGTTACCATAATCTGTTTGTTTAGTTCGGTCCGCAAATTTAGATGCTGTTGCATTGATTAATGAACCTGTAAGCAAAATTGTCATTAAGTTTTGGACTCCATCGTTATCTGGCATAAATAAGAATACCCCAAAAACGCAAAACGACCCAATTATCGAAATGAGTCGTGTATGAGAATAGTTGCCTTTGCCGTCTTTGAAAAAATCAATCCACATCTTTTTTGGTCTTAATGACCTCTTCGGTTTTATACCAATAATATCTTATTGCAAATGCCGCCGATATAATACCCATTACTCCTGCAAATATACTTACTGTAATTTGAATATTAGCTAGAGCTACCGACGCAGCTGCACCAGCAAATGCTAAAACAACATTTAATATTCCTATTGACGGATGGCTATCATTCATTATTATCGTATTACCTTAACAAAGGTAAAACATATTGAATTTAACGCAAAATCTTTTTATAGGTAATATCTAAGTCTTTTCGTTTTTGCCAAATAAGATATGTGATAAAGGCGATAAAGCATAACTCTATCGCCCCCAATACAACTCCTAGCAAAATTAATTCGCTATCGTTCATTATTCATTGATTAACCTGTACAATATACTATAATTTTCGTTGCTTTCTACTTTATCTAAATCAGATATAGACAGTGGCGTATATTCTAACTCCTTATCTTCATCTAATAATTCAGTATATTTTGACTGAAATTCTATGAATTTAGGATTTACTTTTGTACGCTCATCGTCTTCAAACGTAGGAATAGATATTTGACCTTCTTTGTTTTCTCCGTATTCCTTTATTAGGTCTTCGCGTAATCCATCAAGAATTGTTTTTTCTTTTTTCAATTCATCCGATAGCTTTGTTAAGCGATACTTTGTGCCAAGGCTTAATTTCTCTTTCAAGAATCCTTCTAGCACTCTTTCTCCTGTCTGTGGATTCGTGAATCCGTTTAACTCAGCTTCTAATGTAAGAATTTCGTGTAATTTAAGCATAATTTGAGCCATTGTATGTTTGGTTTAAGTGTTAAATTTTCCATTTGCCTTGTGGGCATTTCTGTTCTTTAGGGGCATCTTTAGGAGTAAACATTTTACCCTGCATAGGGCAACCGCATCCGCCACACATGAAATAATTATTGATTAGACCGCCTGTCATATTTTTGACATCAACCTCTTGGAGCATTGAGCAATCGTTGCAAACCTCCATTCTTTCGTCTGCTAATTGCTTTTCCTCTTCTGTATGGAAAACCGCAATTTTCCAAGCCTGAGCTATTGTTAAGAATTTATTCATCTTATATTGTTTGGTTTATCGCAAATTTAGTAAAAATATATTACACTACTGTATATCCATTGTA
>JACCDQ010706364.1_pt1 | contig 14978 bp, 13 predicted proteins | sample 7446031 | NCBI WGS metagenome assembly JACCDQ01 (sample SAMN15323442, study PRJNA562643) | freshwater metagenome | isolation source: river surface water | place: USA:Blue River Watershed | collected 2017-08-17
AGCTACTGCCCGATGCCGCAGGTTTCCGGTTACTTCATCGTTGGTGACTCTGGTCCCGGCAGCGAGAGTGTGCTGCATTTGGCCAATCCAAACGATGTGGACCTAATGGTCGATCTTGAACTGGTGCTTGAGTCGGAAGTTGCAACCGACCGCATCTCGCTGGCTGCCGGAGAGCACAAGCTTCTCTCGCTGGTTGGCCTAAGTTCGGCCGAATCTAGTTTTGCGCTTCGCTATCAAACCTCTGGTTTGCCTGTCGCCGCCTTCATGCAGCTTCGTGAGGTCAGTGGTCTCAGTGCCACCGGCGTGGCTTTGGTGCCACCGACCAAACCTGTCGCAACGGGTGCAATTGCCGGACTAGTGGTTGCAGAAAATGCAATCAAGGCTCCGATTCTTCGAGTATTCAACCCGGGGCTTGAAGATGTCGAGCTGAACCTGCAGGCCATCAACTCCACGGACTTCGATCTGATTCAAATTCGGGTGCCGGCCGGAGTATTGCTTGAGCAGGAGTTGAACCTCCCAGCTGGGGTAAATCTCATAACCTTTGAGGCAGCTTCAGACCTAGTTCTCTCAGTTCGAAACGATGTGATCTCTTCCAAGGTGGACTTCGAGTGGCTGATGCCAGCTCCAGCATTTGAGAGAGACCTCTACCTGCAGTCTCCCGGAAGCACCGATCTCGTGATTGCTAACCCTGGACTCGAAGCGATCAACCTTGTTATTGAAAGCTCTATCTCTCAGGCGGTGAGTGTTCCCGCTAGGTCCAGCCTGGTGATACCAATCGATCGGGGAGCACTGAAGATCGCCGGATCTGGATTCATGGCAAGTTTGAACCTTTTGTCCCCGGCTGGCTATGCAGTTATCCAGCCAACCGAGATGCGAAACATCGGCGAAAGCATCAGGGTCTTCGTTCGCTAATTTGGGTGAATCAGATCCCAAGGGTCGGCATCGATTAGTGCCGCCGCTGCAGAGATAACCGCCTGCTCGATTTGCAATCTCGGATCACTGATTCGCATCTTTCCGATTCGCTGAATTGGAATTCGATAAAGCGTGATCTGCATCTTTTCTTTATTGGCTGAGAAGCGACGGATGGGCTCTTGCTCGCTCACCTGCGGCACGTCTTCAATCTCCCAGCTCAGCTTTGAGAGTTTCTCGGGAAAGGTTTCCTTTAGATAGTCACAGGTCTCAGCAACCACATCTTCAAAGAAGTGCTTGCGAGCGATGCCGTGGTGAAAGAGTTTGGACGGTAGCGGACGACGCATCCCACGACCGTGGCGGTCGCGGCTAATCGGGCCTTGGTCCATGTCGCCATTGTATTCTTGCCCTGCTCATTACAGCTAAGAGGGATTCTTTGGTTCAGTTCAGCGACTTTGTAAAGACCTATGACGTTCGTGGTTTGGTTGGTTCACAGCTCACCGACGAGGTTGTAGAGGCATTTGGTGCGGGCTTTGCCGACGAACTGGAACTCCAGGGAAAAGAGCTGGTTATCGGCTACGACATGCGCGATAGTTCAGAGCGCTTTGCCGAGAGTTTTGCCAAGGGGGCTGCCAAGCGTGGGGCATCTTCAAGGATGTTGGGCCTTTGCTCCACCGACATGTCCTATTACGCCTCTGGAATCATGCAGCTGCCCGCTGTGATGTTCACCGCTAGCCACAACCCAGCCACATATAACGGAATGAAGTTCTCCCGAGCTGGCGCTCGCGGTATCTCAATGAACACCGGTCTGAGCGGTATTTCCGAGCGAGCACAGTCCTTTTTGGCAAATGGCATCGAAGCGGTCGCCACCCTGGGCCAGAGCGTTCGAGTAGACGTTATGCAGGACTACGTCAAATACCTGCGATCCTTGGTCAAGCTCGACGGAGCCAGAAAGCTGAAGATCGTCGTTGATGCAGCGAACGGCATGGGCGGTCTTACGGTGCCAGCTGTATTTGGTTCGGCTGCCGGATTGCCAGCGTTGGATTTTGAAATCATCCCGATGTACTTCGAGCTTGATGGAACTTTCCCAAACCACGAGGCCAACCCGCTTGACTCCAAAAACTTAGTTGACTTGCAACGCGCGGTCTTGGAGCACTCAGCCGATCTAGGCCTGGCATTTGATGGTGACGCCGATCGTTGTTTTGCGATTGACGAGAAGGGCAATGCCATTAGCCCATCGGCGGTTGCGGCAATTGTCGCTAAGCGCGAGATCGAGCGAGTTCAGGCCCTTGGCGAGAGCGAAATCACCGTGATTCACAATGCGCTCACCTCGCGCTCTGTAGAAGAAGTCATCGCAGAGTGCGGAGCGAAGCCATTTAGAACAAAGGTCGGTCACTCTTTGATCAAGGACGCCATGGCCGAGACCGGTGCCGTATTCGGTGGAGAGCACTCGGCTCACTACTACTTCAGAGACTTCTGGGGTGCAGACAACGGCATGCTCGCTGCCATGCACCTGGTTGCAGAGCTGGCAGGCTCGGGGGAGTTGGCCTCATCCCTGGGTCAGCGCTTTACTCCCTACTTTGCATCAGGGGAGATCAACTCCACCGTTGCAGACCGAGATGCAGCATTGCAGCGAGTGCGTGAGGTGCTGGTTGGTGCAACCGAAGAGGTATTTGACGGCACAACTTTTAGCTTTGAATCAGAAAATGTCTGGTGGTGGGCAAATATTCGTCCCTCAAACACCGAACCATTGCTTAGACTTAACGTGGAGTCCAGCCACGAGGCCTCGATGGTTGAGATTCGAGACAAAGCAATCAAAGCAATACGCAATCTTTGAATCGATCATCGAAAGAGGCACATATGAGCCAGACCATTACCCAATTTGATTTCAAGGTCGCTGACCTTTCCCTCGCAGAGTCCGGTAGACACCAGATTCGTCTTGCCGAGCAGGAGATGCCAGGCCTTATGGCGCTGCGCAAGGAGTACGGTCCTTCCCAGCCACTAAAGGGAGCCCGCATCGCAGGCTCACTTCACATGACCGTGCAGACCGCTGTGCTAATCGAGACCCTGGTTGAGCTGGGTGCTTCGGTTCGTTGGGCAAGCTGCAACATCTACTCCACTCAGGATGAGGCTGCTGCTGCAGTTGTTGTGGGTAAGGGAACCACCGAGTCCCCAGCTGGAACCCCAGTGTTTGCCTGGAAGGGCGAGACCTTGGAGGAGTACTGGTGGTGTACCGAGAAGATCTTTGACTTTTCCGCCGATGGCTTTGATGGTCCGAACCTGATTTTGGACGACGGTGGCGACGCGACCCTCTTGGTTCACAAGGGTGTTGAGTTTGAGAAAGCCGGCTCTGTTCCTCCGGCCGGCGTTGATGACTCACACGAGTACCGAGTGATTCTGGACACCCTGACCGAGTCGCTAAAGCGCGACTCGAGCTACTACACCAGAGTCGCTGCCGACATTATCGGTGTCTCCGAGGAGACCACCACCGGTGTTCACCGTCTATATGAGTTCTTCAAGCGCGGCGAGCTATTGTTCCCAGCGATCAACGTGAACGATGCGGTAACCAAGTCGAAGTTCGACAACAAGTACGGCATTCGTCACTCCCTACCAGACGGTCTAAACCGTGCCACCGACGTTCTCATGGGCGGCAAGGTTTGCTTCGTTGCTGGCTATGGCGATGTGGGCAAGGGTTGTGCTGAGGCACTTCGCGGTCAGGGTGCTCGCGTGATCGTGTCTGAGATCGACCCAATCTGTGCGCTGCAGGCTGCGATGGATGGATACCAGGTAGCGACCCTTGAGTCAGTGATCGATCAGATCGACATCTTCGTGACCTCAACCGGTAACGAGAACATCATCCGTCCGGAGCACGTTCTAAAGATGAAGAACCTGGCCATCTTGGCAAACGTCGGTCACTTCGACAATGAGATCGACATGGCTGGAATCGCTCAGATTCCAGGCGTTGAGAAGATCGAGATCAAGCCTCAGGTTCACGAGTGGAGACTGCCAAACGGTCGCGCTGTGTTGATTCTTTCCGAGGGTCGACTAATGAACCTTGGTAACGCAACTGGACACCCTTCATTTGTGATGTCCACCTCGTTCTCGAACCAGGTACTGGCGCAGATTGAGCTTTACCAGCGTGCTGCAGAGTACGGTCTTGGAGTTCACATCCTGCCAAAGCACCTAGATGAGAAGGTTGCACGTTTGCACCTCGATGCTTTGGGCGTCGAGTTGACAAAACTAACCCCCTCTCAGGCAAGATACATTGGTGTAGCAGTTGATGGTCCTTACAAGGTGGATCACTACCGCTACTAACAGGAGGTCGCAGTGTCTCACAAGATTCTTGTCGTTGACGACGATGATGCACTGCGCGAAATGGTTGGCCTGGTCTTAGCCGGTGCCGGCTACGAACCTGTCTTTGCCGCGGATGGCCTGAGCGCGATCGACATCTTCAACCAGTCAAACCCTGACCTGGTGCTGTTGGACATCATGCTTCCAGGCCAGTCCGGCATTGAGGTTTGCTCTCAGATCAGGGCAACCAGTGGTACTCCCATTGTGATGCTCACCGCCAAGGGAGACACCGAGGATGTGGTTCGTGGTCTCGAAGCGGGAGCTGATGACTACGTAGTAAAGCCGCACAACGGTGCCGAGCTGCTGGCGAGAATCAAAGCTCGCCTAAGGCCAGTAATCGATGAGGGTTCAAATCTTCAGGTGGGGCAGATAACACTCGATCCGCTTTCTTTTGAGGTCAAGCGTGGTGACACCCCAATTGCGCTAACTCCACTTGAGTTCAAACTGCTGCACACCCTGGCCACTAAGCCGCAGCAGGTTTTCTCTCGCGAGATGCTCTTGGAGCAGGTCTGGGGTTATCAGTACAAGGCCGACACCAGACTTGTGAATGTTCACGTGCAGCGGCTTCGTTCCAAGATTGAGATTGATCCAGAGAATCCGAAGATTGTGCTCACGGTTCGAGGTCACGGCTACCGAGTTGGCACCGAAGCTGCGTGAAGTGGTTTAGAAAGTCTCTAACGGCCAAGGCGGTAGTCACCACTTTAGGTCTGAGCTTTTTGGCACTTGTCACCCTGGGCGGCTTTCTATCTTTTTCTCTAGCTAATGCCTTTTACCAAAACCGAGTCGACCAGATTCTCTCTGAGACAGAGCGAGCGATTGGTTCGGTGCAGTCCACGATTGCAGCGGCTTCGCTAAATGACGAGACCAGCCTGCAGACTGTTTTGAACTCCGTCGTGCCATCACTTCAGGTTTCGGGATCCTCGGCCAACCGTCAAGTTGCACTGCTGCGCTCGCCAGGCCAGCCCCAGCTCGAATTGTTTCAATCGCCCATCTCTCCGGATTTGGATTTGAATTCGATCCCTGAAGGACTTCGAATCAAAGTTCGTGAGAATCCAGCAATCCTCAGCTATACCCCAGTTGGTCTGGTTAGGGATGGAATCACCGTCCCGGGTGTGACTGTTGGTGGGGCGATTTCCGTGCCGCTGGCAGGTGAGTTTGAGTTGTATCTGGTCTATGACCTATCTCCCGAGCAAGAAGCACTCTCATTGGTGCAGTCCGCGCTTGCCATCGGTGGCATTTTTCTTATCTTCATCATTGGTTTGGTTAGCTACCTCGTAACCAGAAGAGTTATTCAACCGGTTGAACAAGCCGCCAAGGCGGCTGAGCTTTTGGCCCAGGGAAATCTAGACGAGCGTCTTGCTGAGCGTGGTGATGATGTGGTTGCTCAGCTGGCCAGGTCGTTCAATAAGATGGCCACTAACCTGCAGCAGCAAATTCAAAAGCTTGACTCGCTTTCTCGAATGCAGCGACGCTTTGTTTCCGATGTGTCACACGAGCTAAGAACCCCGCTCACCACAATCAAGCTTGCCGGTGAGGTGATTTTTGCTAACCGTAAGGGTTTGGATCCAGCTCTCTCTCGCTCGGCTGAGCTGATGCAAGCGCAGATCGAACGATTCGAGAGGCTGCTGGCTGACCTGCTTGAAATCTCTCGCTACGACGCCGGAGCAGTTCAGGCAGAGCTTGAAGTGAGGGATCTGAATGCCGTTGTGGGTTCGGCTATTGCGAGCATAGAGCCGCTAGCGGCAAGTCGAAACATGCCTATTCAGGTTCATTTGCCGGCTCGAGCCGTTGAAGCGGAGATCGACTCAAAGCGTATTGAGCGTTTGATTGTGAACCTGCTATCCAATGCGGTTGAGCATGGTGAGGGTAAGCCAATCCAGGTAGAGGTTGGCGAGAACGCAACCGCGGTTGCGGTCTGCGTTACCGACTTTGGGGTTGGTATGACCAAGCAGCAGCTCGAGCGCATCTTCGACCGATTTTGGAGAGCAGACCCCGCGCGCCAGCGCTCGCTAGGCGGCACGGGACTAGGGCTTGCAATCTCAAAAGAGGACGCAATTTTGCACCGGGGTTGGTTACAGGTTTGGTCAAAGCCGAAGCGCGGTTCCAGTTTTAGGCTCACACTTCCTAAGCGCTCTGATTTGGTGATTGCCAATTCACCGTTGCCGCTTCCGCCCAGATCGATGGAGCCGTGATGAAAAAGCTAGTTGCCCTCATCGCACTTTTGACTCTCTCCGGTTGCGCCGCTATCCCGACCGGGCTGGATGTTAGATCAGGTCCCGAGATAGCTGCCTCCGAGCAGCAGGAGGTTGCCTACTACACCCCATCCGGGCCAATTGAGGGGGCAACCCCGCGTGAAATTGTCAGTGGTTTCTTGGCTGCCGGTACCGGTCCACAAAATGACTATGCCGTGGCCAGAGAGTTCCTAAGTCGTGACTTCGCACAGCAGTGGAAGCCTGACAACCAAGTCTTGATTCGAAGTGGTGCACCCACATTCCGCGAGGGTGGACCGGGGCTTCAGATGGTGTCTATCAATGTTCAAGCCAGGCTCGATGAGCACGGTCGCTACTCAAGCTATGAGGCAGCTGACACCACATCGCTGAGGTTCAAACTGGTGCAGCAAGATGGGCAGTGGCGAATTGACTCGGCCCCAAACCTAACCGTGGTGACGCCACCGGTTTTCCAGGTCGTGTTCAAGCCATACAACATCTACTTCCTAGATACTCGTGGCAGTGATCTGGTTCCAGATCTGAGATGGTTCCCATCTCGCGCTTCAACCGGAACCCGATTGGTCAATGCACTTTTGGCAGGACCCTCGGAGTATTTGATGCTCGGAGTTCAAAGTGCAATCCCTGATGGCACCAAGCTCACCATTGGTGCTGTGAAGATCCAGCAGGGGATTGCCGAAGTCGACTTTGACTCCGTTGCCCTCAGCGCAGATGCGATCAAACGTCGTCTGATGCTCTCTCAGCTTCGGGCAACACTGCTTCAGCTCTCCGGAGTTTCGGATGTTGTCTTGAGCGTGAACAGCTCCAGGCAAGACATTGTCCCTGCCGAGCTATCCCCAGCACGGAGCGGCTCCGAGGTCTTGGCATTGTCCGATGCGGTTTATCGAATCGGCCCAGCTGATTCCTTAGCGATCACCGGAACTGGAAATTTGGTTCAGCTCTCTAACCCCAGACTGCTAGCCGGTGCGAGATCCGGAAACCTGCTTGCCTTCGCGGGAGTAGATGGGGTGGAGTTGATGGTTGGCTCCGGAATAGGAGTCCAGAGCCAGCAGATTGCCAAGGTGGCAAATGTTGTCTCTCTAGAGTTTGACTCGGAGGACCTGCTTTGGATTGTTCCTGAACAATCTGGATCCGATGTTCAGGTCTTTGATGGTTCAACTTTGGTCGCATCTTTGGTGCTGCCCGTGATTGGAACCAGAATTGCGGCTCAGCTCAGCCCAGAGGGTTCCCGACTGGCTGTGATCGTTCGGAACAACGGCGAGATTCGCCTGGAGATTTTCACGATTGCCCGCGATGTTCGCAATAACCCTGCGACCATCAACCCCGGAACCATCATCCAGGCTCCGCTGCAAAACCCAGTCTCGCTGACTTGGCAGTCGCCGGTCACCTTGCGCATTTTGGAGACCTCGCCACGCTCGAGCTCGCTGACCGACTATCCGCTCTTCGGACCAAAGGTCATGCTGCCAACCCCAGTTGTTCGCGGCTCCAAGGTAGTTGCCGGCCAGGCTACTGGCTCGAGCTATTTGCTCGGCACCAATGGGGAGCTTTGGAACCTAATCGGTGGTTCTTGGCGCAGGTTGCAGTCAGGCCTCACGGACATCGCAAAGCTTCGCTAACAAACCCAGACTCTCAGCCGATTTCAACAGTTTCCTGTTGTTGCCAGGAGAGTAGAGCACGCTGGGCAAGGCTTCCAGGATGTTGAATCAGTTTCTCCAAATGATTGCCCCCGTGAGCTGCGTTTGCTGCGGCAAAAGCGCGGAGCTTTGCTGTAACGAGCATCTCTATGAACCTGGAGTTGTAACTTTTGGGGCGATACCGATGCACTACCTCACCACTTTGGATGACGAGCGCCACAGGGCCATGGTTGCGTTCAAAGACAAAGGTGTCACGGCCCTAGGTTCTCGATACGCCGGCGCTACCAAGTCGCACCTACGCACGCTCGGCCTGAGTGATCTGATTGTGGTGGTGCCACCTAGAAATCCTCGCAACTACCGAACCAGGGGGTTTCATCCGGCGCTCGCAGTGGCTAATAAGCTCGGGCTTCCGGTTCGTAGTGCAAGGGCACGTAAGCAACTGGCGGACCAGCGCTCACTCAGCGCCAAGGACCGTGCGCTCAACCTCTCCGGTGCTTACGAGCTATCAAACCTCTCGGGTGAAAAGGTGTTGCTATTTGATGACGTTATGACAACGGGAGCAACACTTAGGGAGCTGCACCGCGCAGCGACAGTAGCTGGAGGCCAGGTGACAGCTGGCTGTGTGCTAGCTATGAGATTTCCAGATTTTGACCCGACGGATTTGAAAAAGGCGTAGTTTGTAGTCAGGGCATCGAAGCCCCCGAGGAGGCAACCGTGGATCTCAGAATTTCAGCCAGAAACCTCAATGTCTCGGAGCGATTCAAGGAATACGCTGCCGAGAAATCAGCAAAAGTTGAGCAGTATGCGCATAGGCCGCAGGAACTCAACGTGAAAATAACCCGCTACGAACACCACTCAACAGGAGTTGAGGACCAGGTCGAGCTAACCGTTTATGAACCTGGACACGTGGTTAGAGCTGAAGCGCGAGCAGCCGACAAGTTTGCTGCCTTCGACATTGCGTTTGGCAAGTTGGTAGAGCGGCTTCGTCGCTACTCGGATAAGCACAAGATCCACCGCGGTGGAAATCACAAGAATCTAGGAGCAAGCGAGCTTGCTGCTGCCGACTTCGCTCAGCTGGACATCAAGCCGCTCGATGTCAGGGTTAGCGTCGAAGAAGAAGAGGCCCCCGCTGCTCCAGCTTCTCCAATTGCCATCCGCGCCAAGGAGTTTCCTGCCACCCCAATGACCAAGGAACAGGCAGTTGATCACATGGAGTTGGTTGGCCATGATTTCTATCTGTTTCAGGACAGCGAAAGTGGCAAGAACGCAGTGGTCTATCGACGCAAGGGTTACAGCTACGGGGTAATCAGCCTGAGCTAATAAAAGCCTCAGCAACTACAATTGCACCCGAAACCTAAGGGAGATCATTTTGGTGTCAATCATTGACAAACTGCTGCGCGCGGGCGAGGGAAAGCTACTTCGTAAGCTCCAGTCAATTGCGCAGGAGGTCAACGCTCTCGAGCAGAACTTCGTTGGTCTAACCGATGAAGAGCTTCGTGATGAGACCAGGCAGTTCCGTGAGCGCTATGCCGCCGGTGAGACCTTGGATGATTTGCTCCCAGAGGCGTTCGCAGCAGTTCGCGAGGCCGCCAAGCGCACCATTGGTCTGAGACATTTCGACGTCCAGCTCATGGGTGGTGCCGCTCTACACCTTGGCAATATTGCCGAAATGAAAACCGGTGAAGGTAAGACACTGGTCGCTACTACCGCTGCCTACCTGAATGCAATTCCCGCCAGGGGAGTGCACGTTGTTACCACGAACGACTTCCTAGCTGGCTACCAGTCTGAGTTGATGGGTCGCGTATTCCGTGCGCTGGGAATGACCACCGGTTGCTTGGTTTCCGGTCAAGAACCCTCAGTTCGCAGAGCACAGTATGAGTGCGATATCACCTATGGAACCAATAACGAGTTTGGTTTTGACTACCTGCGCGACAACATGGCGCTGAACAAGTCTGACCTCGTGCAGCGCGGTCATTTCTTTGCCATCGTCGATGAGGTTGACTCCATCTTGATTGATGAGGCAAGAACCCCATTGATCATCTCCGGTCCAGCCTCTCCAGAGGTAAACCGCTGGTTCGGAGTCTTCTCCAAGCTGGTTCAGACTCTTGAGGCTGAGGTTGACTACGAGGTAGATGAGAAAAAGCGCACGATCGGTGTGCTGGAGTCCGGCATTGACAAGGTTGAGGACTACCTGGGTATCGACAATCTCTACGAGTCCGCGAACACCCCACTGATTTCGTTCCTAAACAACGCGATTCGCGCTAAGGAGCTGTTCCGAAAGGACCGTGACTACGTAGTCGTAAACGGTGAAGTGCAGATCGTTGACGAGCACACCGGTCGTATCTTGCCAGGTCGTCGTTACAACGAGGGTATGCACCAGGCGATTGAGGCAAAAGAGGGCGTAGCAATCAAGGCTGAGAACCAGACCCTTGCAACCATCACCCTGCAGAACTACTTCAGGATGTACCAAAAGCTTTCGGGTATGACTGGTACCGCGGAAACCGAAGCCGCGGAATTCATGTCCACCTACAAGCTTGGTGTGGTTCCCATCCCTACCAACAAGCCGATGATTCGTCTTGACCAGCAGGATCTGATCTTCAAAAACGAAGAGGTCAAGTTCCGTATGGTGGTGGAGGACATTGCCACTCGCCACCAGACCGGTCAGCCGATTCTTGTCGGCACCACCTCGGTTGAAAAGAGCGAGTATCTCTCCAAGCTGCTAGCCAAGCGTGGTGTGAAGCACGAGGTTCTAAACGCCAAGAACAATGCTCGTGAGGCGGCGATTGTTGCCCAGGCCGGTCGATTCGGAGCGGTTACTGTCGCGACCAACATGGCCGGTCGTGGTACAGACATCATGCTCGGTGGTAACGCAGAGTTCTTGGCTGTAGCCGAGATGCACAAGCTTGGTCTTGACCCAGTTGAGCAAGCTGAAGACTACGAGAAGGCTTGGGATGAGATCTTTGACAAGATCAAGGCTCAGGTCGCTACCGAGGCCGAAAAGGTCTTGACCGTCGGTGGACTTTATGTCCTCGGCACCGAGCGTCACGAATCTCGTCGAATCGATAACCAGCTGCGCGGTCGTTCTGGTCGCCAGGGTGACCCGGGAGAATCGAGGTTCTACCTTTCGCTTACCGATGACTTGATGCGACTGTTCAACTCGGGTGCGGCTGCAGCCTTGATGAACCGGTCATCTGTTCCTGATGACTCGGTAATTGAGTCCAAGGTGGTCTCGCGAGCCATCGCGTCAGCACAGTCCCAGGTTGAAGCTCGTAACGCTGAGATTCGTAAGAACATCCTCAAATATGACGATGTTATGAATCGCCAGCGTGAAGCAATTTACTCAGACCGTCGCCACATCCTTGAGGGCGATGACATCTCCGGCACCTTCCAGCAGTTCCTTGAGCAGGTTGTTACTGAGGTGGTTCGCAATGAGGTAACCGATACTTCGGTTCACGATTGGGATCTACCAGGTCTTTGGAACACTCTCTCTCAGATCTACCCAGTTGGTCTAGAGGTTGATGAGGTGCTAGAAGAGGCCCGTGCCATCTCCAAGGTCTCGGTCTCATGGCTAATTGAAGAGCTTCTCTCTGATGCTCGACTCGCCTACCAGAGGCGAACCGAGGACGTCGGTGAGCAGGTCATGCGTGAGCTTGAGCGTCGCGTAATGCTCTCGGTCATCGACCGCAAGTGGCGCGACCACCTCTATGAGATGGATTACCTCAAGGAGGGAATCGGTCTTCGTGCCATGGCTCAGCGTGATCCACTTGTGGAATACCAGCGCGAGGGTTACAACATGTTCTCGGACATGATGGCCGGCATTCGCGAAGAGGCCGTGCAGTTCCTGTTCAATGTCGAAATCAAGCAGACGGTGACCGAGGTTCAGCCGCAGCCGATTCCGCAGGGCTTGACCTATACCGCACCGAGCGAACCAGGTACACCGGCAAAGTCTGAACCGGCTAAGCCACAGCAGAACAAGGACGGCTCGGGAAGCAGCTTCTTCCGAGGCTAGAGCAAGCTGATGTCGGTGATCCGGTATCTGGTGTGAACTAGCTCTGCTCTGATTGAAACCGCCTTGGTTACCCCGCTAATACGAAGAATCACCACGCCCTGAAAGGCGTGGTGATCCGTGAGAAAGGTCTGGGTGGTCTTTAGGCAGACCTCAGGCCTGGATCGCAATCCAGTTAGAGCGCGCTGCCTTGCCTCCCGTTGAGCTCGTTGGCAGACGTCGTAGTAGGTCCTGTCAGAGAGCCACCTTGCCAGCTGCTCAGGCCTTCTCACCCCCGCTAAAACTTCAATGTAGGCAGCAGAGATCTCGGCAAAGAACGGTGCTGGGTCAACTTTCTTGGTAGCGACTTGGTCTGACATAAGGCCCCCTTTTACATAAGTCGTGGCAGTAGTTTGGCCTTACCAAATAAAACTGAAAAGGGTCAAGTTCAGGTTGTGGAAAACTCAAAACCTCAGAGATGACCGGCATTTATGAGCCTGTGGAAAACCTTCTGCACCGTTTTTTGAGAATTGCCAATCTGTTGACATGGCTATTCGTATGGGAAGAAAAATCCCCAACTGGTTGATTCTTGCTGGGGCAGGAGTTGTGGTTTCTGTTGGCCTAGTGGTCAGCGTCTTGGCAAAGCCTTTGCCGGAATACCTGGTTGCTGCTGCCGACATCAAACCTGGCAGCTTACTGAGCGAGAAGGACTTTGTTTCGGTATCTCTTGACTTGGGTGATATCAGAAATTACCTGCGGGCGGATGAGCTGCCAGTAAATCAAAGTGTTGTGCGGGTAGTGCGCAAAGGCGAGCTGCTATCGGCTCTCGATTTGACGACTGAAACTGACCCCAATTTCACGGCACTGCGTCTGATCCCTGAGCTTCGACCTGCAATCTCTGAGATTGGCTCATTTGTCTCAGTTTGGCGAGCAATTGAAGGTGAAACTGGATTTGAGATGCAGCGCTTGGTGGAACGAGCCGAGGTTCTTGCAATCGAAGAGGGGGAGGGGCTCTTTGCGGACAACGTTCCGGAAGTCGAACTAAGGCTCGGGGTTGAAGAGTCGGTCTTTGTTATGCAAGCCATCTCTCAAGAGAGCGCGATCTTCTTGGTGCCGGTGTCGTGAGTCTGATTGATTTAGAGCGAAGAGCCGACCCGCGGGTCGAGCTGCGCCAGCAAGATGCAGCCGTGATTGGAATTTGGGGACCGGCAGGTAGTGGGAAAACCAATCTCGCAATCAATTTGGCCTTCGAACTCGCATCCATGGGTCATCGAGTTTGCCTTATCGATGCGTCAACTAGGCGACCTGCTATCGCTGCCTGGTTGGGTATTACCGATCCAGGTCCTGGGATTTTAGGTCTGTTGCGCCTTGCTCGACAGGGTCGACTAGACAGTGAGCAATTTCAAAGACTCAACCATGAAATTAGTTTTGGGAACCACTCGCTCACTTTGATCAGTGGCATATCTCAGCTGTCCCGTTGGCCAGAATTTGATGCTGAGGCAATCGCGGGATTGGTTGATTGGCTCTCCCCACAAACAAGTTTTGTGATTGTGGATTTGGATTCAGATTTAGAGCGGGGTCTAATCAAGCTCGAGGCTGCACTGGAGCGCAATCAACCCACAATCAGTTTCTTGGAAAGAGCAACCCGGGTTCTAATGGTTTCGGGGAGTGATCCGGTTTCGGTGAATCATTCGCTTTTGGCAGTCAGAGAGTTGGATTTCGGTTACGAATTGATCGCAAACCGTTTGCGAAGTTCGGTTTTGGGTAGAGATCCAGCCAGGCAGGTTAGGGACACTTTCTATGAGCTTTTGTCCAAAGAGTTGCTGGCTGTTTTGCCAGATGATCCCGAGGCGGTTGATCAATCGATGTTGAAATCTCAACCACTTTTGATGATTGCGAAGAACTCAAAACTTCGGGATGCGATCCGGGCACTAGCGATCGAACTAATCAAACAGCGCGAGGGTAGACTCAACAATCGTGAGTGAGTCAGTTCAGCAGCAGCAGTGGTTGCGATCGCTGATTGCCGACTGGCAACTTATCTCCGACATGGCTTTTGCCGATCTAGTGCTTTGGGTTCCGGTAGGGGCAAAGCTCCAGGCCTTTGCACACGCCAGACCATCTACCGCACCGACACTGTTTCATCGAGATCTCACAGATAGCTCCCCCCGCTATGACTGGATCGAACTGATCGAAGCAGCATTTTCCTCGGGTGAGGCTCAGGTAGCCTCGGCCATCACTCAGGTTGATGATTTATCCGCAAGAATTTCCGCATTTCCAGTTTTAGCTCCCGGTAGCAAAACTCCTTTGGCTGTCATCTCTCGTCACACCAATCTCTCGCAGCCTCGGTACACGAACCGTCTGCAAATCAATTTCAACGAGTGCGCAACTCAGCTTTTGGAAATGGTGGCAAGGGGCGAATTTCCCATCCCAGAAGCCGGCACTGCCGCCAAGCGAGGAGCACCAAGACCAAACGATGGCTTCATCCGTTTAGACCAAGCTGGTCGGATTGTTTTTGCTAGCCCCAATGCACTGTCGGTTTTTAATCGAGCAGGCCTTCAGGGTGAGCTGGAAGGGCGTTTGCTGGCTGAGGAAATCACCGGCACTCAGTCCAAACTGGTTCAGATTGACGAGGGGCTCCCTCTGGTTTTGACCGGCAAAGCAGCTTGGCGCACCGACATCGAATTTCCAGACTTCACAATTGCGGCTCGTTCGATCCCTCTCACCAAAGACTCAGAGCGCACTGGGGCAATCGTGCTCTGTCGAGATGTAACGGAGCTACGGGTCAGGGAGCGAGAACTAATCACAAAGGATGTCACCATTCGTGAGATCCACCACCGTGTGAAGAACAATCTTCAGACCGTCGCGAGCCTACTC
>JACCDQ011329801.1_pt1 | contig 14978 bp, 15 predicted proteins | sample 7446031 | NCBI WGS metagenome assembly JACCDQ01 (sample SAMN15323442, study PRJNA562643) | freshwater metagenome | isolation source: river surface water | place: USA:Blue River Watershed | collected 2017-08-17
AAGAACATTGCAGGCGCTTTGGAAAAGTTTGCCAGGGAAGCCGGCATCACTGTTACCGCCATGGTGCCCGTGTCCGCGCTCAAGGGCTGGAACGTGGTGGACAAAGAAAACAACGGCCAGCCGGACTGGTGCGGTTACACCGGCCCGAGCCTGCTCAGCATCCTCGAAGACCTGCCTGTGACGCCTGCCGAGACCGATGTGGCCTTCAGCTTTCCGGTGCAGTGGGTTGAAAAATTCCACGACTCCGGCGTCACCACCCAGGGCCGCCGCGTGTTCTGGGGGCGTGTGGCCACGGGCAGCATCGAGCCGGGCCAGACCGTCAAGGTTTTCCCCAGCGGTCAGACCGCCGTGGTGTCGCAAGTGCTGTCGGCCACCCGACAGCCCCAAAACAAGGCTGCAGGCCACAGCGCAGGCATCGTGCTCGACCGCGAGGTGGACGTGTCGCGCGGCAATTGGCTGTTGGCCGCCGAAGGTGCGCCCGAAGGCCAGCGCCAGCTCAACACCACCGTGGCCTGGATGGACGACGAGCCCCTCGTGGCTGGCCGCCTGTACTGGGCGCTGCACGGTCACCGCTGGGTCAAAGTCAAGGTGCAGCGCGTGGTGCACCGCCTGAACGTGAACACCCTGGCCGAGGAAGAGGCCACCGAACTGGCCCCCAATGCGATTGGCCACGTGACCCTGGCCTTGCAAGAGCCTTTGGTGACCCTGCCCTTTGCCCAATCGCGCATCCTGGGTGCCCTGGTGCTGGTGGACACCGCCAGCCACAAGACCTCAGGCGCCGTGTTGGTGAACTGATCTCCTTTAAAATCACAGGTTTGGCGCTGCACGGGCAGCGCCCAGCCCATTTTCCGAGTCCATCATGACCCACGTTGTTTCCGAATCCTGTATCCAGTGCAAGTACACCGACTGTGTGGACGTTTGCCCTGTGGACTGCTTCCGCGAAGGCCCCAACTTCCTGACCATCGACCCCGATGAGTGCATCGACTGCGCCGTGTGCATCCCCGAGTGCCCCGTCAACGCGATCTATGCCGAAGAAGACCTGCCGGCCGATCAGCAGCACATGACCCAGATCAATGCCGAGCTGGCCTTGTTGCCCACCTGGAAGAGCATCACCAAGCGCAAAGCCCCCATGGCTGACGCCGAGCAGTGGAAAGACAAGACCGGCAAGCTCGCCGAACTGATCCGCTGAACAAGCCCTCCGATGCAGAATGGCCGAATCTCTCGGCCATTTTTTTTAAAGCGCTCACTGCCCATGTCGACACGCATAGAAACCGAAGCCTTGGTCATTGGCGCAGGCCCCGTGGGTCTGTTCCAGGTGTTCCAGCTGGGGCTGCAAGGCATTGGCTGCCATATGGTCGATGCCCTGCCCCATGTGGGCGGGCAATGCGCCGAGTTGTACGCGGACAAGCCGATTTACGACATCCCCGGCATCCCGGTGTGCACCGGTCGCGAGTTGGTGGCGCGTTTGCAGCAGCAGATCGCACCGTTCAAGCCTTCGTTCCATCTGAGCCAGCTGGTCTCTCGACTGGAGCGCCAAGCCGATGGCCGCTGGCTCGTCGAAACCACCACCGGCAGCAGCTTCATCGCATCCACCGTCTTCTTGGCTGCGGGTGTGGGTGCTTTTGTGCCACGCCAGCTGGTGCTCGAAGGATTGGAAGCGTTCAACGGCACGCAGGTTTTTGCCCAAGAGGCCGACCCCGCACGCTGGGCTGGCCAGCACTTGGTGGTGGCCGGTGACGGTGACGCCGCATTGCAAACTTGCCTGGACGCCTGTGAACAGGCCGCCTTGGGCGCGGGTCCCGCCAGCGTGACGCTTTTGCACCGCCGTGACCAATTCACCGCCGAGCCTGAGCGCATTGATTTAATGCGCCAAGCCTGCGCCGCTGGCCGCATGCGCTTTGTGCCGGGCCAGCCGACTGGCCTGCACAGTGAAGCGGGCCGTCTGCAAGCCTTGGAGCTGCTCACCCCCCAAGGCGAGTCGGAGTGGTTGCCGCTGGATGTGTTGCAAACCTGCCTGGGCCTGTCGCCCAAACTGGGGCCCATTGCGCAATGGGGCCTGGCCATGGAACGCAAGCAACTGGTGGTCAACACCGAAAACTTCGGCACCTCGGAGCCCGGCATTTTTGCCGTGGGCGACATCAACACCTATCCCGGCAAGAAGAAGCTGATCCTGTGCGGCTTTCACGAGGCCACCTTGGCCGCTTTTGGCGCTGTGGCCTTGTTGCGGCCCGCCGAAAAAACCTTGCTGCAGTACACGACCACATCGACGCTGCTGCACAAGCGCTTGGGCGTCGCGTAAAATCAACCCGCGCTGCACAAGGTGCAGCGCATTCGCTAGGGGTGTTGAAGTCCGTGAGGGCTTCGACTGAGAAAGTCCCTTTGAACCTGATTGAGGTAATCCTCGCGCAGGGAAGCTTGTCCAAAGAACGGCATCCAACTCTGGATGCGCCACGTTCCCAGTGAGCCGACCTGCCATTACGTTGAAGGAAACGTCATGGCATTTTTTTCGCCATTCTCCCGCCGGTCTTCTGACCGTTTTGTTTTTCGTGCCAGCCAATTGGCCAGCGCTGTGGCCCTGCTCGCTGCCGGCATGGCCCAAGCACAAAGCGCCAACGAAATCACCATCACCGACACCGCCCCCTCGCAGGTGAGTGGCTTTGGCGATGTGCCTTTGAGCAAAGCGCCGTTCAGCGCCATCAGCTTTGACCGTCAGGTACTGCAAGACATCGGGGCACAGCGCGTGTCTGACGCCTTGCGCCTGGATGCCAGCGTGGCCGACAGCTACAACTCGCCCGCTTATTGGGACAGCCTGAGCGTGCGCGGCTACACCCTGGACAACCGCTACAACTACCGCCGCGAAGGCTTGCCGATTTCGGCCGAGACCATGATCGGCATGGACAACAAGGAACGCATCGAGCTGTTCAAAGGCACCAGCGGCATCCAGGCGGGCACGAGTGCGCCAGGCGGTTTGGTCAACTACGTGGTCAAGCGTGCCCCCAGCGGCAACGACGAAGTCATCCGCAGCGTGAGCGCCAGTTATGGCCCGGGCCAAAGCAGCAGCGTGGGGCTGGACCTGGGTGGCCGCTTCGGTGAGAACAAGGACTTTGGCTACCGATTCAACGCGGCCTACGAAGACTTGAACCCCTACATCCGCAACACCCAAGGCCACCGCAAGCTGATCGCCCTGGCCATGGACTGGCGCATCACGGCCGACAGCAAGCTGGAATGGGAAATCGAAAAGAGCGAACGCCAACAGATGGGGGTGAATGGCTACAGCATTCTCGACGGCTCCAATCGTTTGCCCAACGCCGTTGACGGCAAAACCAATCTGACACGCCAACCTTGGTCCGTGCCCGGTGTATTTGTGGGTACAACAGGCTCGATCCGGTTCAAACAAAATTTGGGCGATGGCTGGCTGTGGACGACTCAATACGGCGCACAACGCTTGCGCACCGATGATCGCCTGACCTTTGCATACGGTTGTGGTGGTGCCCAATGCGACCGTTTCTACAGCGATGGCAGTTTTGACCTGTATGACTACCGCAGCGACAACGAGCGCCGCATCAGTGATGCACTTCAAACTGAAATCACCGGGCAAACACAACTGGCAGGTCTGCGTCACGATGTAGGCCTGAGCTTCATGCGCCAACGCTTGTTGGACCGGATGTCAGACAAACAAGCCTACAACTGGGCAGGCACGGGCAATATCGATGGCACATCGGACAGCCCACAAGCCCAACCCGTCCCAGGCGATCTGAACACCAACCGAAGTGAATACGCCACCGAAATCGCGCTGCGTGACCGCATTGAACTCACGGCTCAAACTTCAGTTTGGCTAGGTCTGCGCCACACCGAGCTGAGCCGCAGCAGCGCCAAGACCGATGGCAGCCAATTTGTGAGCGATCAACGTTCGTTCAACACACCCTGGTTGGCTGCAACACACAAATTGACTGCCGATCAAACCCTTTACGCCAGCTATGGTGAGGGCATTGAATCAGAAGTCACGCCGAACAAAACCAAATACACCAACGCGGGCCAAGCACTCCCTGCTTTGCGCAGCAAGCAGTATGAGCTGGGGATCAAGAGCCAGACAGCCACCACACGTTGGCAAGCCACCGTCTTTGACATCACACGGCCACAGTCTGCGGATGCCTGCAATGCAGGTGGTGACGTCTGCACACGTCAAATCGATGGCCAAGCACACCACCGCGGTCTGGAGCTGTCCGGCGGCCTCACACATGGCCAATGGAATGGCGATGTGAGCGCAGCCTGGATCGATGCCAAGCGCCAGAACGCTGAGATTGACCCGACCATCAACGGACAGACTGCTTTGAACGTGCCGCGCATGACTTGGCGTGGTCTGGTTCAATACCGCTTCACCGAAGTCCCTGGCCTGCGCAGCAGTCTGCGCGTAAGCCATGAAGGCGAGCGGCGTGTGCTGGAAAATGGCAGCATCAACTTGCCGGCATGGACCACGGTGGACTTTGCCACGCATTACGACACGCGCATTGAGGGCACCCGCACGCAATGGACGCTGGCGATCGACAACCTGGCAGACCGCCATTACTGGCGCGAGTCGCCCAAACAATTCGGTCACTATTACCTTTATCCGGGAGCACCACGCACATTGCGTTTGGCCGTCAAGGCGAGCTTCTGAAATCGTGTGTGCAGATTTTTTGAAAAATCTGCATCTCCCTCTCAAAAGCAGCAAAATATGACGCTATAATTTATGTATTGTTCCTCAATAGCTCAGTCGGTAGAGCGCCGGACTGTTAATCCGTAGGTCCCTGGTTCGAGCCCAGGTTGAGGAGCCAAAAAGACAAGCCCCTGCATTCACGTGCAGGGGCTTTTTCTTTGCCTGAACCCATGACGTCCTTGACCACGGGCACACCAAGGTCGCAGCAAATTTCTAGAATGGCTGCATGAATCGCATCCTCAACGCCCTCGCTTTTCAATCCGCTTGGTGGGCCTTGGTCGCGGGTGTGGGCTGGGGGCTTGAGGGGCCAGCCATGATCTATGGTGCCCTTCTGGCCTGTGTTCATCTCTTTGTCACGGCCCGGCGTTTGCCAGAAATCCAACTCGCGCTGCTGGTCATGCTGATGGGCATCGTGATGGATTCATTGCTGCAGTTTTTCTCGGTGCTTCGTTTTGAGGGCTCGGCACTTTTCCCATTGAGTCCTTGGTGGCTGTGGATGCTTTGGCTTTTGTTTGGCCTGACCTTGAATTCGTCCATGGCTTTTCTGAAATCACAGCCTTGGTTTTTGTCTGCGGCCTTGGGCGCGGTGTTCGGCCCCATCAACTACATCGCGGGCGCCAAACTCGGTGCAGCTGATGTGGTTCACAACCTGACGAACATCGCTGTCTTGGCTTTGAGCTGGATGTTCGCTCTGCCCTTGATGGTTCGGGCCGCCAACATCCTCTGCCCCTCGGCAGCTGCGCCCTCACACGTCACCCCTTGATGCGCCAAACAGCCTCAAAGCCACAGTCCCGAGGATTTCAAACATGCGCCTGAACGAACAGCAAATCACCGAGCGCATGGCGCAACTCCAGGGCTGGACACGACAAGCTCAGCCCGAATGCATCAGCAAGGCATGGACGTTCAACAGCATCCGATCGGCCGCCTCATTTTTTGCCAAAGCCGCGGAATTGGCCGAACAACAAGACCACCATCCAGAGTTCGTGTCCCTTTACACCCACATGCAGGTGCGCCTGTGGACCCACGATGCATCAGGCTTGACCGACAAGGACTTTGACTTGGCCATGGCGCTGGACAACCTGGTCGAAGTCATGGGCTCTGCCTGCATGAACCCATCACAGAAACGGCAAAAATGATATTTACAAAGAAATTAAATTTCTTTATTTTCACCACCATATAACTACAAATATCGATAAAAAGTTAAAATTCCAGCCCTGCACTTTCTTCGCTTCCGACGCACGGGCTCTTTATGGAATTGACTGGACTCATCGCATTTGCTCTTGCCGCTGCACTGGCATGGCCTCAAGCTGAAGTGGCCCAACAACGCATCATCTTGCTGCCATCGGCCGATGGCTCCGCCAGTGCGGTGGTGGTCAGGGGTTCTGATGGCGAGCGACTGCTCAACACGCCCTTTGCCAGTTTGGATGTGATGCCCAAAGGCACGACCCAACAAGTCCAGCTCAACGAGGCGGACGTACGAACTCGTTATGGCCAGTTGCTCGATGCACAAGCGCCCAGGCCACAAAGTTTTCTTTTGTATTTCGTGAGTGGCTCTGACAGCCAGTTGACCGCCGAGTCGGCCCAAACCTTGGCCGGCTTGCAAGCCTACCTTCAATCGCGACCTGCCCCGGAGTTGACGGTGATTGGCCACACCGACCGTACCGGCAGTGCCGCCATCAACGATGCCTTGTCGCTCAAGCGTGCGCAGGCGGTGCGTGAGTTGATCCGCAAGACGGGGATTGCAGCAGACGATATCCCGACTTACGGCCGCGGTTCGCGTGAGCCCGTGGCTTCGGGTGCACAAGAAGGCTTGAACCGCCGCGTCGAGATTCACGTGCGCTGATCCAGACCTTTGAAATCCGTGATGGAACTTCTCAAGCAAATCCTGATCACCGGCCGAGGTCGACCGGCAGCACTGTTCATCCTGCTGTGGTCTTTAGGAATGAACATCTTGACGGAATTGCCACCGTTATGGCCTGCTTTGCAAAGCCCCTGGAAGCAAGTGACTCAGTACTTTGGCTCCCCGTTTGCATCAGGGCGCAATCTGCTGTTTGACGGCTACCAGAAGGAGCACCCTCGCGTGCCTCAGTCACAGCCTGTGACCATCGTTGCTATCGACGAAAAAAGCCTGCAGGATTTTGGTCAATGGCCTTGGCCGCGATACCGATTGGCTGAATTGGTTCAAGCCATCGCCAAGCATCAGCCTGCCGCATTGGGCCTGGATATTTACATGCCCGAGCTTGATCAAACCTCTCCAGCACAAGTCGCCAAGGGCTTAAAGCAGCATCAAACCTTGGCTCAGCAACTGCGTCGCCTGCCATCGAATGAGGCAGTGCTGGCTGAGTCCTTCCGTCAAGTTCCAACTGTGCTCAGCGCTGCGGGTTTTGATCATCCCGCTTACACCACCACATCGGGCATGCGCATTTGGCCTGTGCAACTCGATGGTGCAGACAAGTTGCCGGTATTTGCACGTCAATTTGATCAGGTACTTGCCAGCTTGCCTGAATTGCAAGTGACGGCCAGTGGACAAGCCCTGGTGAGTGTTGATCTTGAAAACGGATTAGTCCGTCATGTCCCTCTGGTCATGAGTTTGGCAGATCAAGCCGTCCCGGCTTTAGCTCTGGAAATGTTCCGTGTCGCCACAGGATCACAAGCGGTGCAAACGCACATCAACACGCGTGGCATCGAGTTCGTTGGCGTTGCAGATTTGACGGTGCCCACTTTGCCCCAAGGGAATATCCCCCTGCACTTTGCCAGACACGCCAGCATGGCATCTAGGTACGTATCTGCAAGCGATGTACTCCACGGACAAATCGACCCGCACATGCTCGCAGGAAAATTGGTGTTGCTGGGTTTGACGGGCGCGGGTCTGAGCGACATGCGCACAAACGCCATTGGCGAGACGGTACCCGGAATTGAAATCCAGGCACAGATCATCGAGTCTTTATTTGATGGTCGAATTCTCCAAAGGCCTTATTGGTTCAAGTGGGCCGAAACATTGGCTCTGCTGTGCATTGGCGGAATGCTCATCTGGTATGTGCCACGCCCTGATTCCTTGCTGGCTACATACCTTCGCAAAGTGCCGAAATCAAGCTTGTGGCTCACCCTGGCCACCAACAGTTTGATCATCTGGATTGGCTACAGAATTTTCATCCACACAGGTCTGCTGTTCGATGCGGCTTCGTTTTTCCTGATCATCAGCGCGGTGATGGGAAGCTTGGTCTCTACCGTTTTGGCTGAAATCGACAACCTGAAAAAGTCACATGAAGACGCTCGGCACGAAGAGGCTCTGCAACAAGCCCGTATAGAGGGTGAGCGTGCCGTACTGGCAAGCCTGAACAACATCGACATGCCCTCTGTTGATTTGCACTCTTATTCATTTGTTTCCGACCAGGAGCTCCGAACATGAAAATCTCCACCCTTTGGCTCTTTACCCTCATGGCGGCTTTCAACACGCATGCCGCAGATCTCACAGGCACCGTCAAATCCGTCAAAGGTCAGGCGTACATTGAACGTGGCGCTGCGCGCATCGACGTGGCGGTAGGCATCAGCCTGCATGCACAAGATCGATTGGTCAGTGGTCCTGCCAGCAGTGTGGGCATCACACTGCGCGATAGCACCCTGCTGACTGCAGGCCCCAATTCCACCGTCGAACTGAACAAATACGCCTTTGACCGCAACACCAACATTGGCCACATGGACACCACCGTTAAACGCGGCACCCTCGCTGTGGTCTCGGGTCAAATGGCCAAGCACAATCCCGAACAAGTGGTGTTTCGCACCAGCACGGTGACACTTGGCGTGCGAGGTACTGAGTTCATCATTGATGTGGACGCCCAAACAAAAACAGATAAATGAGCCAGATCTGTCTACAAGCAATAAAAAGTGGTGTAAATTGTCATTCGTGACAAATTCAACACAGAATCCAAAAGTGTAAGTATTGACCCACAGGAAAACTCACTTTTGTCTCGCTCGATAACTGTCCCGATTTTTTGAAGATGAATACGACGGCAATGCGCGTCCTCGTCCGGTACTTTTCTGGTTTATGGTTCGCCTTGCTGAGCCTGACCAGTCACGCCTTGACTTTGGGCAGCCTGACAGTCTCTTCCTCTGAATCCCCCAGTTTCACGGCCAGCCTGCCTTTTTCAGACGACAACCCGGTTCGATTACCCGAGTTGCAAACACGTTTGGCCAGTGATTCGGAATATGCACAATGGGGTCTGTCCGTGCCCCCTGTGGCTCGCGAGTTGCGTGTGCGTGTGGTTCCGGCATCCCAAACAGTGGGCTACGTCGAACTTTACTCATTGACACCGCTGTCACAAAACAACTTCGACTTGCTGGTTTGGGCGTCTTACTCTGGCCAGACTGTACTGACCCATTACAAAGTCTACTTACAGCCCGTACCTTCCCTGATTAAAGGAAAAACACTGAGTACATCTCAGGGGTTTTCACCCCTTTGGCGCCCCCCCGTCGCGGTCCAGCGGTACGCAGCAGAAAAACCTAAAAAATCCGTGCAGCCCAGCAAGCAGCCAGTCGTGACTGAATTGCCAATGCCCGATGGTCAAAAAACGCAAGACAGTCCCCCAACGGAGCCCATTCGTACAAACGCGCCTGAGGCCCCCCCGTCTCACTTAGGTCCTGCGCCATTGACTGCTGCTGTGAACGGCAGAATGGCCCCGTCACCCCCTGTCTCTGCGACACCAGATCATGCGCTTGGCATGGGGGGGCTGCTATTGGTCTTCTCACTCGTGCTGTTCCTCTTTGGCTTTTTGGTGGGACGACAGCGTAACGAGCAAACCAATCAAAACAAGCCCTTGAATTCTGCACGCAGGGTCACCGGCCCCGCCGTCAATTTTGTCGCCCCTCAACGCATCCACCCCATCCGCAACAGTCATGCGTCAACAATGAAGTCCAGAGCTGAAAAAAAGCCAACAACTGGGCATTTCAGCGCTATGCCGTTCATCCAGCCACAAGCCATCGTGACACCGGTGCCCCCGCCCTCCTTTGCACCGCCAACAGACACGGCCCGCCCACCAAACGCCATCATCGACCGACCCGATCCATCCCCTGCGATCGTCGAGGCCGAGCCAAAAATTGCCCCAAAGGTTCTCGCAGAGCCTGTCACACAACCCCTGCCGGAGATCAGGTCAGCTAAACCGGTTGAGATGACCGATGTGATGCCCGTGACGGCCCCACCGCCCAATCCTGTGGCCTCCGTGGCTGTGGTTGCGCGCACACCTGCGACGGCGTTGCCTACCCCTGGATTTACACAAGTCAGTGGTCGTCAGCGAAAGCCTGGCAAGACGAAATCAGCGGGTGACTCCAACATCGACCTGGCCAAAATTTACCTGAGCATGGGCGACCCTGCCACCGCGCAGATGGTGCTTCAGCAAGTCATGGAGCAAGGCACCGACGCTGAAAAAGCCGTGGCCGAGCAGTTGATACAGGAAATGGCCTGAACCACCTGTTGAGCAACCGCTGAAGTCTTTATTGCTTGATCTTGCGGTAGAGCGTGCGCAAGGTGACTCCGGCAATCTCTGCCGCTTTCTTTTTGTCACCATCACAGAAATCAATCAGCTTCAGGATGTAATCACGCTCCTGCGCCTTGAGAGCCGTGAACGGGTTGCCCGCATCTTCTTCACTGCTGACACTTACATCAGCCTGGGCTCGCATGGGCCGCGGTGGCGCTGCATTGAAATGCTGCGCCATGTAGGCCTGGCCATGGGTCTGCCCCGCCATCTGAGCCGCTAAAAATTCATCATCTGCCACATCTTGCTCAGACAGGGTATCCAGATCCTCGTCGACAGGCGCAGACTGCGGCGTGATGTGGTACGTGGTATTGCCATAGCTGGCTTGGCCCTGCGCGATGAAACTGGGTTGATCTGCGCCCTTGTCTGCTTCGCCGGACGAACGCGCACCACTGGTGTGGGCGTGGGCGACATAACCCTTGAAATCAGGCAACATGGAACGCTGAGACTTTTTCTCGATCACCCGCTCAGACTTGCTCGATGGCGTTCCTGCATGAATCGCCTGAATGACGTGGTGTTCCGAGTAGACATCCGTCTCAAAAGTTCCCACCAAGCGGTGAATGATGTTGCGCAACTCCAGGATGTTGGCTGTGTATTTGTGATGACACAACACCTCCATCGCTTCTGGCGTGAGTTGCTTGGCCGATGCACTGGGCATCTCCAGCAAAATCGATCGCACCAAATCAGCGATGTCGTCCCTGCGCTCGTTGAGCGAGGGCGTGCGAATGGTCAAGGTGTTGATGTGGTGCAGCAAATCGTTGCGGAATTTGCCATGCTCAACCATCGCCATCAAATCTTGGCTGGATGAGGCAATCAAACGGAAATCACTGTTATACGTGTCACTCGAATTGAGGGGCGAATACGTGTTGCTTTCGACCAGCCGAAGCAACAGCGTCTGGCAAGCCGCAGGCAACTCCCCCACTTCGTGCAAATACAAAGTTCCGCCTTCGGCCAATGCCACAGCCCCTTGGCGCAATTGGTGGTTGTAGGGGTTCAGCGCCCCCAGCATTTCCAGCTCAAACTTGCTTTCCTTGATCCCCAAGCAGTCGATCTGGACAAAATTGCCACCACTTCGAGCGCCCACGTTGTGGATGGTCGACGCTGATTGACGCTTACCAGTACCGACTTCCCCCGCGAGCAATACCGGATCATCGGACTGACTGGCCAAATGCAGGCGACGAACAAATCCATGGAAGGCCGCACTGGTGGGGCTTTTATGAAGCGTCAGGGATGATTGATCAGAGACAAAAGGTGGCATAGCAGTCGCACGTTGATGACAATGTCATTTTTGACACTGTTGTCAATTTTACGACCCCGCTAACACTTTTGAACAGCTATAAATTTCAAACTGAACGTTTGTGAGAATTAATCTTCATTAATTTGTTAGAACTGCAATTAAGCCGAGAAAATCATTAATATCAAAACAAGGATGACATCCGAATCAGTGGATATCAGCTCTCGCAATACCGCATTGAAACTTTTTGTCCCAACAGTAAATCCCCGTTCAAACTGCTGTATTTGTACAAAAACTCTTTGCCAGTGCGCAGGTAATTGACGTTATCACTGTCACTGCAAGTCAAATCGATCACACGCTGGCGGAGGCCTTTGCGAGCTTCAATGGTCAGTTTCGAATGATTCACATTGAAAACGTACTCGTAAATGATCGTACGCTCAGAACGTTTTAACCCGACCAGAGTGGTCATTTCATCGACTTTGGAAGGCATGTTCTTGTTGATCTTCAACAGCGTCTCGTCGATGTTCTTATCAGTCGATTTGGCCACCTCTTTGGCAATGCTACGACCGACATCATTGTCAACAATGGAGCTCCAAAGACCTCCCAGCCCTCCCGCCCAAGCACCGCAGGAAAACACACCAAAAAACGCACCGGTCGCAAATATCTTCAAAAGCATGGGGCAAGAGCCAAAGTTGATGACAAGTAGATCCAATATCGCCATTTGCTTCAAATTGATCTGAAGAAATGTTTTGTCATCTTTAGTATTGTATTTTTACAATACTTAGCTTTAGAGATTTAGTTGTTACCACCCGTAACGGCACCTACGTGGCCGAGGACAGCCCCGAGCGCTCAGCCAATGTCTTGCAAAAATGCTTCGACAAGGAGAAGAGGTTAGCACCCGGTACAAGAAGAAGAGAAGATGCCCGCTGTGCCTTACGAATCAGAAATCTGCGCAGCATGCTCAAATTTCTTGAGGCGTTAAGCCATGGCATGAATGATCATGAAACGTAGGTGGGAAATAGCCAATAAAAAAGGGTTAGTAGCGATGGCTACTAACCCTTGATATAAATGGTCGGCGTGGCGGGATTCGAACTCGCGACCCCTTGCACCCCATGCAAGTGCGCTACCAGGCTGCGCTACACGCCGACAAGCTTTAGATTATACCCTGAGAAATTGCGCTCACACGGTGAGCAATGCACGAATTTCCAAAAGCTCTTGATGCAAGGCGGGGTAGTCCGCCATGGTATCCCCAAAGTCGAAGGGGGAGATGACCAAAGCCATCGCCTCATCGATCAGTTCTGCCTCGTGACCTTGCACTGAAGCATCTTGAACGCCTCGGCGCCCCTGGCGGTCCGCTTGCACCAGCTCTTGCAATTTGTTGCGCGCACCACTGATGGTGAAGCCCTGGTCATAGAGCAAGTCACGGATCCGACGGATCATCAACACTTCGTGGTGCTGGTAATAACGGCGATTGCCTCGGCGTTTGACGGGACGCAATTGCGTGAACTCTTGCTCCCAATAACGCAACACATGGGGCTTGACGCCACACAGTTCGCCGACCTCACCGATGGTGAAGTAGCGCTTGGCAGGAATGGGTGGGAGCGAACTGTCCATGAACGACAACAAGTTACGTGGAAAACCTTGTAGCTTACTGCAACTGATGCCTCTTGGTCCAGTCTGTTTGAAATGAAGTGCCTCAGCCCTGCCCCAAAAAGCTTCGCGAGCCGTGCGGCAAGCAAGATGGCTTGCACGCATGATCGCCTTTTTGCCTCATTGGGTGCCGCAAACACGCAGAAAATCTGCGGCTTGTTGAGATTGCGTGGGACGCACCAATCTATCGACCTCCTGGCCATCTTTCATGAGAATCCACGTTGGCCACAGTTTCACCCGAAAGGACCGACCAAGCGGTCGACCGGGCCCATCTTCAAACTGGCGATGCAGCACCCCAGAAGATGCCAATACCCCCTCCGTGGAACTGCGTGCAGCCTGACAATGCGCACACCAATTGGTACCGAAGTCCAGCAGGACCCAGCCTTTGAGCGCATCGATCTCGGCACGTGTTGGTTGATCGGAGAGGTAGGCTGAAGTTCTTGACATGTATGGTCCACAATGGAACTGGAAGGACTGCAGTCCATTTTAGGGATATGTCATCAAGGAAGATATTGTCATGCCCCATCCGAGCAAAACCTACAAGCTACAACGAACAACACTGTTCGCTGCCATGCTGTCAGCCATCGCCGCGCCATGCATAGCCCAGGCCTCTTCGCCTGCCGAAAGCAGCTTGCAAAACGACTGGCGCTTCAAACTCACTCCCTCGTACTACCAAACCAGCCAGCAAACCGGTGCGACCGACGTGAATTTGCGCGCCAACAAAGACCAGCATGCCCTCTGGGTGGGTCAATACGAGCAGCCACAGACTTTTCATCAGACACGCATCGGCTACGAATACGTACACGACACCGATTGGGGGCAAATCGTGCCCTCCTTGCAAGGCGCAAGTGGCGGCTTTCTGGGGGGCTCGCTCAATACGCAATGGGGCCAAAGCACCTACCTGATTGCAGGCTTGGGTCGAACCAATTTGCGGCCATATTACAACCTCAACTTTGACCCGAATGACGCCATCACTTTGGGGATGGGTGCCTGGGTCACTGACGCACAGCAATGGGCCTTGTGGCAGACCCAGGACGACCGCTTGCACACCGGCCAACAGGTGAGGCACCTGCTGTGGCGTTACCACATGCCCAATGGAGAGCGTTTAACGCTCGACGCGGCCAGCAAAAAAGGCCGCAGTGACCCGACCAGCGCCGTTGTCAAAGGAAACAGCTTGAGCGCCACTTGGGATTGGGCAAGGTATTTTGTACGATTGGCACGGGATCAAAAAGTCAACTTTTCTGACAACGATCAAACGCGCTTGAGCGTTGGTTGGCACTATTAAAGAACCTGCGATATGTCTGCTCAACCTTGGGTTGCTGAAGACAGGACGAATGCCGCCGTCCATATGAAGGCCTGTGCGCTCAGCTATTAAACGGAAGACCATAAAAAAAGCGGCTCAGGTCTTGGACCGAGCCGCTTTTTTGAATCAAAAAGAAGGATTACTTCTTCTTGTTCACGGCAGCTTTGAATGCAGCGCCGGCAGTGAATTTAGGAACGGTGGCGGCTGCAATCTTCAGCTTCTCGCCAGTGCGTGGGTTCTTGCCGGTACGGGCAGCGCGCTTGGCGGCCTTGAAAGTACCGAAACCAATCAGTTGCACGTCTTGCTTCTTGGCAACTGTCTTGGTGATGATCTCGACCAATGCCGACACAGCACGGCCAGCAGCGGCCTTGGACAGGTCAGTTTCTTTAGCCAAGGCTTCGATCAGTTCTGCTTTGTTCACGGTTATATCCTTTGAAGGTGAGAGGGTAAGGCCCGATCATAAATCAAGCGGAGCCTAATTGTTGTCAATTTTTGGATTCGTCACAGAAAGGATGTTTTATCCATTTTGTCCGAACCGAAATTGTACAGTCGCTCAACAAAGAAAAA
>JACCDQ012150655.1_pt1 | contig 14975 bp, 19 predicted proteins | sample 7446031 | NCBI WGS metagenome assembly JACCDQ01 (sample SAMN15323442, study PRJNA562643) | freshwater metagenome | isolation source: river surface water | place: USA:Blue River Watershed | collected 2017-08-17
AAAGGTCCGCTAATATGCAAAATATTTCTGTTTATTTATATCCAAATAAGATTGACGCATATACGAACCCGGTTGACTCCCTAACCAGTGAGAGGTATCGAAGAGTGTATAATCGCAACTTAAAAGTTTATCGTAGCGTAGACAATAGAATTGATCTACAACTACGTAATTCTGATCAAAAATCTTTAACAATTTCCAATCCATTGGTATTTACCATGATGAGCAGAGACACTGGAGAAATTGTGTTGCAGAAAGAGTTTACGCTAGTTAACGATGATACAACTCATAATCTTAAGGGAAGAGCTTATGTTGTATTGACATCTAACGAAATGTTAGCTATCGAAGAAGGATCTTATAATTATAGTGTTATTCAAGAAGTCCGAAGCACAATTACAGGAACTACAGAATATTCAGTATCATCGAACAATGTTTTGTATATCGATAGTCAGTACGGCGGTCTAGCTGTTATTGAAGTAGCCGGTGACGTATTGGGGTCAGTTTCTGATAGTCTTAGTATTAGTAATTTTTCTTATACTAATCCCGGAGCCACAGGATCCGAAACACCTGTATACTACACAAGTAGTTTAATTGATGCTAGACCAAAACTAGCAACACCACAAAGTCTTCATACATTCCAATTTTACTTTAGTAATTTTACAGGCGAAGTAACTATCCAAGGAAGTTTAGACGACCAAGGTGCACAGGCAAGCAACTGGAGTGACTTGTTAGTGTTTACCCCTGCCAATTCAAATAGTCCAGAGTACAAGAATGTAACTGGAAGATATTCATGGTTAAGAGTAAAATATAAACCAAGTTCAAGAAGTGGCACAGCATCATTTGTAATTTCTCAAACAATTTTAGGCGATTACCAAGTTGGTATACGTACTCCTGGTTCTGGTTATAGTGTCGGCGATCAAGTACTATTCACTGGTAATAATTTGGGTGGAGAAACACCTGCACACGATTTAACTATTACCGTGTCGTCTGTAGATGTTTATGGTAAGATTACTGGAATTACTTGGACAGGAGTGTCTTATAACGGTGTTAAAACCTTTGTATTGGACGGTGTTGTCCTAAATGGCGGTGGAGTTATTGACAAAGTATTGTATAGATAATACAATACTTATATGACTCTTGTTGTAGATCTATTTCAAAAACTACTCCCACCTCGTGCAAAAAGCTCACCATCTGGCTGGACTAGTTTTAATGCACCATGTTGCGGTCATCGCGGACATAGCCCGGATACTCGTAAACGTGGCGGCGTTAGGTTTGACCAAGGAATAGTTTACAACTGCTTTAACTGCAAATTCTCAGCGAGTTGGCAACCGGGTAGAACAATATCCGAAAAATTTAAATCTTTATGTCGTTGGATGGGTGCGTCTGACGATGACATTAAATCTATGGTCTTTGAAGCACTAAAGACTGAAGCACCCGACTACGAAGCACCCGACTATATACCCAAAGTAGAATTTAGTGAAAAGCCTCTACCAGAAGGGGCTATGCCTATATCCGAATGGGTTAACAGCACATACCTTTCAGACATTTCTAATGAAATTGGTCCTGTAATTGACTATGTTTACAGCAGAGGAATGGACCCGTTAACTGATGATTTCTTTTGGAGTCCTTCACCTGGGTATGAAAACAGGGTTCTTGTTCCGTTTAGATACGAAGGAAAAATTGTAGGTAATACTGCTAGAAAAGTTACCGATGGTAAACCAAAGTATCTTTCTGATCAGCACCCGCACTTTGTATTCAATACAGACAAACAGAAAGAAAATCAAAGATACATATTTGTAGTTGAAGGGCCGTTTGATGCACTGAGCATTGGAGGCGTTGCTTTATTGACTAACGATATTGCAGATCAACAAGCGAGAATCATCAACGGCCTCGGCGGCGAAGTTATCGTTATACCCGATCAAGACGCAGCAGGATTAAATCTAGTTAAGAAAGCTATGCACTACAATTGGGCTGTAGCATTTCCTAACTGGGATAATGATGTAAAAGATTCAGCAGATGCTGTTCAAAAATATGGTAAACTATTTGTCATGGTTGATGCTATAAAAACAGCAGTAAGTGGAGACATTAAGATTACAATGGCTCTAAAACAAATGGAGAAGAAACTTGAAAAAAATTCTTGATATTATTTTGTACCCTTGGAGAAAATGGAAATCACACCGCGAGTGGAAGAAACGCCTTCAAGAACTACGTAAACGTGACCCATTTATCTACAAATGATTCATTGGGGAATAAACGCACTTAATCACGGATCTAGCCTAGCCGTGTTTAAAGACGGCGAACTAATTTCAAATACGTTTGATAGGGCCGATACATTAGATAGCACAACAATAAGAAAAGCTATTGATGCAGGATCTCCTGATCGTATATATTGGTATGAACGCCCGTGGGTTAAAAAGGCAAGACAAATATACGCTGGACAATATTCTAGAGCATTTGATTTAAGTGTATTGCCTAGTAGATATGTAAAAGATATTCGTGTAGACTACGCTCCAATTACATATACACCACATCATGGAAGTCATGCGGCAGCAGGCTATTATACCAGTCCGTTTAATCATTGTGCCATTGTAGTGTTGGATGCCATAGGCGAGTTTGAGTGTGCCACAATATGGGAAGCTAAACACGGAGAAATGAAAAAGGTCTGGAGTAGATCGTATCCAAATAGTCTTGGACTATTCTATTCAGCATTTACAGACTTAATAGGGTTAACTCCGGTGCAGGACGAGTTTAAGTTACAACAACTAGCCGCTCAAGGTGATCCAAAACATTACTACAAAGAAGTTAAAGAATACATCTATGGCATTTTAAACATGAAGCATAACTTACATAAAGGTGTGCTTAATTGGCCATATTCCGTTAATCATTTTGATCATGCTCATATTGCTGCGGCTGTTCAAAAGGTGTTTGAAGAGCAAGTGTCGTTAATAATGACTATTGCAAAAAAATACACTGGTGCAGATTGTCTTGTATATATGGGCGGGTGTGCTATGAATAGTCAAGCAAACAAGCTATTCCAAGATGATTGGAAATATATTTGGAGTTTGCCACAACCGGGCGACCCTAGCAGTTCAATTGGTGCTGTGTTATATCATACAAAGAATAGACTCTGGAAAGAATGGGGCAATGTCAAACATATTGAGGTAAAGGTTTAATGTTTAAAGAAACAAAATATGTTTGCGGAAATCAATGGTGTTTAGATACCATTTACCCTGATTATCAAGAACTACTTCCTTTGTTGAATGTTGATAAAAGTTTTGAATACAGCCACGAAACAACAGCATTTAACGCAGAGCAATATCCGTTGTGGACTGACCCAGAGTTGTCTACAAACTATCGATTTAAAATTCACAATAACTTTGTCTCGCCTGCAGGTATAGAAGACCAACTAGAAAAAATAGTTGCATGGTCGCAGGCAAAGATGTTAAAATATAATTTCTTCCACAAACTTCGTCCGGCAATATCTTGGTATGTGTCATATAACGAAGGTGGGTGGCAAGGGATGCACACGCATGATAATAATTGTATTACACAGATTATCTATTTAGATGGCCTAACACATATGACTCCGGAAAGTCCACCTAAAGACGCAGGTTGGGGTGCTATGTATGCGTTAATGGCAAGTCGAGATAAAACAAAGTATCTAACGTTCAATAGCTTTCCTGGACGTTGTTTATTTTTACCAGGCAATGTTTATCACGGTGTTCATCCTGTTAAATCGTTGCCTAGAAGAACGGTAGTAATTGATTACATTTATAAGACACTATGATTAAAACTTACGATTATGAAGTACAAAAATTATATCTTGAGCTAATGTTAGCAGACGCTGAAGTGTTTGTTCGCTGCCAAGGTATCTTTGATCACACGCTGTTTGATCGAAAGTTACAAGATGCGGCAGAGTTTATGAACGCATACGCTAAAGAATATGCAGTATTGCCAGACTACGAGATGGTAAATGCTAGTTGCAGAACAGAACTTAAAAAGCCGACAGACATCAAAGACGGACATATGGATTGGCTCATGGATGAGTTTGAATCCTTTACAAGACACAAGGCACTAGAGCGAGCAATTATTACTTCTGCAGATTTACTTGAAAAACACAACTACGGCGAAGTTGAAGCGTTGATTAAAGAAGCAGTTCAAATTGGTCTTGCTCGTGACATGGGTACTGATTACTTTGCTGATCCTCGCGGACGACTAATGGGATTGAAAGATAAGAACGGTCAGATTAGTACAGGTTGGCCGTGTATGGATCGTAAGTTATTTGGAGGCATGAACCGTGGAGAACTTAACATTTTTGCTGGTGGATCAGGTGCAGGTAAATCCCTCTTTCTTGCTAACCTTGGCGTAAACTGGGCATTACAAGGTCTTAACGTTGTTTACCTAACACTAGAACTTTCAGAAGCACTTGTGTCAATGCGTATTGACTCTATGGTAACTGGGGTGTCGACAAAAGAGATTTTCCGTGACCTAGATGATGTTGAAATGAAAGTTAAAATGATCGGCAAGAAAGCAGGTATGTTGCAGATCAAATATATGCCATCGGGCAAGACCGTTAACGATATTCGTGCTTATATGAAAGAGTACGAGATACGATGTGGCAAGAGGGTTGACGTATTGCTAGTTGACTACATGGACTTATTGATGCCTATCGGTAAGAAGATTTCAGCAGAAAACTTGTTTGTTAAAGACAAATATGTATCTGAAGAAATGCGTAACTTAGCAATGGAAAAACAAGTTATTTGTGTAACGGCTGCTCAGTTAAATCGAGGTGCTGTTGAAGAAGTTGAATTTGATCACTCACATATTTCAGGCGGACTTTCTAAGATTCAAACAGCTGATAACGTGTTTGGTATTTTTACATCACGTGCGATGCGTGAGCGTGGCCGCTATCAAATCCAGCTTATGAAGACACGTTCATCTAGTGGTGTGGGTCAAAAGATTGACTTAGAATTTAATATTGAAAGTCTAAAGATTAGTGACTTGCCTGAAGAAGAACAAGAAGGCAACGGAGCAACTTCAAGAGGCACTAGCAGTATTATTGATAGTATTAAACGAAAAACTGAAGTTCAGCACGTTGATCCTACAACTGGCGAAATCAATCCTACAACAGGTGCAAGTGTTGGTAAAGTTCGAGCAAACGTTGAAAGTTCTAAACTTCGCGAAATTCTAAATAGTCAGTTTGGCGATGAAGACGAATAAAGTAGAACTTTTAAAATGGCTTCCTGCCGAATCGGAATATATTGAAATTAACTGGCCGAAAGTACACAAAACTATAGGCCTTGATCATACAAATTGGTTGTTAAAACAACCTCACGAAAAATGCCAGCTCGTACTTGAACGAAATGACATGTATTGTCGTTTAATTGCTGAATTCTACGATGAAAAAACATTAACTGCATACCACTTAATGTGGGCTAAATAAGTTAATGCGAGCTCATGAATTTATTACTGAAAGCCTCAAAACAGATAATCCTTGTTGGAAGGGTTATAAGCCTGTTGGTACTAAGAAAAAGAACGGAAAAACCGTTCCTAATTGTGTTCCTAACGAATCAATAGAAACAGAAGATTGGCAAAAGACCAATAAGAAAGATAAGACAGACGGCATGAGTAAAAAAGCCGTTAATGCTTACCGTCGTGAGAATCCGGGCAGCAAGTTAAAGACTGCTGTTACTACTCCTCCTAGTAAACTTAAGAAGGGTAGCAAGGATAGTAAGCGCCGCAAGAGCTTCTGTGCCCGTTCAAATGGACAAAAGAAGATGCACAATATAGATTGCAGTAAAGATCCAGATAAGGCAATCTGCAAAGCACGTAGACGTTGGAATTGCTAATGCGAGCGAAAGAATTTATCAACGAAGCAAAATCTAAAGGAACTGCTGAAGAAGTTAGCGATAGAAAAGCTGGCCCTTTACCAGGAGTATTCGTTCAACCAGATTTACGAAACACAGACCCATACATGCAATATCGTTATGGTATGGCTGTTGCTGCTGCTCGAGCAAGTAAAGAATACGGTGTAGATTTTGATCAAGAAAGTGCTTGGGCTGAAAACCTAACGCAAGTTATGTATACTCCAGAAGACGAAGAAACTATTAAAATGGCATCTAAATTAATGGGTGTAAAACCAAAAAGAATTGCAGACAACAAAAGCCGCGAACCAAAAAATACTGGATCAGTAAGCCCAGTATCATCACCTAAGCGAAACAAATACGGAGTATAACGTGAAGGCATCAGAATTTAGCGTTACCGTTAACAAATCACTTAATCCGAAAATATGGCAAGGCTCTCGACTCGACGGCGAGGTTAGAGTTAAACTTATGGATATTGCCGAAGCATTCTATGAGTTCATTGGCATTGAATTAGATATTAAAGATATTACAATTACAGGGTCTAATGCAAACTATACATGGACGGAATACTCAGACCTAGACTTGCACTTAATCATTCCAGGTATACCCGGCGATGAACAACGAGAATTGTTCAATGCCAAGAAAGCTCTTTGGGCTGAACAACACAATATTACAATCAAAGGTCTTCCTGTAGAATGTTATGTACAGGGGGAGAAAGAAGAACACCATAGCACAGGCGTGTATAGCATTTCTAAAAATCAATGGCTGGTTGAACCAAGAAAAATCAAACCGGAAGTAGATGATGCTGCTGTGGAAGCTAAGAAAGACTCTATGGTTCACGACATAGAGATTGCACTTTTATCTAAAGATATTAATAAGTTACGCTCAGTAAAAGAAAAGATTACTAAGATGCGCAAGGCAGGATTAGAGCGTGCCGGTGAGTGGTCTACTGAGAACCTAGTGTTTAAAGTTTTACGTAACCTAGGACTTATTGATGAGATCACAGAAAAGATTCGTGAACTGGAAGATCAAGAACTAAGTCTCGAACAATCAAATATTATTTTTTGAGTAATAAGCAGAATTAAAACTCATAGTAATTCTAGAATCTGTCTCGTTGGTTAAAGTATCATGTTCCAACCAACTAGGAAATATAACTAAACTTCCTGTCACACACGGTACTTCGTGATGTGTTTGATTTAAAAAATTATCTTGTTCAATGCGTTCTAGCATACGAAGGCTGTTTAAATTATTAAACAATCTTAATGGAACGCTACCCGGATCTGCGTGTATGTATAGTGCTCCTGATACAACACTACATTCATGACGATGTCTTTCAACTCGTTGACCTTTACTCATCTTATTAAACCAAGAATTTGTGATGCCAACAGGCTCTAATCCTAAGTCTTGAGTATACTGATTTACACATTGCTGAATCCTTCCCCTAATACCTCGTAGTAAAGGATTATCTAAAAACTTTCTATCCCCGGCAGCATAACTGCTCTCTGCCCAACCTACCAGTCCGTGTGGTTTTGTTTCAGCACGGTCAACCATATCTGATAATAGTTTAAACTCTGGATCCTCGCTAAAATCATGTTGGTATATAACGGTTGGAAATAATAAAATTTGTGGCATGTTAATCCTTAAAAACTATTAGTGATATTTGCACGTTTCTTCCACGGAATAAGTGATCTAGGACCAGCATCTCTTTTCTTCCTATTGTCAATAACAACTTCCATATTCATTTCTCGTTGACATAGTTCGTCATTGTCTAGACAATCTTCTTTTAATATATTTTGAATAAACCCGTAGGTTAAATCTGCTTGTGTATCAGTGCGTAATGCAGTAGCAATCTTATCTGCCATAATGCTGTGATTGCTTAGGCATAGATGATTGTACCTAGGATCAACTCCATGCCAGAATCCTGTTAGATCATTATCTAATTCAGGCGGGTCAAACTCGCATCGCTGTGCATCGTCTAATAAAATTCCGTTTGCCCAATTAAACTCTGGCATAGTTTCGCCTTCGTCTACATCTTGACTAAAACATTTGATCATCAATGGTCTACGTAGACCTTTACTCTTAACATAATATGCAAGATAAGCTAATCTATTGTTAATATGTACTAGGTCTAAACTAGGACGTTGGATATATCGAATATGCAGTTCAGCTGCTTTAGCCTCGTCTCTAGAACACCAACGATCAAAATCAATAATGTTGGGATGTGTAAGTCTTGGTTTGTCTTCAAAGAACCACACACGACTAGGATGTGTTAACGCCACAATTAAGTAATCGTCGGGTGTTATTACTTTCATCCATTGTTGTATTTGTAGCCATGCCCAATCTTGAGATGTTCCAATCATACTGCCGTTAACTAACTCACAACCTAGTTGTTCTGCTACCATTGCTGGCCATGTGATTTGAGGATTACCTTCTTTAGGTGGTGCTGTAAAACTATCACCTATAATATATAACTTAGACACTCAAGCCTCCTGTACAAGTACTGCTAGATAGTTTATCAATACCTATACGCTTATTCCACGGTAGTGTATTTTTAAATTTGTTAGTAGCAGTTTGTTTTCGTTGTTCGAGGTGTTTCATGCTTAATTCAGCTTTACAAAATTCTTGATCTTTAAGGGTATCGGGCTTTAGAATATCTCGTAGATATCCGTTACGTAGATCAAGTGTAGTCTCCAAATAAAGACTTTCAGCTACTCTCGGACCTAGTATAGCATGGTTGCTTAAGCACATATGATTATATCGGCAGTCCAGACCTGAGAAATAATTGTTGCCTTGTTCCTTCTCTGGTTCAAAGAATTCCCAATATTGAATATCTTCAAATAAACTTCCTTGGGCTATGTTTAGTTCGTCCATAGATTCACATTGATGAAACTCTTGTCTAAAGCATTTGATCACTAAAGGCTTTTTAAGTCCTTTCTTTAATGTTTGATATGCAAGATAGTTTAATCTGTTGATCAAGTTAATAGAATCTATAGTAGGACGTTGTATGTAACGAATAAACGATTCAATAGCCTTGGCTTCGTCTTTAGTCATCCACTTATCAAGATCTATAATATTAGAATTTGAAATCTCTGGCAAACGTTCTATGTACCAATAACGACCCGGATGTGTCATAGCTACAACCAAGTAATCGTCGGGTCCTAGATCGCCTGATTCAATCCATGCGTGTAAGTGTAACCAACACCAGTCTTGGGCTGCTCCCATAATAGATCGATTTACTACAGCAACGTCTTGTCCTAGCTTACGACTAAGTTCTTGTGCAGCGATTCTAACCCAAGTCATTACAGGATCGTCGACTGGTGTAACTGAAAAACTATCGCCTATAACAAACAGCTTGGGCATCAGCGTTTAACTCCTGCTAGCCACGATGTAAGACCACGATGCTTAACACGTTCTAGGGTTTTTAAGTAGTGTTCGTATAGCTCTGGATTTAGATTTTCTTCGCAGTATTTAGGATCGTTTTCTAATCGGCCTTCGGGCATAACGCTATCCATAAAGTCTGAAGTTAAGTCCACTGGAACATCGGTAGCAAAAGAATCGACAATCTTGTCAGCTAAAATCTTATGATTAACATTGCTAAAGTGATTGTATCTAGGGTCAGCACCGTTAAAGTACTCAATATGTCTAGGTCGATCGTTGTCACTAAATTCGTTTAATTGAATCTGAAACATGTTGCCCTGGGCTACATTTAATGCTGAGTATTCTCCAGCTTGATATAGATCAAATTCAAAACCGGGCAAGATTATTGGTCTTCTAAGCCCTTGGCTTTCACGCTGCCAAGCTAGCCATCCTAGACGAGAAGTTTGGTGTATAATGTCTAGAGCAGGACGCTGTATATGTTCAATAAACCCACGGATAGCCTGTGCCTGAGGTTTAGTTACATAGTCGTCAAGATCTATTAACCAATGTCCGTTACTGAGATCGGGTTCTGATTCAATGTACCAAAAGCGATTAGGGTGAGTTAAAACTACAATCACATAGTCGTCGGGTTGAATGCGTTTTTCGTGCAGCCAAACATTCAGGTACATCCAACAGAAGTCCTGGCTAACACCGTAGAAGCTGTCGTTGACTATTTCACAGCCTAAGCGTTCAGCTACAAGCTCGGGCCAAGTTCTAGGAGTATCTATTTCTTTTCTGGGTTGACTAAAGCTGTCGCCTATGACCCATAGAGTAGGTTTTTTCTTCATACACAATACTTATCTACGCAGTTAATTCGCAGATTTTATTGTGAAATGATAAGTACGTATATAACTACCTAAGGAACTGCCATGCTTGACCGTATTACACAAATTACCGACGAATTACTAAACTTATTAAAGGACGATCCAGTTCGTCCAGAAATCCCAGCTACTGATCGCATTACCCAAAATGGCTGTGTATATGTACTAAAAAATAGTGAAGGAAAACCACTAGCTGTTACCTGTGTTAAATTCCTAGAAGCTATTCCAGAATCTGTTAATGACCTAACTGACATTGCAATGAATACTACTACAGCAGTATTTTACACTATTTGGTCATATGCCGCTGGTTCAGGCAGAGATTTGATTCAAGAAGCACAGCGAGATATTAAAGCGTCTATGCCCGAAGTTAACACGTTTGTAACCCTAAGTCCTAAGACAGAAATGGCCCGCAAGTTCCATCATAAGAACGGGGCCAAAACGTATAGAGAAAATTCAGATAGTGTTAACTATCAGTACGAATAGTAGTTATAGTAACTCAGTACCGGGCTTGTAGCCCACGGTATAAGTCTTAACTTCTGCAACCCAAGCATCTCCGGTGACTTGGGTTTGTTTTTGAGCTAGTTGTTCTGCTAGTCTATATGCTGTAGAATAATCACGTACAACTTCCCCACGAAGGTCTTGACGCTGTACACGTTGCGTTCCACATCTAGCCATGATTTTATATGCTGTAGTCATTATATTCCCCTGCTAGAGTATTTATCTGTAAATATTCACATGACAACACTTCATACATTTGGCTGTTCTATAACGCAAGGATTCGCGCTCCCGGATGTGGTAAAACCCGTACTTGATGATCGAGGTATTCCGTTAACAAATGACCAGGTTGAAGCCTTAGGTATTCACTGGTCAGATATTCATTTATATCAACCATCTGTTTATGCTTGGCCCCAGGTCCTAGCAGATCGCTTGGGTATTCCAGTTAAGAATCATGCTCGCAGAGGTAGTTGTTTTCAGCAGATTGCCAGGCAATGCGCCACAGCAGCAAAAGACATTAAACCCACGGACATAGTAATAGTAATGTGGACTTACTTGAGTAGACTAAGCCTACAATGGCCGGCTAGAACTTCAGTGCCATTTTGCAACGTAGTTAATCCAAATTGGAATTGGCGAACAATTGTCCTGGGAGCTAACTCACTTTTTGGCTTATCACCTTTGAAAACCAGCACCGCTAAACAAGATGAAGAAATTCAAAAGTACATACAAGAATCTACAACGCACACACTAGATCCTCTGGGCATGTTTAATAGATATTACAATAGTCTAGTTCTACAGCAAATGACCGCAGGATTCCTTGAAGCAACAGGCGCCAGAGTTATTCACCTAAGTGTAGAACCAGAACCTGTATTAGATCAACTTGAACTAGCTCGACTAGATCTAGATCCTAGTCTAAAAGAACCTTGGAACATTCCCAGCCCCAGTGAATGGTATTCGTTAGATGTAGACCACACTAGCTGTTTTGTACTGCTCGATCGCAGTATCCCCCCAGCTGAAAACGACATGCACCCTAGTGTAACTCACCACAATATGTTTGCTGAACACATACACAAACTCTACTTCAGCTAGGCCCTATGAAAGCGCGAAGCGCCGCGCGATAATTCTCAAAGCGCGAAGCGCACAGCGCAAGATTTTTTAATACAATTAACTACTCAGTTAATACACGGTATAGTTAAAGGTCAGAACCATACGAGTATCATGCTCTGTAGGAGTAGTAGAACTATGCCAGTGTCGACCGTCAAAATCGAACCAACGGTTCTCAAGGGGTTTAATTCTAGCAGACTCTGTATAAGAACTAGGACGATCGGGTGATCCGTATTCTGCTAGTTCTTTGAATACTACGGTCTCCCCCGAACTAGTATGCGGATAGTACAAGCCCACACGATGCTCTTGGCCTTGATCAATATGCGGTGAATGTTGAACTGGATAAGGAGTACGTAGATTAAACCCGTAGCGAACACGTAATACTGACTTTAATCGCTGACCTCGTTGATCTAATGCTGTTAGCAATATATGTAACGCTGGCTCCCATAATGGTGATATTGGGCCGGATTCATGATTGAATATAGTATGGCTAAAAGATCCAGCATACTCGGATAAGTTAGTTAAATCATCAGGTGACGCTGTAACTGGCAAGTAATACCAGTGTATACTAGGATCTAGTAAACGTCTAGTAACATAGTCAAAGCTGGATTCAGCTAATAAGTTATCAATAATAGTGTTTTCCATACTAGTATATACTAGAAAAAACTTTTACAATGATAAAAATTGGCCGCGCAAAAATTTTAAATCTTAGAAATGACTAGGGTATGGCAGATCTACAAGATCGCAATAGTCCGCATAACGTAGTGCGAACTCTACGAGTACTCGCTCTGAGTGGGGTCTAAAACGTATACGATTAGCATGTAGTTCGTATGGGATGTTATTATCAAATACCCAATTAAACACACGTTCGAAGTGCTGCGATCTTATGAGGCAGTAATATTGCGTATCCATTCTAGTAATGTTTCTAATAGTGCAGGATCTTGGGGAATAGGATGTTGCATACTAGTAAGTATACAGAAAAGGGTTTTAGAGGGGTAAAATTTGGTCGCGCAAAAAAAATGGGAGGAGTACTTTTCTTTTCAGGGTGGTGATTTTAGACCCCTACCAACTTAAAACTATAGTATTACAATATAGCACTATACCGGTCGGCCACCATACCACCACCATGGCCCCACCGACCGGTCACGACCTCATCAGTCTAGTCTCGAACCTGCATAGGCCTCAAAGCCATATCGCTTGAACACATCAGCAGCGGCTCTGGCACCGGCTTCCAAGGTGTCGATGTTCTGACAGCCCATGTCCGCAGGGTTCCATATCTGTAGCGCACCTGTGTAGTCCTTGCGCACACCCGCAGCAGCAAAGCTCTTGCCCAGCTTAGTAGAACCTTTAATGCCGTAGATGTTAACCCAAGCAAAGCCACAGGCATACTGATCCTTACCGCCTAGGACATCCTGGAAGTACTTACCTGCAGCAGCTCGTGCTTCGGCCTTAGCTTCTTCTACAATGCTCTGGACTTGTTCAGTAGTGTAGTTCATTCGCGCTCCTAGTTAGTTGTTGAGTGGGCACAGAGTTGGCCTGCGTCTAGTTGACTCTGTATTAAGGTATTATCCGGAACTGCCAGTACCACCCGTAGACTTAATTATAACAGGAGATTGCTCCCCTGTCTACTTGTTAAATTGCTTCAAACGCTTTCAGGGCTTTTTGTGCATCTGTGTCCAAATACACAGCGTCCATTGCTCGTTGCTTCTCTTCAGCAACCTTAGCCTTGTATGCTTTAAGTGCTTCTACCTTTGCTTCCATAGCAGGCCACACAACATCAGTTGGGTTAAGGTAAGGGCCTGTGTAGTCTACCTTGTCTTCTTTAAGCGTAATCTCTCCGCTTTTAATTCCCTCAAACACTTGGCCCCAAGTAGGCTGTTCAGGGCGTCCAGTTGCACCAAATAGTTCCACTGCTTTGGCTTGCACCTTTGCTTGTGCTACTTCGTTAAGACGACGGACAAAATATTCACGTGCTTGTTGTTCCATTTTCTCGCTCCTTAAAGTTCACTGCGTTGTTGCAGTATTAGTATTGTAAGATCAAACACCCAAGTTGTCAAGTCTTAGTTAATAACCCTACTAACATCTGGGACTTTGATGTGCTTTGCAGACTCGTAAGTGTCCACAACAGACTTGATTCGCTCCGCCCTCGTTGTTGGGGATTTGATCGAATAGTGTGTGACCAGGCTTGGGATCCCAGGGTGCATCTCTGCGGTCCCCTAAGACGCCACAGGCTGCTAAATTAGTGGCTACGACTGCGAGCAATAATCTTTTGAGCATCATCGGCATAAGCTTCTAGTCCTTGTTCATGTTCTAGGGTTTCCTGAACGAGGATTGTGCAAAGACCACGGCAGTCTCGACGATCCTGTTCTGTAGGCAGGGCGCGGATCAGTGTGTTGACTGCTTCTAGATCAGGGCAGTTCCACATCAGATCGATCAGCTGCTTTTGCCGTTCAGTGAGTCCGTTGATAGTAATCATATTAGCCTCGGTCGTAGTATTCTGAAACCTTCAATGCAGCCACTGAACAATACATGATGGCCAAGCCAGTGCAGGCTACAACCATGCTGCCCAGCAACTCTGCGTTGCTGATGCTTTGCTCAATGCCACCCACGCCAAAGGCTGTGAGCATAAAACCCAAGAAACCCAAAATGCCTGCTGTTTTGCTGTTCATTGTTCACTCCTGTTTGTGTGTATGTGTTAATTATATGTCCAAAATGCTCAAAGGTCAACCAAATATTTGGGTGCCTAAGACCATAGTCCAGAGCAAGATCAGCTGGGCGATCCCAGAAGCGAACAAGAACCAAGTAACGGCTACGATTCCTATGAGTTTCAGCATCTGGTGCTCCTTTGTTGCTATGTGTTAATTATAGTCTCAATCCACCAAAGTGTCAACCAATCTGCTCTGAATTTCCAGGTAGAATGTGTGGTATTTTGCCATCCTAGCAATGTCCTTTTCAGTCACGCCTTTGAGTCTGCGGATATCCGAGTTGTGGCGCAAATCACACATCTTCACACGCATTGCATCAGGGTTGGCAAACACTCGAGCCTTGTACTCATCGAGTGTTTCGCCGGGGACCTTGGTCAAAGCACGAATACCATCCTGAACTCTCTGGGAGATCCCTGCTTCGGTTAGGTCCTTGTAGGTAACATAAGTATCTTCGATCACATCGTGGCCGACTGCGATACACTGAAGTTCCTCATCTGTGGTCTTCAAGAAACTCATAACCCGAAGTGGATGTAGAATGTAAGGAGCACCGCCCTTGTCGTACTGGCCGTGGT
>JACCDQ010990480.1_pt1 | contig 14973 bp, 19 predicted proteins | sample 7446031 | NCBI WGS metagenome assembly JACCDQ01 (sample SAMN15323442, study PRJNA562643) | freshwater metagenome | isolation source: river surface water | place: USA:Blue River Watershed | collected 2017-08-17
CGCTACAGCACGCGAGTCCCGAGCTCCGTGCCGACCGGGAGATCGTGCTCGCGGCCGTCCGACAATTCGGACACGCGCTACAGCACGCGAGTCCCGAGCTCCGTGCCGACCGGGAGATCGTGCTCGCGGCCGTCCGACAATTCGGACACGCGCTACAGTGGGCGAGTCCCGAGCTCCGTACCGACCGGGAGGTCGTGCTCGCGGCTGCACTGGATATGCGTTGAGCGAGATTAAACTGAACACAAATCTTACAGCATCTATTGCTGTAAGACAAGCAAGTTTTTAGAATATGTCACTCAATGAAGTCATAAGATTATTGGGAGAAATGTGAACAAATGTGCTCCCCATCAGCCGGGCCTGTTCCCCGTCCGTGGAATCCAGGTCTCCGACCATATACTGAGGCACAGATTGCTTCGGGGGCAGCTTGAAAAAGGGCTTGCCTATAGCTATCGCCTTTGCGGGACTGCCGCTCGGAGGACACCAGTCTTCGATTTCAGATACGTAAAAAACACGGCGCATTTCGTAGACATCCTCAAACATGTCGGCCGTAGCAAAGTTCAACGTTTGATCCTCGGACGACAGAGACAACGCCGCCGCCGCGGCGGCCAGTTTTATGTCGGGAGACTTTGTGTACACATTGCACGGGTGCGAGGTGTAAAACATTTCCGCAGGAGACAGGATCCTGTCTTGCGGGATGTTGTAAGTTTCGGCAAGAATCTTTGTCGGGGTGGGATTGTTGGTAATCACATAACTCTGTGGCGGGAGTCTGGAAAATGGGACGATGACTCGCTTTCCGTTAACCAGGGTCTTGTCCAAGTCAAACGCGCACACTGCGGTTGCCATGGAGAGTCTCAGGTCAATCAATTTTAGAATTTCCAGAACCCTAGTCAGGCTCGCCTCGTCAGATATGGCGATCCTAATTCCGATTCCGAACGTCTTATCTCTGACGAGACAGTCGGACTTGTCAAATATCTCCATTGCAATGGCGTGTTCTTTTGCACGCTTGAATTTTACTAAAAAGAACGGGCCATGACCAGTTACGATGTCAAAGTGTCGCGATGTCAAAGACACCCTTTGTCTGAGCTGTAGAAATTTCTCCAGCATCTTCGGAACATACGTCTCGTGTTTGATGGCAGCCAGGGCCGCGGCCTTGGCCAGCGTCGTCACACTCTTTGAATTGTAAATGCGTCCTAGAGTTTCCCTAGCGTTTTTCGCAATCAACACTCCGATCCTCAGTCCGGCGAGACCGTATGCCTTGGAAAACGTTCGCGTGACTGCGACGTTGGTCATTCCCGCGTTCACAAACTCGATCGCGGACCAAGTAGATCCAAATTCGTGGTAGGCCTCGTCAATTACAAAGAAAACGTCGGGATTCTTCAACACGACATCCTCGAGGATGTCGCGAGAGTCCAAGGATTCTACAGTGTATCCCAAGGGTATGTTTGGCAGGCACAGGTACAGAAATTTGGCGTTGGGATTTGACGCTAGGTGCGAGACGATGGCCTCGACGACAGCGTCGTCCCCGGACCACACTGGAACCGCACGGATGTCCTTGAAATACTTTTCCATATGATAGATCATGTGAGGATATGTGGGATCCAGATAGGTCGCGGTAAACCTATCGGACGACGCGGTGGAGGCGGCGTGCAGCGTCAAAAGTTCCAGTGCTCCGTCCGACCCCGGACACAAGAGGATGTCCTCTGGATGACATCCGTAAAGCTCGACCAGCTTGGCCCTGAGGTCGAGGTCGATCTGGTCGTCGTCGATCCTAGGATATGTGTGAAGGGTTTCTTCCAACGCCGCCGCTTCCAGTGCCTCGCGGATAACTTCGTGCTTGTCGTCTGGGGAAAACATGTTGTTTTCCCCGATGGAAAGGTCGTACTTTGTCTTGGTCGTTTTTATGGCAAAGGAGTACATTTTATAAAATCAAAATTGTTGGTTGACGCACAATCCGACAATGAATCCAAGCGTGTTGAGGAGAATGTCCAACAGATCGTGCCCCTCCCAAAAAATCTTTTCAAATACCTCAAACAATACTCCCAGAACAAACGTTTCGTAAAACAGCGATGGACACAGTGCCCCTAGTATGACATAAAGGACAAAATGAGTGACGCCCCACAATGTGATAAAGCAATCTACCAGAGGGGTTTCCGCCGATATAAAGTAGTCTGATCCTCGTCCCCGATGAACCACCTTTGCTGCGGCGGGCCACGAAATGACACAAGAATTGTACACCTTGTCTGAGGACCGACACATTTGATGCGCCTTCGGATCGGCGAGACACGCTTTCATTAACCTCATTGAAAGAACGATAACGAGCAAAGAAGCGCCATACAGTGCGATCGCCATAGCGATCTGTAATTTGTAACTGGTCATTTTTCAAAGAAAGAAATGGTTCTGGGAGTTATCTTGATCGCGGTCTTTTTGTTCAGTTCCTATCTGTTGTACGCCAACGTCATCACAAACCTGACTCACTTTGAGATCATTACGGTGATACTTACCGTCTGTTTGATTGTTAGAGAACTGAGCGGGAACCTGATGAGCACCTTGTACTTGTACATGAACCCGCCTTGCAAGCCCGGCGGGTTGGTCCACATTCCAGAATTTCCGCACTTTAGAACGCTGCGCATGGGTCAACTCGGTCTCTTCCAGACTGAGCTCGTTGGCGTCGACGACCAAAACAGGCAAGTCGTTCTCTGGTACTCGAACCGAAAACTGGCCGGCGGTAGTGTAGCCAGGATAGAAGAATAATAATAAAATGGGTCAGGCACAGGGAACGCAGTCCAGGACTACCGTCAACGTCTTGAATGAGATGTGCACCAACATAATTATGAAGTCGTCCTTGAGTTGCATAACTCAGGCGACGCAAAACCAACTCATGCTGATTGCCAATGTCTCTGGCAACGTCGACCTGAACAATGTGAACCTCCAGCAGGGTTCTACGATTGACGTAAACTGTTTGATGTCTGCCGAAAAGCAGACGGAAATGGCACAGTCGGCCGCGTCGCAGATGGCGCAGTACGCGTCTTCCCAGGGAGAGGCCGCGTTGTCTGCCCTAGGGACGACTGTATCCGATGCGTCCACAAACATCCGAAACAAAATTCAAAATAACATTGACGCAAGTACAGAGACTGAAATAAAGTCGGCACTGACGCAAAACCAGATGATCAAAGTGGTCAACGTGGGAGGCAACGTATTGGCGCAAAACGTCAGCATGCAGCAGCAAGCCAGTCTCGTCGCCAAGGCCATGGTGACGTCAAAGGCGTACTCTAGCGTGATCAACGACACGGCCGACAAGATTGACCAGTCGGCCCAGTCCAAGGAGACGAACCCGCTCGCCGTCATATGGGGAACTGTCCTGGGAGGCGTTGGAAAGATTTTTAGCGGTCCCGGATTTATAATCATTGTGATTGCCGCCCTCGGTATAGGAGGCCTCCTCTTATTTTTGAGAAGCGGAGGTAGTTTGAGTGCGTTTACTACGTCGGCGCCGCCGCCGACGACCGCCGCCGCGGCGGGGACTTTGTCAGGAGGGGGATTTGATTGGTCCTCTATGATGAAAAGTATTCCCAAAAAACGTTAACTCCAGACGTTGTTTAAAAAATGCACACATTCAACGCTGACAACTTTGTCGTGGTCAACGGCCGCCTGACTTTTCGCACAATCAAACCCATGAGCTCGTTTGTGTTAGTATACGTTAAACAGACGCAATGTCCCGCTTGCGTAAGGTTTGATCAAGTCTACTGGAACATGGAGATTGACAACCTCCTCAAAGACGTGGACCTGGGGACGTGTCCGCTGGAAAGTATACGACAACAGGCACAACAAGCCAATGCTCCAGTAACTCAAACTCCGTTCTTGTTTTTGTTTTATAATTTCAACCTTCTCGCGCACTATACGCAAGAAATGACACCAGAAGGGATTGTAGATTTCGTGGAAAGCGCCAAGAGATTTGCATCGAGTCTTTCGGCGGCGGGCGGCGGCGGACAGCAGCAACATATAGCACAACATCAGCAGCAGTTTCCGGGGGCAGGATTTTCCAACGTATCTGTGCGGCCATATTCTGCTAAAATGACTCCAAGTTCGATGCAGCAACAGCGCGACGACTTTAGTTCGTTTTACACGCGCCAGTATGGCGGCGGGAGCGAGCGTCAGCAACAGCAGCATGAGAGTTTTGGCCCAAGCATCGCCGCGGCGAGCGCCTTGAGGGGACCCTCGTCGGGAGGTACCGGAACGGAAGGCATCTACGTGGAGGACAAAAAGCTATGGGAGAACACGGCAATCGCAGTTCCAAAAGGAAAACCGTGGAACAAGGATATTCTCGAACCTATGCAGCAAAAATAGAGCAATGGGCTTAAATGTTTTCAAGGCAATGTGCCCCGATAGCTTGACGGACAGAGAGTTATTTATTTGGCAGTTCGAAGAACTGTCAAAAGTAAGTAATGTCGGCTAAAGATTATTTATAACTACGCGCGCAGACAACGACATCTTCTCCACAAGTTCACGGTGATTGTTGGCCGGTGATTGTCTCCTCGACAAGTGAGACGTGTCCTAGCAAAAATGCAAATCGCTTGTCGGTATATTGTTTGGGCAGCTTGATTTCACCAGTATAGGCATGACCACTTCCACCCATCACGATGATCAGAGGCGCCTCATTCCTGACAGCGTCGGATACAATCCGGATAACGTCGTTGATTGAGATGTGAGGAACAATTGTGATTTTCTGACCAAATATTTCCCTGTGACAAAGTAATATATTACCTTCAGGATTGATCTCCGCTGTAATGAACACAAATATAGGCAGATCTGAAGTTCTTTCTTCAAAGTTCTGCTGGTAAAACAACAGTGCTCCAATCATGCGGTCAGTAGATTGGTTAGATTTTACCGCTTTGTGAAATGGATCCTCTATGCCCAGGACTTGATTAACATGGTCATCTTTTCCAACCCGCACCTTCCTCCGCTATTTATCCCACATTGGTAACAATGTTCACTTTTATCGTCAAATGTGTGATAGCCACATTTGAAGTTTTTTTCAACAACATTTGTGCCGCGGAAACAGAGTTTCAGATATGCCGCACCACCCCCGAACACGCGCGCCTTAAACTTTTCATGTCTCTTAGCACTAGCCATCTTGCCGTGAACTCTGCGAGAGGTGCCGGCTATATATATTGTGTGGCGCGGGATATAATTTTTGTAATATTTTACAAGTGGAACTATAACAAGCGTTCTTTCTTTTTTTTAACAAAAACTGATGGACTTTTTGCACCCAGACTCTGATCGAAGAACGAGCCCTAGACAAAAAATTTGGTTTTCTGTTGAGAAATTTACTCGTACATGCGATGGCACCAAAACCCGGGTCCGCCAAGGCGGACCCCACAACCAAGGCCAAGACTACTGACGCCAAGGCCGCCAAGGCGGACAAGACCAAGGCCAAGAAGTCATCCAGTCCGAAGTTCACTTGTGACATTTGTTGCGACAAAGTATCGCGTGTGTGCGCCGGACTTTGCGATGGCTTAGAATGCAGAGAGAAGAACATTTGTAAACCCTGCTTGTCGGCCTACATCTTAGTTCATGGCGCAGATCGCTTGGAACATCCTTGTATGTTTTGCAAGGAGACTATTGAAAACTACAAATTTTACCGTCATTGCACTTACCGCGAGATGGTCCTGATCTCCGGTAACATCTCCAACACTATTGTCGCTTCTTTTAATACAATTTTGGCCAGGGAGACAGAGCGTGCTTTCTTTGACTATCACACGGATATTTCGGATATAAAGTGGAACGTTTTGGAGACTTACTTGTACGACAAGAGGTTTACCATAAAACAGCGAGAAGAAGTGATGAGAAAGTTGACCAATAACGAGGTGGAGGCTGTCATTGTAGACGCGCCAACGCCGGCAACGACAAAAGCAAAGACCGAAACTATCCGCTGCCCAAAAGGTGCGTGTATCGGGATCATTGATGTAAGTCTGGCTTTGTGCCCGTTATGCTCAATCAAGGTGTGTATCCAGTGTAGGGAGGAGAAGAAAGATAACAATCACAAGTGCGATCCTGATACTCTAAAGTCCATCAGAATGATTAAAAAGGATAGCGTGCCGTGTCCCCAGTGCCACAGTATGACCCATCGCATTTACGGGTGTGATGAGATGTTTTGCTCGCAGTGCAAGGTATCGTGGTCCTATTCAAGGGGCGTGGTACAGACTGGCGTACACAATCCCGATTATGTCCTTTGGCTACAGTCGCTGCCAGAGGATCAACGTCCACCACCACCACCCGAACAGCAGCAGCAGCGAGACCCCTGCCTCGGGTTGAGGGATTTTCTCGCTCGTTTCCAAGTATATGCAAATTTGCTTCCGAATCTCAATCTGGCAAACCAGACGTGGTGTAATTATGTCATCGGCACTTTGGATGATGAACTTAGATTCCAACAAACAGCGCTGGCTGATAGAGAGGAGACATTCCTATTGCTCAGACACAACTACATCAAGCGCGTGTACAAGGAATTGGGGTTCAGCATCAGACAGATCAAGTCTGAGGAAAGTAAGAAACTGGAAAAACTGGTGGCGGCAGTCGACGACATGCCCGGTCTTATTGCCGCCTCGACCGAGTTCATTAACGAGCGTAGACCGAACCCCACACCGGACCCGAAGGTAACCAAGGAGTCGTTGCGAAACACCATAAGGACCGAGATTCGCAGAGAAGAGGCCTACAAGGAGTTAATCAAAGTTCTGGAGTTTGCCAGAATGGGTGTCACATCCCTCATGGAAAGTTTCTTTTACACAGTAAAGTGCCAATGTACTAATGGAGACAGCGATTGTATCGGAACCTTTTGCAACGCCGAGGTTGATCACTTTGAGGAATGGGTCAAGTGGGACGGGATAATTCACGACTTTGTAACAGACACAATACTTCCGGCATTCAAAGAGATAACATCACGCCACAAGCTGGCGAAGGGAGAAACTATAATTGCCAAAATCAAATTCTGTCTGCGCCCCGCAGCGCTCAACCTCGACGATTACGCATCTGCAAGAAGACTTGTGTCTCTTGTACGCAAGGACGGTATGATACTAGGCGACGAAAATTTTGTGGATTTATTGAACAAGTTGAACGGCAGGTACCACCCTACTCCTTTCAAACAGGAACTGTTCAAATTGGCTGTTTCACAAAATGGGCTAGCTCTGAAGTACACCTTTGGGACCGATGGTCGACGCCCAAGCGATAATGTTGTAAGGCTCGCCCTTCGACAAAACCCTATGGCGATTCACGATCTCAAAGTCCCAAACCCTATGCTCTTGATAGACTATATGACTCCGGGGACTAGGCTGAGTCTACTTCGGCTGAACGGAAAGATCTTTGAATTCTTCAATATTCAAGCCAGGTCGCGATGGATCAACATTGTCACGGCAGTCGCCTACGGAGGAGACTTGAAATTTGTTTCAAGGCCTTGGACGGGCGGGCCGCTGAACGGCCTCGAAGCGTTTGACCAAGAGTTGGCACTCAGAGCCGTTCTCAACAATGGGCTCGCTTTGGAGTTTTACCATCCATGGTGTCTGTCTATGGCGGACGACAGAATTCGCGCAGTCGTCCGCACAGCCGTCACAGAGAATCCGCACGCCCTGGAATATGCGGGAACGTTTTGCTCCGACAGGGAGATTGTACTCATAGCGGTAAGACAAGACCCCGAGGCAATAAGATATGCCTCCCCGTGCATGCGTGACGATCCTCAGGTCCTGGAGGCTCTGGGGCGACACCACGAGAAAAAGTGAAAAAATTTAATAACAAAAAAAGGCAAATGGAAGACGAAATGTCAAAGGCGGTGAACCAAGTGGCCAAGGAAATGGCCAAATTGAACTTGGACAGTAAACAGACAAAGCAGACAAAGACAACAAAAAAGGACAAGCGTGTGAGCAAGTCCACGCAGACTGATTTCTCCGACTCTGATTAATTTTTTGTTTCGCAGTTCCGCGAGGAACTGCCAAAAAAGAAGAATATAAAAATGACCGCGACAATCATGAGCAAACTCTGTCAGTTGAGCTACTCTGATGCCATAGAGGATTCTCAGCTCAGGGCGTTGGCTGGTGCCATATATGACGATGATGACAAATCGATCACGATTGTTTCCAAATGCAAAGATTCCCCGGAGCAGTACCACGTTATCGTAGCCAACAATAGTCGTTATGTGTGCTTTGTGTTTCGAGGTACAGACTCTGTTGCCGACTCTATTACCGACGCCAATATTTTGAGAGTGAGGCACCCGCAAGGTGAAGGATTCGTGCACGCCGGGTTCTTTTCCCTGTGGACGGAGATTGAGCGAGAGATTCTGGAGTACACGGAGCGATACAAGGACTTTAACGTGATAACGACTGGCCATAGTCTGGGAGGAGCTATGGCCGTCCTCGCCGCGCTCGCCATTCGGCGTCAGCGGCAGCAGCATGGCGGCGAGAAGAGCGTCTCTGTGTACACATTCGGGTGTCCCAAGATAGGATGCTCGATCTTTTCAGCCCATGTAAACGATGTCATCAATTGCCACCACTTTGTGCGTTCTGCCGACATTGTCCCAAGGTTGCCGCTAGGTCCGCGCTTTTCAGCGTTTGCGGGGAACACGACGACAGTTTTGGACCTCTGGTTTGGTTTCTACCATCCAAGACTTTTTTGCACAACTAGGGACCACAGTATCGCAAAGTACGTGAAGGCCATGGAGAAGTCCTCGGAATATTGTAAAGTTTTTAAAAGAAATGAGTTCCCGAGTGAACGTGAAAAACGATATAGTAGCAAATGTCATGACATGCTCTGAAGTTGTTTCTAACGTGGGCAAAGTGTTCGTGGCGACCTTATATGCAAGCCAGACCGCAGACATCGCTCCCCTCGATCACTTGAAATTCGACACAGTCATTGAAGATCCCTACGACGGCCTTGTGAGTCTCGACGTGTCGTCGGCATACACCAGTGCGCTCGGTCAGCCCAGCATCGGACGCCTTACGCTGTCCGGAGGAAAAAAGTACTTGGTCTCTTGGTCCGGTGACATGATTGCCTTTAATCTGAGTCCTGGAGCCTTTAGATTCGAATCGGCAATTCGCAACGCCGACACAGGAGATTACGTCAGTCCAAGCAAACTATTGTACCAGGACATTCGTCAGCCCATTTTGATCTTTAGCGACAACCGATGTCAGTGTGTGCTCGAACCGAGTTCGAACGCTCGGTACGAACTGACCATTGTGTCGACAGACGGTCTGCAATCGGTCCAGAGCGGAGAGCTCAGGGTGCAAATTCTTTGACGCGTTTCCCGTTCTTGTAACAAGTGCTACAAGAAAGTAGCATCCTCGTCTGCCTGGTGTTGACATCCGACCCTTTTGTCCATCGCTGTCTTTCTTAAGGGATTCGTCGACATATTGTAGCAGTTCACGGACAAACTCCTTGGCCTCGCGAGTCACCTGTCGGCTCTGACGACGTACTCAAAGATCCGGCTCGTCGACTTTTAAAAATGGTTCAGTTTCAATCCGGCACATACTTTATCGGTGATCCGTCATATATCCTTGATCGAGAACAATATCACGAATGGATTGTCTGTACAGATAGAAACCAAACGTTTATGCCAAAGACAGTCAAAATTTACCAAACGGGGGGAGGTGACGGTCTGTTCCCGATAGAGGGGTCGACGATAGACTTGGCCGTAGACAGCGGACACATTGGCATATTCAATCTATTGGTAAAAGGCGGCAAACCAAGGGAACCCGTCGGCAAGAGGCGAGGTTTCAAGCTCTACGTCAAAAAGACTTTTGACAGACCATTTATCGTCAATAAGATTTCCGGACTAAACTCGCGAAATCCGGACGATGGCATGGAAAACTTGTGTTTGGTAATGTCAAGGTCCACGTATACCGTTGAGCTCTCGTAGTATAACGCAGCTACTACGAGACTTGATGTTTTAATAATTGTAAACAAAACTGGTCATATGCTTTGAAATTTTCCAATGCAACGTTTTGCCTTCCATCGCTTGCAGGGTCACGAAAAAACTACTAAGTTCTGAATTGTCCATTATCATCATTTTGCATTTGCAAATAATGTCTTCGGCGGCAGTCTCTGGAGGCTCGCCCGGAAGGATGTACTCTATCATTTTGCACAGCCTATCGAAAAAGTAATACTCTGACGGCGGCGCGTCTGGAAAGCACGACCATGGGATCCTGAGGCAGAGCGGGTGTCCGTCAAACTTTACTTTGTCGTCTTGATGGCGCGACACCTTTGTGAAAAAGTGGTACGCCTTTAATCCTGGAAACAGGTGACGATATTTCTGATTTAGTTCTGCGTCGATGGGGGCGGGAGAGCTGGATTCGACATTGTTGTCGTCCAGGTACAGTAATCTGGCTCGATTTATTTCGGCGACACACCCATTGTATCTCTGTGTCATAGTCTTGACCAACGATTTCATCCTCTTTGACAGTCGGTCGCCTTCAATCTCCAGACCAATGTCCAATAGGTATCTCCGATAATCCGTAAACACGGCCCGGCGACATCTGGCGTCGAAAAGGTACCATTCCTTGTTGTAATAGATTGCAAAACACTGTTCCGCCTTGAGATCAAACGAGTCCGATACAAACATTGCAAAACAATACTTTTGCAAGAACCCGGAAGAGTTGGGTCCTATTGCCATGTATCGATTAGAGATTGACGTGATCTTGATGTTACCTTGGTTGCTGCGGGAGCGCCGCGTGAATTGATGAACGATAGAAGTTTCGCGATCGGTGTAGTCCAAGTCAATGTACAGCGCCCGCGTCGACGACTCGAACAACTCATCCCTGCGAACAAAAACCTCAATTTCTTCTTCCTCTAAAATGTCCTCGTGTTGAGCAAACGACTTGCAAAGGCTTAGGCTGTGAACAAACCACGCATCGCCGCGGCTATCGAGTTCGGCGGTGTCAATTGTCTCCATGCTTTTCTTGAACCACGGCCTCTCTTCAGCATTGTGCAAACCTCGACGCTTGCAATCATACACAAAGGTTTCAATTTTGCTTCTTTCGTCATCTGTCTCCTTTTTCTTCGGGAGACAGGTTGTCAACAACTTGTCAAATAAATGACAGAGTAGCCAGGAGACCAACCATGTCCCCACACAAAAGAGCAGAGGTTCTTGCAATTCTGAATACATGACGCGAGTTTGTTTTTCCGCAGTTTGTCTTTTACGTTAAATTGTTTATTACTCGACGTAGCGCGCGCGCCAGGGGGCTCCCCGGCTACTAGACCGCTGCCGGCGAGCCGGACTCGTGTTTACACAGAGACCGGGTCGGTCTCTAGCTTGCCAGGGGGGGAGCCACTGGCACCTACCTGTCCTTTAATTTTATGTAGAAAAAATGATGATGGGAATAATTATTATCGCTGTGGTGGCAATTGCTGCTGCGGTTGGATATTATTATATGCGACAACAGTCAGCCTCTCCAGCGCCAGCGGCGAGTCCGGCTCCGGAGCCAGCTCCTTCAGTCAGCGCAGCGACCGCCGCACAACAGACGAGCCCTCTCGTTGACCCTGCTCCCGCTCCGACTCCTGCTCCCGCTCCGACTACGACTCCTGCTCCCGCTCCGACTACGACTCCTGCTCCCGCTCCGACTACGACACCGACTACGACACCGACTACAGCATCTCTAGTCCCTTCGGGATTATCAAAGGATCAACTGATACAAAAGTATAGCAGTCTCGACGGAGCGAGTGGAAACAACTTGCGTACACTTTTGAATTGTTTAGAAGCAAGTCCCCAAGGAGGTTCCGCGTTTCATAACTGTCTAACTTCCGTTGTCGGTCCGTGCTCAGAGCAAGGTATCGCTTCCCCGCCCAATTGCGCCACATGCGGCCCCTTTGCGCAGTGCACGACAATGTCCTCTCTGTACGCTACAATGAGAAGCGCCGTTCCCGCAGATTTCCCTCCAATGTCTCAATTTACACTTGGCCAATAATATTTAATTTTGGCTTCGTCACCATAAAACGCAAATACAAAATGTCTCCCAATAAGTGCGAAGCAGAGAAGCGAAGACTGAGAAGCGAAATCGAAAAGCTGCGCGACGCCATTCGTCGCACCAAAGACGACAACGCCAAAATCGACGCCTTGCTCAGAGAACTGCGGTCTGCAGAATGTCAACTGAGCCGACTGTGAGCGTCAAGCTAACTCTCGATGACCTTTACTTGTATTATCTGGGTAAGTTCAATGTCGTGTCCACGCCGGGCGGCGTCGACCGTCGTTGCTTGGAATGCAGTAAGCCCGAAGCGGCCGTCCACGTCCCGGTGAAATTGGATTATCGACAAAGATTGATCCACGCGACGGGAACCGCCTGCTCAATCGACTGCATGTTTAAATTTCTCATTCACACCAAGGATGTGAGGTTTGCACATGCGTTGACCAACGTCTGGATTGTATTGGAGTGCATCTTTCGAGTCAAAGACTTTACATGGTAGTTTGGACCTGGGGGGAAATTTTTACTTTTTTCCTTCGAAAAATCCTCTGTAGACCATTGAACCATGGCCATATCACTGAACCCCGATTTTGAGGAATTTCAGGAGTACATGCACCGTCATGTATCCCGATCGTCGCCGATCACCATCGATCATCCCGAGCGAATCCCAGCGATGACTTCCTTCCATTACGATGCTCAAGAGTACCTCAAATGGCTGGTCGGGCACGTTGGGGCGCGCGACTCTCGTACCGGACAACTGTTGGACGGCATGGAGATGTATTGTGAGTTCATTTGTTTCCTCCGTTCCAGCGGGCATAAACACTTGGCGGAAAAGATATTGGATTTCAAGTGTCCAAACGCTTGGTAATCCGCCTTCCTTCTTTTTTTTCTAGCAGCACCCACCAAGGCGCTGCAAGAAGTTTACTCATAACAAAGTAGAGCAACAAGGGCGATAACGACGTATAAAAGTTCGCCGGTTATCAAAAGGCATACCATGGCCAGACTGGCGGCTGTGTATGCTAATCGGTTCATATTTTTTAACTAACGTAAATGGCTTTGTATAACTTTGGCGAGCGTTCCAAACGCAGACACTTGGTGTCCCTTGCGCTGACCGTAAAGTCTGGCGAGATTGTCGTCCAGCACGATAAACCTTCCGTTATCCGGAACCTGCAGATTATGACGCTTTATGTATGTCCATAGTTTTTTGACAATTTGGCTCCGCGGAAGGCCGCCGGTCCCAGAGTTGATGATGTTAGCAAGAAGTGAGTCTGGATAGACGGGTCTCATGATTGCACTTGTTTTGTTACTCTGGCGTTTTTTCTTCGGTCCCATTTTTTATTTTATTTTATTGTTGCCCTCTGCGGTTCTGAAAAATGAACCGGCTGTGTGCTTTATCCGGCGCTCTTTCCCTCTCTGACGACAACGTCAATCTACGAGAAGCTATTCGATCCATGAGAATTACTACTCCTCCGCCGCCAGCGGTCTGTATAGACGATATACTAGAGAGTAAGGTCATACCGTGGCTTTTTACTCTTTTCGAACCGCACAATCAATGCCTCGTTTGGGTTAGGAAGTCAAAACTAATGTTTAGGATATCAAACCAAAACCTACTAAAGAAAAACTGGAAGGCGTACGTTAGAAACAATCGGACTCTCTTGGGCGATTATAGGGAATCTTTTCTCACGTTTCTGAGGCGGGATCGCACAAAAGGGGTTTATCTCCTGAAGAATAAGATATCAAGAAAAAAGACTCGTATTTGACTTTTTTAATCTTTGGCAGTCTGCGCAGACTGCGAAAAACGAAAAAATAATGCGTAATGGCCCTCGGTCGCGAGCGTGCCTCAAGAGCTCAAGGTTGCCGTTTCTAGCGAGAACAGTGTCGCGGCCGCCTTCGGCCGCTTGAGTGTCTGCGTCTGTCATAGTTTGAATGTCATATTCTGCTGGGCAGGATTGAATACTTTTTGAAAATGGCTGCAAACTTTTCCGACAGTTTTGCCTTGGACTTGACGTACACGTCGTGGAGCGCAGTATCTATAGTGTTGTCCAACAACAGGTTGTATACAGTTACACTTCTTTCCTCCGGGGGTAGGTGCGAATGCGAGCCGTTCCTGATGGCCCGCGCCATAGCCTGATGTTTGCTCATATCGTTCCACCCGGGCTCCATTAGAAATACTTGCCGTACGCCCCGAAGATTGATACCTTCTCTTCCCGCAGCAGATATGATAAGAACGGCACCCCCGACGTCCGACGACATGTCGTTGTACTTGTCAAGAATAGCGTCGACGTCTGACGACTTGGTCTCGCCTGTGATTATATACACAGGTCTGCCTGGAAAGTTATCTCGAATGGCTCTTTCCATCACTTTTGTTCCGCGCTTGATAAACACTGTATAAATCAACGTCTTCTTCAATTCGTCGTCGCTATCGCACTTTATGATGTTGATCATGTACTTGACCTTTGGACTAAAGTACGACCCGAACGCAGCATCGCCAGCCTGTCTGAGATAATTGGTCATGATGAGAAATCCCCTGTGATCGTGTTGCCAATCCTTGTCTCCCGCAGCCCCCACGATCAGCTGATTATATCTGGATTCTTCTTTCGGAGTAAGGGGAATTCTGATCCACTGCTCGTCTACTCGGGGGAACTCGGCGCCATCTCCCTGCGAGTTGTGGTAGGATATCCCGTAGTGTCGCAGCAGGGAAAGACCGTCCTTTGGATTCAATTTGTACGACCTGACCCCGGGCTCTACTTGATCAAGTATCGTCAGGAGGTTGACCATGTCGTCTTGCGTATTGACAATTGGAGTGGCGGTCATTAAGATAACTTTCCACGCCATGCGCGCCGCGAGCATCAGCGTGTACACGGTTTCGGAACGGCGAGTCTTGTATATGTACGGGGGTACGTCGGCGAGAGCGGCCGCAGAATCGAGTTTGTTTTTAAACTTGACGAGTTTCTCCGGATCGTGACGCTGAAAATACTTTTCGACGTCGGCCTTGCTCACAGACATCTTGCTGATCGAGACGGGCGTCCGCAACTTGTTGCCC
>JACCDQ010848327.1_pt1 | contig 14964 bp, 15 predicted proteins | sample 7446031 | NCBI WGS metagenome assembly JACCDQ01 (sample SAMN15323442, study PRJNA562643) | freshwater metagenome | isolation source: river surface water | place: USA:Blue River Watershed | collected 2017-08-17
ACGAGCCAAGCAGATGCGATGATTTTGCGCCTCCTAAAATGGAACGATACTCAGCAAGGTGTCCTCGGACCATGAACCCATCCAAAAGCATTTTCAAAGCCTACGACATCCGAGGCGTGGTCCCTGACGCCGTCAACGTCGACCTTGCGTATAGCTTGGGGCTTGCTTTTGCCGCCAAAGCGTTGGAACTGGGTGAAACCGCTGTGGCGGTGGGGCGCGACGGCCGTTTGAGCAGCCCCCAACTCAGTGAAGCGCTGATAAGCGGGTTGGTGGCCGCGGGTATGGAAGTGTTGGACGTGGGAGCTGTGACCACGCCTATGTTGTATTTTGCGGCGAGCACGCTGTGCAACAGCGGCATACAAGTCACGGGCAGCCACAACCCTAAAAACCACAATGGGTTCAAGCTGGTGTTGGCCGGCAACGCCATTTACGGCGACGAAATCCAAGCCTTGCGCACGGCCATGGTGGCAGGTGCTTTGCCAACCCGCACCGGCGGCAGGGTGCGGCGGGTCGATGTGCAATCTGACTACATTGCCCGCATTGTGAGCGACGTGAAACTGGCGCGTCCGCTCAAGATTGTGTTGGATTGTGGCAACGGCGTGGCGGGGGCTTCGGCGCCGGCCTTGTTCCGGGCGCTGGGCTGCGAGGTAACCGAGCTGTTCAGTGAGGTGGACGGCAACTTCCCGAACCACCATCCCGACCCTTCCAAGCCCGAGAACCTTCGCGACTTGGTTCGCACATTGCAAAGTGGCGAATTTGATCTGGGTTTGGCGCTTGATGGCGACGGCGATCGTTTGGGTGTTGTCACGCCCCGTGGCACCACCGTTTACACCGACCGCCAGATGGTGCTTTTCGCGCAAGATGTGCTGTCGCGCGTGCCGGGCGGCGCCATTGTGTTCGATGTCAAATGCAGCCAGCAGCTGCCCTTGGCCATTGAAGCAGCTGGAGGGCGAGCGGTCATGTACAAAACCGGCCACTCCTTGATCAAAGCCAAAATGAAAGAGATCGATTCGCCATTGGGGGGCGAAATGAGTGGCCACGTTTTCTTCAAAGAACGGTGGTATGGCTTTGACGATGGCAGCTATGCAGGTGCTCGTTTGCTGGAAATTTTGAGCCGCAGCCCCGATCCGGCGGCGGTTTTGGAGTCGTTGCCCACCCGTTTCAGCACCCCAGAACTCAACGTTCCCTGCGCAGAAGGCGAGCCGCACAAGGTGGTCGAACAACTGAAAGCGCTGGCAGTTTTTGAGAGCGGTGCCACCGCCATCACCATCGATGGTTTGCGGGTGGACTGGCCGGACGGCTTTGGCTTGATCCGGGCGTCGAACACCACGCCGGTTTTGGTCCTGCGCTTTGAAGGGCAGACCCCCGAGGCCTTGGAACGCATACGTTCCAGCATGATGGCGTTGCTGTTGCGGGCCAAGCCCGATACTCAGTTGGAGGCGTTGGCCCACTGAACAATGGCGTCCAGCATACGGCGGGTAGATTCTGGCACCCAGTCTCCTGCTGGGGTATTTGTGGCATCCTGAGCCCACACACGTCTCACACAATCGGCTATATCGGCCGGTTCGCTGCACAACGCTGCCAGGCGCCGCTCCACCAAATCGGCGTAAGTTTCTGAAAAATTCCAAATGTGGGGCCCGCTGATCACATAACTGTTCAGCCGGGCCGGCTCGTAGGGGTTGTGCCCGCCAATTTTGGCAATCGACCCGCCCACCAGAGACACTGGGGCCAAGCGGTACCACAAACCCATTTCACCTATTGTGTCGGCTACGTAGACCGTGTTGCCTTCCGTTGGCCACTCGTTTTGGCTGCGCAGTGGGGGCTTGTCTGCCATCAGGGCGACAATTTCTGCCCGTCGGTTGGGGTCGCGGGGCGCTATCAGCAGCAGGGCATTTGGGTGGGTGTTGAGCAACAAGGCGTGGGCTGCCAAGGCAACGGCTTCCTCCCCAGGGTGGCTTGAGGCGAGCAGCCACACCGGCCGGTTTTGCAGCAAGGCAGTGAATTTTTGCAGTTCTTGGCGGTTGCAAGCCAACACGGGTGCCAGCACTTTGATTGAACCGCCCACGTGCACGGTTTCGCCCCGCGCGCCGAGCTGAATCAAACCCTCCCGCGTTTCGGGGTTTTGGGCATATATCTCATTGAAGCCATTCAATAACTGCTTGTAGGCGGCCTTGAAGCGCGCCCGGTGAGCCACCTTTTGCGTTGTGGTGCGAGCATTGAGCAGCAACATAGGTGTGCCGGTTTGTTGTGTCAATGTCAAGGTGATGGGCCACAAATCCATTTCGCAAAACAAGGCCAAACTGGGTTGCCAATGGTGCAGGAAAGCTTTGACTGCTTTGTGGCAATCGACCGGCGCAAATTGGTGTTGACAGCGAGGGGGTAGCCCTGTGCGTTGCAAGGCCTGGCCCGAGGTGTTGGAGCTGCTGGTGATCAAGAAATGTACCTGGGGCAGGCGTTGCGAAAGCGTCCAAAACAGGCCCGCCAAGGCCTGCGCTTCGCCCACCCCTACGGCATGGCCCCACACCAAAGCGCCGGCGGGGCGATGTGGCATTTTCAGCGACAACTTTTGCTCGAGGCTTTGCCGAGTTTCTTTTCCCTTTTTGAGCCTTTTTTCCAAAATCCAAGCCCACAAGGGGTGCGTGTATTGCCCCACAAATAGGTACAAAGCCAACAGCTGCTCAATCAGCATGGTGTTCCTTGAGCCAAGGCAGAAAGACCGCCATGTGCTTTTGGGTGGAACCTGCATGTTCAGCGTAAAAACGCTCCACCCCAGCTATAGACAGTGCATAGACCGCTGGGTCGCTGAGCAAATCGAAAATACGTTGGCTCAGTGCCGCTATGTCGGGCAGCGAGGCAAGCACACCCGCTTCTATGGCTTCTACGCCGGGGTATTCAATGCCCCACATGCTGGGGCCCACCAGCACTGGTTTTTTCAGAGCCAACGGTTCAATCACATTGTGGGAACCCAAGGGCACAAATGAAGCACCCACCACCACTGCTTGAGCCAGTGTCAAGTAAAAATACATTTCGCCCAGCGAGTCACCCAGCAACACATCCGTTTCGTCCAAGCGACTCCCTGGCATGGGTTTCAAATGGGCATCCAAGGCGGTGCTGCGCCGCTGCACCCTCAAACCTTGGGCCGTCATCAGGTCATACACCGCATCAAAGCGCTGTGGGCTTCTCGGAACGTACACCAACAAAGGCGATGGGCGGCCCGCTGCGGCGAGGGCCTTGCGCAAACGTTGAAATGCGTCCAAAAACTGCTCGTCTTCGCCCTCTACTGCGCTGGCAACCGCCAGCACCGGCCGTTGGGTGATGTGCAAGTTCTCGGCCAGCACCAAAGCCTGGCCCGCAGTCAGTTGAGCCGCCGGCAGCGGCAGGTCAAAACGGGTTTCGCCCACCACTCGCACGTCGCGGCAACCCACTTCCATAAAACGCTGGGCATGGGTGGTCGATTTGCACAGCACCAAGTCGTAGGCCTGAAACACGCCCGACCGCAGCGCCCACCATTTTTGGTCTCGTTCCAGGCTTTTGCGCGGGTATTGGGCGTTGGCCATGACCAGCGGCAAGCCGCAGCGCTTGATGGTGCGCAGCAAAACGGGCCAGGTGTCTATCTCCGTCATGATGGCGCAGCGAGGCTTGACTGCTTTGATGAACCGGCGGACAGCCCAACTGAGCTCCAGCGGCAAATAGCCGACTTGCAATTGTCCGGTTTGGATAGCCGCTGCGAACTGGCGTTGTGCTTCGCTGCGCCCGGCCGGTGTAAAAGTGGTGTGGTAAACCGGCAGCCCTTGGGCCAGCAGTGCCTTGACAAACGGCGAAGCCCCGCGCAACTCACCCATGGATGACGAGTGCACCCAAATGGGTGAAACCAACTTTGACTGCACGCAACCAAAACGTTCTGCCCAATGTTGGCGGTAAAGCGTTTCCTTTTTGCCCTTCTTCCAGAGAAGGCCGAGCACCACGGGCAAAAGCAGATGCCACAATGCGTGGTAAACGGTCACAAACAACTGGGTGCGCTTGGGCCAAAATCCGGTTTTTACGTTATTTTTCACATCACATCCCGAATCCAACGTTGTGTTGGGACTCGGTTTTAGTATAGTGGCGCGAATCCAGCCAAGCGGCATCCCCACAACAAACCATGCACAGCACCCCATGGACAGCAATTGTTCCCGTTCGGGCCGGCTCCAAAGGCCTGCCGGGCAAGAACCTGCGCCTGTTGTGCGGCAAGCCACTCTACCGCCACGCGGTGGATCAGGCCTTGGCTGCGGGGGCGGCCAGCGTCATCGTCACAACAGACATTCCTGACATATGGTCTGCGGAGCTGCCCTTGGGCGTGAGAGTTGCGCAGCGACCCCCCGAACTGGCTGGGGACCAAACGCCCATGGCCCCTGTGGTGCTGGACTGCCTGGAGCGAACCGAAGTGATTGGCCCGGTGGTGTTGCTCCAGGCCACATCGCCTATGCGACGGCCCGAGCACGTCGCTGCAGCTTTGCGCTTGTTGGAAACACAGACATTTGATTTGGTCATGAGTGTCACGGAAGCAGACCGCGGTGTTTTGAAGTGGGGCCGCCTGGATGGCGAGCGCTTCATCCCCCTGGCTGATCCGGCCTTTTGTTTTTCCAACCGACAAAGCCTGCCCGCTGTGGTCAAGCCCAATGGAGCGGTTTATGCCTTTGACTCCGGTTGGTTCAAGCGCAATGGCTCGTTCGTTACCCCCCATATTGGCGTTATTGCCATGACGCCTCAAGAAAGCCAAGACATTGACACGCTGGAGGATTTCCAGCGATGCGAAACTGCATTGTGCGGAATGTGAAATATAAATTATGAAAATTGCTCATCGTGAAATTTCTTTGTCCCACCCGCCTTTGGTAATAGCCGAAATCGGCATCAATCACGGTGGAAGTCTGGATGTGGCAAAAGGCATGGTGCTGGCTGCCCACCGCGCCGGTTGCGAAATGGTCAAGCACCAAACCCATTTTGTTGAAGACGAAATGACGGACGAGGCCAAGCAAATATTTCCCCCCAACGCCGATGTGTCCATTTGGGAGGTGATGGCCCGCTGTGCATTGTCGAAAGACGATGAAATTGCCCTGAAAAAATACGCTGAATCTTTGGGGATGATCTACATCTCTACACCGTTCTCGCGGGCAGCAGCCGATTTTTTGAACGAGATCGGCGTTTCTGCTTTCAAAATTGGCTCGGGCGAATGCAACCATCTCCCACTGATCCGGCACATTGCCAGTTTTGGCAAACCCGTCATCATGAGCACTGGAATGCAAACCATAGACACCATGCGTCCCTCAGTCCAGGTGTTGGAAGAGGCCGGCATAGAGTTCGCACTGTTGGAGTGCACCAATTTGTACCCTTCACCCCCCGAAATTGTCAGTTTGCAGGGTGTTACTGAACTTCGCCAGGCTTTCCCCAGCGCAGTGGTGGGCTTTTCTGATCACAGCATAGGCCCCGAAATGGCCTTGGCTTCTGTGGCTTTGGGCGCGTGCATTCTAGAGCGACATTTCACCGATACCCGGTATCGCAAAGGTCCTGATATTTCCTGTTCCATGGATCCGGCTGAATTGAAGTTTTTGATCGACCGTTCGCGGGAGATTCATGTGGCATTGAACAATCCCAAGGTCCGTACAGCCCCCGAGGAAGATGTGTATCGGTTTGCCCGTGGTTCGGTGGTTGCCGACAAAGATTTACCAGCAGGACACGTGATCTCGGTTTCGGACATATGGGCCCGCCGCCCAGGTTCTGGAGAAATATCGGTGCAACATTTCGATCGTTTGTTGGGTGCCAAATTGACCCGAGCGGTCAAACGCAACCAGCAGCTGCTGTGGAGTGATTTGAGTGGTGTGGAGCAACTTCATGACTGAGCAGTCCGAGCCTGCCGTGACCGGTAAGCGATTGCTTTTTGTCACGGGCACGCGAGCCGATTACGGAAAACTTGAACCTTTGGCTCGAGCAGCACAAGAAGCTGGTTTTTTGATTTCGTTTTTCATCACTGGCATGCACATGATGAAACGATACGGCGAAACTCGCCTGGAAGTGAAACGATTCCCCAGCGCTGAATTTTTTGAGTTCGTTAATCAGCGCGAGGGCGATGCGCTCGAGTTCATTTTGTCAAAAACTGTGTTGGGTTTTTCAGACTTTGTGCATGAACACCGCCCTGATTTGGTGGTTATTCACGGCGACCGAGTGGAGGCTTTGGCCGCTTCAATAGTTTGCGCAATGCGCTACATTCGTTCTGCGCATATTGAAGGTGGCGAGGTATCTGGAACCATTGACGAAAGTATTCGTCATTGCAATACAAAGCTGTGTGCTACTCATTTTGTGAGCTCAGAAGCGGCGAAACAGCGTGTTTTGGCGTTAGGTGAAGCACCCGAACGTGTTTACAACATCGGTTCACCCGAATTGGATGTGCACGCCCGACCCTCGGGAGTCACCATACAAGAAGTACGAGCACGTTACGACATCCCATTTGACGATTACGGGATTGTTGTTTTTCATCCTGTGACTTCGGAAGTCGATACCATTGGGGATCAAGCAAAGGCATTGTTTGGTGCATTGGAGGCCAGTGGCAAAAATTTTGTGGTTATTGCTCCCAACAATGACCCTGGGACAGAAGAAATTTTTTCTGTTATAGAAAAATTGCCATCGGATAGATTCAGATTGATCCCATCGATGCGATTTAATTACTTCAGTGAGTTAATGAAAAATGCCGCTGTGATGGTGGGAAATAGCAGCGCAGGGGTGCGAGAAGCCCCTTTCCTAGGCTTGCCAAGTTTGGATGTGGGTACTCGGCAAAATAACAGGGCCATGGCGAATTCGGTTTTTAAAGAATCAGCTTTTGGAATTCACACGATTTCTGATTTTCTCAAGAATAATTGGTTCTCAAAAAAAGATCGAGATTGTTCTTTTGGCCTAGGCAACTCGACGGGTATGTTTGTGACCATATTGGGAGAAGAAAAATTCTGGACCCAAATGTTGCAGAAGTGATTTTTGATGTCTAGGTTGTCGTTGAATTTAATACAGGGCAAGTTTTGGCTTTTCTGCCAAATTTCCGCCGTTGTTATGGTATCGTCAGCTCCTGTTTCTCGAGCGCTTTTTAATATTTCATCAGTCTTTTTTCTGGTTTTTTGGTTTATTTCCGGTGATCTGACTTCCAAAATTCGCATCGCTCTTCGTCACCCAGTATCGATTCCTGTTATTGGGTTGAGTCTCGCCATCGTTTTATCCGCCACATACACGCCGGCGCCTCTCCCGGATATTATTGAACATTTCCGTGTGTACAGTAAATTAATTTTAATATTAATGTTTTTATCTGTTTTTGAGAATCCTGTGTGGCGGGGTAGGGCGTGGGCCGGATTTGGTGCTTCGATGGTTTTTACCCTGATTTCTACTTATTTGAATGTGTGGGTTGATTTACCTTGGTCAAAAACACAAAATCAAGGGTTCGGATTTAATCACAGTGTCTTTGTAGATTATATTGTACAGGGCGTTGCAACGACAATTTTTGTTAATTTTGCTTTTCACAAATACCTGTCTAATACTGGATTTTCTCGTTTTATTTGGGGATTTTCTATTGCCGCAGCAGTTTTTAGTGTCGCATTCTTGATGCAAGGGCGGTCTGGCTTGTTTCTTTTGATTGCTCTTTTTATTCTTTTGGCGTTCATTCATTTAAAGAGAAAATCGCTATTGTACGCAATGGCGTCTGGCGCCATGTTTTTTTTAATCTTGATCTATTTCTCCCCTATTATGTTTTCCAGGATGCTGGAGGCTTACGGGGATGTTGTAAGTTATTTTCAAGGATCAATTGATACGCCGGTGGGTTTGCGCCTTCATATGTGGTTTTTCTCCGCAATGAGTATGTTTGACAGTCCATTTATAGGTCAAGGTGTTGGCGCTTACCACGCCATGGCCAAGGAGTTTTTTGGTCACTGCAACTTCACCTGCTTTCACCCGCACAATCAGTATTTATTTTTCGGCATGGAAAATGGATTGTTGGGTTTAGGCCTTTATCTATGGATGATATGGCGGATGTTTTTGTCATCCAAGAACATGTTGCCATTTGATAGAAATCTACTTCTGGGGTTGCTTGCTGTACTCGTGATAGATGGTTTTGCGAACGCACCACTTTGGTATCGTATGGAGAGCTATATTTTTTATTCTCTTTTGGGGGTTACCATGGCAGCCTATAAACCTTCTGCCGCTAAAGTAATTACTTAATTCTCTGGGATTTTATTTTCTTTATTTCTTCGAGAATGGTATCCTGTGGGTGCTCAATGTTATCTTCATCCATTAATTCGATTAATTTTTCTAAAGCGGCATTATTTCCTGGATCATTTGCTTTTTTTATAAAATTGATCAATTTTGATTTAATCAAAAACGGTAAAGCCGTTGAGTATATGTTTTGTTTTTCTGTTGCTGCTTGTATGGTTTTTTTTGCCTCTTCAATCCATGCTTCTGTATTGGATTCTTTTTCGTAAGATTTTCGTACGTTTTCTATTTCTCTGTTGTTCTTTGTATTGGGAGATATTATCTTCGAGAGGATTTCGTTTGCAACCTCTTTGTTGTTTAAATCTAATATTAATTTATCAAAAATTTCCCTCGAAAAAATATAACCATGGGAGATGTTTGAGTTGAATATTTTGTAGCACAGGCCGCGTTCACCGTATTTAATGGTTTTTGGCTTATTGTTCGTGAGTTTGTATTGACTCCAAAAATCTTGAAACTCTCGACTTTCAATTGCCTTGCTCTTGAAGTGCCAAAAAAATGAGGCGTAGAAGCTGGGCCTTTTATGCTGATTCATTGACAGTGGTGGCGGGTCTATCTTTACAGCACCTACGAACTGTGCATTTGAGATCTCCATCTGTTCAATGGTTCGATCGTTCTCGTAAACCGGGTACCAAATACTGTCGTTTATAATAATCAGATTGTCTATTTCTGTTTTCCAGTGATTTAATAACCAAATACCATCCCTGTATCCTCCAAAATCATAACCAAAATTTGGCCTCTCCACGGCCATCCAGCAATTTTCCAGAAGTTGACGCTTTTCTTCATCTGGTATTTTTGAGTTGCTTACTATGAGGGTTGAATAATTGTTCTCTAGCAAATGCTGACAGGTTGTGTGTATGCTTCTCTGGAATTCGTTGGGTTGGTATATTAAAAAAATCGCAACCTTCCTCTTTGGTGGAATTTTTCCTTGATGGATTTTTAAATTCCCAGGTCTGCTGCTGTCGTGTAGTATCTGTTTTACTCTATCTGTTGGTATTGAGAGTATTCCAAAGAGCTGTGATTTTATTCTCTTTATTTCTCTCTTTATTTTCCACTTATCCATGGCGCGTAAATTGGTATTTACTGGGGTAGGTCATTGAATTTGAGTGCTCCTGCAGCCTGCCTCAACTTCAACCCTCCCACCAAAACGTCGTAACGTGCCTTTGCCAGGCTCGCCTTGGTTTGGTACAGTTGGCTTTGGGCATTCAGCACGTCAATGTTGATCCGAACACCGACTTGGTAGCCCAGTTTGTTGGCATCCAAAGCACTCTGGCTGGAAGATTCCGCTGCTTCAAGCGCTTTGATCTGCCCCATACCAGAGGAAACCCCAAAAAACGCGGTGCGCGTGGCTTGGGCGAGCGATCGTTTAACGGCGTCTAAATCGGTTCTGGCCTTTTCCTCCAACAGCAGCGCTTCCTTGACACGGTTTTGAACCGCCCCGCCGGTGTACAACGGCAAATTAAATTGCACGCCCACGCTCGCGACGTTGTTGCGCACATACCCCGGGATCGCTTGGCTGCCGGAAGGTGCCCGCGCAATTTGGTATTGGCCCACCAAATCCACGGTGGGGCCTTGTGCAGCCTGCGCTTTTTGCACTTCAAGCTGGGCGATTTCCAAAGCGGCTTGCGCCTGCTTGATGGCAGGGTGGGTGCTTTCCGATTGGTTCACCCAAGCCTCCACATTGTCTGGTGTTATGACCGGTATGGCCGTTCCGGGCACCAGGCGCGCGGGTTGAGCATCAGCCTTGCCCACCAATTGAGCAAGGGCCAGTTTTTTGACCCTTGCCTCGTTTTCAGCGGCAATTTCTTGGGCGTTCACCAAGTCAAATCGCGCTTGCGCTTCGCGGGTGTCGGTGATCGTGGATGTGCCGACCTCAAAATTGCGTTTGGCTGCCGCCAATTGTTCTGAAACAGCCGATTTTTGGGCCTTCACGAACGTCAAGTTGTCTTCACTTGCCAGAACATCAAAATAAGCTTGAGCGGTTCGAACAATCAGGTCTTGTTCGGCGGCTTGCAACTGCGCTTGTGCAATTTCCAGGGACTTTTGTGCTTGTTCAAAAGAGATTTTGTTGCCGGGCCGGTACAAAGGTTGATTGCCCGCGAGTTTCAAAGTCTGGTTGTTGAAACTGCTGTCAAGGGCATTGGCGCTGCTGTCTCGGTTGTTCAAGAACGCATCTGCAGTCAAGGCGGCACTTGGCAGCAAGCCGGCCCGCGCTTGCTCTGCTTTGGCTTGGTTGGCGCCAAACTGGGTTTGCGCTGATAAAAAAGTGGCGTCATAGGCCCTGGCTGCTTCGTACAGCGCTGCCAGGCTTTGCGCATGGACAAACGAGGCCGAAACCAAGCACGCCACCGCCACCGCGGTCTGAGCGCCCCAGGGCAGCCCAACCGTGATTCGTTTGCACTGCGCGCCACAGGCATTCATTTTCTTCAATTGTCGGGCGAACATAGGGTGCATCCTGGCTTTTTTGGGGTGGTTTCGGGGCTGAAAAAGGGTTCAATACCGGGGAACAGTCGGGTCCACTTCGCTGGACCACGCATTAATGCCCCCATGGATATTGACCACATTGTCATAACCCTGGTTCATTAAAAATTGCGCAACCTGTGCGCTGCGCCCACCATGGTGGCACAAGCAAGCCAGTGGGGTACTGCGGTCGATCTCATGCACTCTGGCGGGAACCGTGTTCATGGGTATTTGCAACAGTTCAAAACCTTCTGCCTTGACGCTCGCAGTTTGAAACTCCCAGGGCTCCCGCACGTCCAGCACCACAGGTTTGCAATCAGCGTCCGCTTGGGTGCACTGCTCCAGCCACTGACCGATTTGCGAAGGGCGTATGGATTGAATCATAGAAACTCTCTGTTCTTAAAACCTGAAGGCAGAAGGTTCTGGGAAGTTTTTCAGGCGAGCGGTCGAAATATCCCACGGTTGAACCGTGTGAAAGCTGGCAGGGCCTGTGCGGCGGATCACTGTGGCCCGCATCACCGGCTCATCGCCCACTACAGCAAACAATCTGCCGCCGTCTTTCAGCAAGTCCAACATAGAGCTGGGCACCTCTGCCACAGATCCGCTGAGCACAATCGCATCGAACGGTGCACCTTGTTGGCAGGCGGCAAATCGCTGTGCCGTAGCGTCGGCATGGCGGACTTCCACGTTGCTCACACCGGCCGAGCGCAGGTTCTCTTGCGCTTGCTGGGCCAAGCTGCCATCTATTTCCACCGTGACCACTTTGGCACAGAGTTTGGCCATCATTGCCGCCACGTGGCCCGACCCCGTGCCAATTTCCAGCACTGTTTCGTGCGGTTGCAGGGCAAGCTCTTGTATGGTGCGTGCTTCAACCTTGGGAGCTAACATGCTTTGCCCTTCTTGGGCCGGGGTGCTCAAGGGCAATTCCATGTCAACCAGCGCGACCGTGCGCAGGGCCGCTGGCGCAAAATCCTCTCGCTTGACTTCGTTGAGCAACGCCAAAACGCCGGCATCCAAAACCTCCCAGGGGCGGATTTGTTGCTCAATCATGTTGAAGCGGGCTTTGTCAAAGTCGAATTTTGCGGTGTCGGTGGTCATTTTGATACTCCGGTGGGTATATTAGCCGATTCTGATCTATTTTACTTAACCGGGTTGTCTGCCGCAGTTTTGGGGCGGCGTACAAGCCCTGACAGCAACAACTCTGTTTGCCTTTGAACAAACACGCTGGGGTCGATCGCGCTGATGGGGTGGGCGCAGGCACTCAAGCCGTGCTTCCACATGATCAAAAAAATCATGGGCGACACCAGCCCGTACACACCGTATTCCAGGTCAATCGGCTCAAATTCTCCACGGGAAATGCCCCGTTCCACAATTTTTCGCAGCAGCGCAAACCCCGGCTCAATGACTTCTTGGCGGTAAAAGGAGGCGATTTCTGGAAAGTGGCTGGCTTCAGTCATCACCAATTTGCTGATGCCCGAAGCCTCTGTGGCCCCGATCGAGTTCCACCATTGTTGCAAAGCGCAGCGGACCATGTCGGCCGTGTTGCCCTCAAAGTGTTCAAATTCAGCTTGCCAAGTCGCCAGTCTTTCGGAGATGTTTTTTCGAACAACCGCCTTGAACAATTCTTCTTTGCTGGGAAAGTACAAAAACAAGGTGCCTTTTGATACTCCGGCGGCTTTCGCCACTTCGTCCACCCGGGTGGCAGCGTAACCTTTTTGAACAAACAAGTTCAAGGCTGCATCCAGCAGCTCGCCGGGGCGTGCTTCTTTGCGGCGTTTGCGACTGGCGGGTTGCGTGAGTGGCATCTTAATGACCAATTGGTTATTAACTATACCGCACTCAAGGTGAAGCAAAACAAGGTAGCCTATCCTTTCCCATATGGAGTGTTGAATCCATGACTGACATTGAAACTGTGGTGTTGGCCGGCGGCTGTTTCTGGTGCACCCACGCGGTATTCAACCGCGTGCGGGGTGTGCAGCGCGTGGTGTCGTCCTACGTCAACGGCCCTGGGCCCAGGCCAGATTACGAAGCTGTGTGCACCGGCCAAACAGGTTATGCCGAGGCTATCGTTCTGGATTTCGATCCAACCACGGTTGACCTAGAGGTGATCTTGGACATATTTTTTGCGACGCACGACCCCACCACGTTGAACCGCCAAGGGCATGATGTGGGCACGCAGTACCGCAGTGGGGTGTACTGCACCAGCAACGCCCAATTGGAGCGGGTGTCTGCCTACGTCAAAGCGCTGAACGCGTCTGCGTTGTGGCCAAATCCCGTGGTAACCGAAGTAGCGATGTTGGGCAACTGCTGGGCCGCCGAGAGCTACCACCAAGACTACTACGAACAACACCCCGAACAAGGGTACTGCCGCATGGTGGCAGCTCCCAAGGTGGGTAAGTTGCAGCAAAAATTTGCGTCTTGGGCCACGGAACCCCGGCAAGGCGGGTCATGAACTGGTTCGATCAGCCTGTGGTGGCAGCATTGACGCCGGTGTTTTTGCTCGCGGCAGCGGGTTTTGTTGCCGGGCGCCTGGACTGGATAAGGGGTGAATCCGTCAAGGATTTGTCGAATTTGGTGTTTTTGGTTCTTATTCCAGCGTTGTTGTTTCGTACCATGAGCGCGGTTCGGTTTGAGGCGCTCGACCTGCGACCCGTGGCTGCCTACTTTTTGGCGGCTGTTGGTTGGTGGGCCGTTTCGGTGGCGGTGCGGGGTTTCAATCCGCGCAGCGTGGTTTTGGCGTTGTCAGGCGTGTTCTCGAACATGGTGATGATTGGCATAACGTTGGTCGAGTTGGCTTACGGCAAGGCGGGTTTGGTCACTTTGTTGACCCTGGTGTCAGTGCATGCCTTGACCTTGCTGACGCTGGGTTCGGTGACGCTGGAGTTGGCACAAATGAAGCAGGGGCAGGGCGGCGCCTCCATACTGGCCACCCTGTGGTCGGCCGTAAAAGGGGCCTTGATTCACCCCATTCCCTTGCCCATTGGTTGTGGGCTCCTGTTTGCCCAAACCGGTTGGTCGCTGCCTTTGGTGGTGGACAAGCCGTTGCAATTGCTGGGCAACGCCTTTGGGCCCTTGGCGCTCGTGTTGGTGGGGGTGAGTCTTGCACGCACCCCACTCAAGGGGCAAAAAGCGGCGGCGTTGTGGTTGGCGGGGTCAAAAAATCTGGTTTTGCCGCTGTTGGTGGTGTGCAGTGCTTGGGCGTTTGGCATTCGTGGGTTGCCGCTTACGGTCATGGTTGTGGCGGCCGCGCTGCCCATTGGAGCCAATGTGTTTTTGTTTGCCCAGCGTTACGGCGTGGCGCAAGAATTGACCACCGCCGCCATGGGGGTGTCCACGGTGTTGGCAGTTCTCACGCTGCCTGCGGTGATGTGGGCTTTGAGCCTTTTGTAAGACCAGAACATGTGGGCTTGGCTGCAACAGTTGCCGGTGTCGGTGCAAACGGTGGGTTTGCTGGTTGCCTCAAACGTGTTCATGACGTTTGCTTGGTACGGTCACCTCAAGAACCACACACATTCGACTTGGTACGTGGCTGCTTTAGCCAGTTGGGCCATTGCCCTGTTTGAATACCTGCTGCAGGTGCCCGCCAACCGCATCGGGCACACACAGTTCAGCGTGGCACAACTCAAAATCATTCAAGAGGTGGTCACCCTGAGTGTGTTTGCCCCGTTCGCCTTGTTCTACATGAACGAGCCCCTGAAGTGGGACTACCTTTGGGCAGCCTTGTGCATGGTAGGGGCGGTCTACTTCATGTTCCGGGCGGGGTGATCAGCGGCTGATTTTTAAAGCTTCCTCCACTTGGTATTCAAAATAGCGCTGAAAACTGAATGCCAAGCCGCTCATCAATCCAATGGTGCCCAGCATCAACGCGAAAACAACGGCGGCCACGGTGAGCCATTGGGTGCGTCCAGCGGGGTGGTCGTCTGTAAAGCCGGCGTTGTACCGTCGGTTCCATTTGGATGCGTCCATCAAAGCGTAAACAATCGCGGTCAAGCAGGCAATGGCGACTGAAAACCCGAGCAAGGGTATCAACACCCAAGAAAGGGCGTCGTTTTGCCCATAGGTCAGCATGCGGTCCACGCCCCACAAACCCAACGCGGTGGGTACTGGGTGCAGCCAGGCCCACAGGTCATTGAAGCCGTGCAAATAAAAACGGTGCAGGCCAAAACCACCCCCCAGGAACGCTAACCAGGCGGCCAAGGTTTTGTTTTTGGGGCGATGCGGCACAGG
>JACCDQ012157385.1_pt1 | contig 14962 bp, 26 predicted proteins | sample 7446031 | NCBI WGS metagenome assembly JACCDQ01 (sample SAMN15323442, study PRJNA562643) | freshwater metagenome | isolation source: river surface water | place: USA:Blue River Watershed | collected 2017-08-17
ACACATGAGCAAGATAAACAACCTGAAAGAGTTCCTGGAGTTCCGGGGATTCTCAATCGAAGACGGGCCCTACTACTGGGCCCGTTGCTTCTACAAGTATACGGACTGCGGCCCCTGGGTCACGTTCCTGATGGAAGGTGAGCCGGCCCGCACTGAGAACTACTCGTTCCTGGTGGCACGCCGTGGCGCTAAGGTGGTCGCCGGTCGCAACGGATACGCGCCCTTCCCGCCTGCCGACCTCCTGGAGCCCCTGGGCTTCAAGCAAGACGGCACGGCGGCCAAGGATTGCTCGCCATACCTGAAGTCGCTGGAAACCTACCGCAAGGCGTTGGAGCGTCTGAACGGCAGCTACGGCGACACCCGAAATCCGGTGAAGCTCCAGTTCTGGGCAGGGCCTACTGAATCCAAGCCAGGAGAGCGACGTTTCATCATGGTGAGCGTCGAGCGCCACGTCCCTGCCGTAGTCCGCGAGGCCTACTACGAGGACAAGGCGGTCAACGACGTGACCAACGACAACTGCATCGGTCTGAAGATCGGGTCGATTGTCGAGGGTAGCGAAGCCTACTGGGGACCGGAGGAGTTCATGTTCCCGTTTGACGGGGATGACTTCGACAAGGCCGTCGAGAACATGGAGGCTGAGACTGAGTTTTATTGGGTCCGGGACAACTCCCAGTGGTATAAGGTCCAGACCCCCATGGGTGAGTATTACCTCCACAACACGTGGGGCGAAATCACCTGGGACGGCCTGAAGCCGGCGAAGGCCCTGCGCGAGAAGATCGAGGCGTTCATCCAAGAACACCTTGAAGAGATCGTGCATGAGGTTCGCGCCTGGCGCATGGAGTCAAAGCCGGACTGGAAGCCCACCCTGATCCCTGGGACAAGGTCGACCATCCACGAGTATTGCAACGATTACACATTCTAAGATGAAGCGTATTAAAAATGCAGACTGGGATACTTGGGAAATTGATGGCTTGGTAGACTCTCCTGTCGGCAGCTTTCCATTCGGTGTCAAGAACTGGAGAGACTATGCTGACGGCTATGGGGTTCACATGGAGCTGATGCATGCAGGCTACGATAGAGACGTAGAACTGACTGATGACAAAGCACAAAAAATAGACAGGCTGGGTTATGCCTTGGTCGACTGGCTTAATGGGGAGCGCAGTCCCGCGCTGCTAGCGGCGCTGAATCGATCCAAAAAAGCGTTTGATCCAGACGAGGACGTAGTAGCAGCACTTGTTTCAGGACAGCTGATCAAGCATCGCATTAGTCAGGAGCATGAAGCTGACTGTTTGTTCGTCGAACTAGAGCTGGCCGGCGGTTTATTGCTCTACATGACAATAGGTAGCTCGTTCGTGACGCGGAATAGAGTGGACGACATATTGTTCAACAATATGCGTAAAGGGGGTCTCAACATCAATGACCTGACATGACTGTTTATCGTGACGACGATCCGCCAGACTATCCGGAACCCCCGGAGTGGTACATGGCACTGGAAGACGCGCTGGGCCTCGACCCGCCTGAGAAGGTGGTTGAGGCCGTGCGCAAGGCCATGAGCGACTGGGAGCAGGAAGAGATCGCCGGGAACGATATCGGGCCTCCCGATCTGCCGGACGAAGAGTTGCCGGAGCATGGGTGCTGGACGTGCGGGAAACCCACGGACTGCATCTACTGCTCAGCTGAGTGCACGCCACCGTGCGTGCACGGGAGCAAGCAAGGAGAGTGTGATCACTGCGATCACCTGGCCGACATGGCGTATGACGCTGCAAGAGAATCCAAATCATGACAATCGGACAACTGAAGAAATCACTGGAGGCGCTCGATGACTCCACGCCATGCGCCTATGCGCTGTGGCTGCCGGGAGATGTGCGTGACCTTGCCACAGAGCGTGGGCACGGGGTGCTGACACCAGAGCAGGTGGAAACCGTATTGAACGACGTCCAACATAGGTATGACGCCAGCATCGGTATCAACTGGGATGTCATTGCCCAGTATCTGCCCGAGATTGCCCCGGACTCACTATACGTGATCGTCTCAGACGACTCGGATGTGTACTGGTCCAATGAGCTGGGGTGGGTCGGGCATCGCAATGATGCAACGCGCTACACACTGGAGGAGCGGAAAACACACTCATTGGTCGCCACTGGCGGCCATTGGGAACGCCTAGAAGAATGAAAAGAATCACATGGAAAAAGGCCGTGGACTTGCTGGCGCGAGCCAGCATGCTCCGCATCTCGGATCGGTATGTGGACATGAAGCCCGTCTACGTTGACACCAGCGTAGCGGGCGTCGCCGGGTTCCACATGCACAATACCCACGAGGTGTTCTGCTTGGTCCACGAGAAATACAACCCAGGTGTCGAGATCACTCGTCACACCCTGTGCTTCAAGATGCCTGAAGGCAGTGATGTTCGGGTGGCCTTGTTCAAGGCCTGGGACTTTGGACGCGAGATCAAGAAAACCGACGAGTATGAAGATCGCTAAATTCGAAACACCACACTTCTCATTCTTGGCCGCCGGTAATACGGAGGCCGAGGCCTTGGCTGTACGAAGCATGGGAAAAGCATTCTGGACAGCGTAACGCCGATCCCGGATACCTGAAGGAGTTCGAGTGCGACGTTAGCTACGAGGAACTTCTGCCGGGCATGTGTCTGCGTGACTTTCAACCGTTTCATGTCAGCGACTCTTGCACCGACGTATACGTGATCGTCGCAGAGGACACTGACATCACCGGAGAAGAAGTGACGCAGATGTTCTGGTCTAATGCGTTTGGTTGGAGCGATCTGCTAAGTGATGCCACGCGCTTCACGCTGTCAGACCGCGAGCTTGTGAATCTGCCTATGGGCGGAGCTTGGAAACTCATCGAAAAATAACCATCATGAAACTGTTCATCATCGCAATCATCGCAATCACCAACATCATGGGCTTTGCCCAGGCCCGCCTCGGCGAAACCCTGGAGCAATGCAAAGTTCGGTATGGGAAACCGACGGACCAGAATGGCGCCCTGCATACGTTCGTCAGTGGCAACTTCATCATTGTCATGCAGTTTCACCCTGTAACTGGGAAAGCCATGCTTGTCAGCTACATGAAACAGGGCGAGGATGATGAAGCAGAATTTACGGCCGCCCAGATCCGTGAGCTCGTGCGCATCAACACGAACACCACGATTGACCAGTGGGAGCGCCGCAAGGATCAGGAAACCGAAGACACGGTTGCCATGTCCTCTGGAGAATACATCATGGTCTGCGGTGTCGGTAAGCGGAAATATGTCTTCCTATCGACCACAGAGGGCATGCGTATCTCTGGCAAGATGATTGAGCAGAAGGAAGTTTCCGAACTGAAAGGCCTATGAAAGACATTGGAGCCAAAATCGGTGGGGCCAGGAAGGACCTGGCGTCCCAACGCCTGGCCCGCGGACTCCGCAAACCCAAGGCCCCGGCCGTGGTCATTCCGGAAGATGCGGTAATGCTGGGCAAGCGTGGCTGGAGGGCGCGGTTCTACTACGTCCCCTACGTCACGGGCTTTGCGTGCTACGACATCAAGCGGAAGGACTGGGAAGGAAAACCAAGACGCGTAGGTCATACCTCGAGCGGCGTGGTCGCGGATGTTGAGGCGCTGGCTGCCGGCAGCCTGATCAACAAGTCCTATCGCGCCTGCCGCCCTCGTGGGTCCCAGATTTACTACCTGTCGCCCAAGAAGAGCGGCGGTCTGGAGGTCGACATGGAAAACGATCGGGCATTCCCGTCGATGAACGCCCTGCGTGACTTCGTGGCCAACAACCGCGTGTTGCTCATTGACGAGCTGCCGGTGAGCCTGGGCGAGAGCATCCTGACCGTGGATCGCTATAACCCCAAGGTCGAGCGGGTCGGCCAGGACTGGCTGCAGGGGCGTCATGCGGGGAGCCAGGACTTCCTGGAAACCCTGGACATGCGGGGCGTGGAGTTCGGCAAGTGCATCCGGGATCACCAGAACCTCTTGGACCAGGCCTACCTGGCCCTGCGGGATCTGGCCCAGGTCATGCAACTGCCAGCGTCCTTCATCGGCCTGAGCGGCGAGCTGGCAATCAGCTTCGGGTCCAGGGGCCACGGCGGAAAGGCCATGGCCTCATACTTCCCGTCGCGTGCCGTGTTCAACCTGACGAAGAACAGCGGGGCCGGTGCCATTGCCCACGAGTGGGCGCACGCCCTGGACCACCACATCGCCCGGGCGGCCGGCTTTGCCAACTCTGACCGTGACGATCAAGGGGTGTTCCTGACCAATGGCGTCGTGACCTACGCATCCGAGCACACCGGCCCCGACAACTTCGGTAAGTTGGCCTTGGCCGTGCGCTCAGTGATGAACGTGATACGGGCGTCCAAAGACTACTCCAAGAGCGCCAGGCTCATGGACAGGGCCCGTTCCACCAAATACTGGAGCACGCCGCGCGAGTTGTTTGCCAGGGCTTTCGAGGCCTTCGTCGAAGACGAGCTGGCAACTTACGAGGGCAACAACCAGTTCCTGGTCTGCGGAGCCCACAACGAAGGGTTCAAGGATAGCGTCTCCAAGCCATACCCGGTAGGAGACGAGCGCAGGCAAATAAACCGTGCCATACGCGAGTTACTCGCCACAATTCAGACACACCTCAAATAACACCACCATGCCTAAAGGCCAAATACTGCAACCAAAGACCTACTTCGTAGGTGCCACCTCCGTCAACGGAGACGAACTCGTCCGCTACCTGCGGGACACGGATCAGGAAGAGTTTCTTGCATCCATCCAGCAGGCGCAGAACGAAGGGCTCAGTGAGGGCGAGATCCTGTGCTCGTTCTACGCCAAGCTGTGTTACGCAGCGCTGACGACGAAGAAGAACGAGAACATCTCGAAGGTCCGGGATATCCGGTCCAACATCGAGGGCACGATTCTCTCGGGCCACGGCTCGGTGTTCGAGCATGTCTACCTCAACTTCGTGGTCAACAACTGCTCGCGGGTGTTCACCCACGAGCTGGTCCGCCACCGGGTCGGCACGTCGTTCAGCCAGACCTCCGGCCGTTACGTCCGGAGCGACAAGCTCGACCTGGTGATCGATCCGATCCTGGCGCCGATTACCGGTGAGATCCTGGAGCTGCAGGATCACCTGGAGACGTGGTATGCGATAGCCGTCGAGAAGATGGGCCTCAGCGCCGATGGTCTGCCGTTCGACCAGAAGAAGAAGATCACCTCGGCCCTCAGGCGCCTGCTGCCCAACGGCCAGGCCAACGAGATGGGCTTTGGTCTGAACCTTCGGTCGCTGCGTCACCTGATTCAGCTGCGCACATCGCGTCACGCCGAATGGGAGATCAGGCTCGTGTTCAACCAGATCTACGACCTGGTGCACGCCAAATACCCGGCGATGTTCCATGACGTCAACGTCGAGGTCGTCGATGGCCTGTGCGAGATCACGTTCACCACTGCCCGCCTGTAGCCCATGGATAAATTACCAACGAACGTAGAGATCAAATACAATAACGCTCTGGCTTCTGACGAAGCGCCTTGGAGTGTAGAGTTTTGTGGTCAATTCTTTGCGGGAAACTCCCCTGAAGAATGCTTCAAACGCATAGCTGCAAGTTTAGAAGAGCTGCAATCAATAAAGGACTCCCTAAAACCATTCTTTCGCAGATAACCATATGAGCGTTGAGTATGCTTACTACAAAGTGAAGAAGGGCTCCAAGCTCTTCAAAACCATCGTCGCGTTCTACGAGGAGTACAACAAGCAGCTGAAGGCCCGCTTCGAGTTCGCCAAGTCCCTGGGATTCTCCGCGTACTTGGTGACTGATACAGGCATTGTTGGCTTCCCGATGACAAGGGAAGAAGCCAACAAGCGCAAATGGATATCAGCTGGCCGAAACTCTGGCGGGTATTACAAGCCCAGGTCAAAGGGCGCTGACGCAAAGATCCGAGAACAAATGAGCAAGCTGCCGTGCATTGGCGCTCGCGCATTCACGCACGACAAGGAGTATCTCGGCATTAAGGGATACCTCATGGTCGGTCTGAACATCTGCTTCATTACGCCGCTCGAACTGAACGGGACTTACGTCTTGTCGGTTCCGGCGGCCTGCGTGGGAAAGCAGTTCAAGCCTACCGATCATTCGGTCACCGAGCTGAAGATGTCTGAGTATTACGCTCTGCGTTCGGCAGAGGAAAAGAAACACGAGAAATCTAAGGCACGATGAAGAGAGAAAATACGGCATTCAGAGATCGATCTGTTTACCCGCAGAGCCAGATCTTCAAGCCCACGGTGCTGCGGATGTCGCTGTATGCGGTGGCGCCTATGATGCGGCGGCTCAAGGAGCTGCTGTATCCCGAGGCGCCTCCAACGCGCGAAGAAAGACGCCAATCATACCCGCCAAAGTTCACATCAGTAAACCATTCGGCGGACGACCTGGATCCCAAGGAATGGAGAAAGGTGGGTTGTCACTGGGTGCGCATCAGCGAAGGTGAGTATCATCAGTGCCATTCCACTGAGCGCGAAGGCGCTTATGTTCTATGGCGCGATGCCCACAACTCCTACTGCTGTGCCGGGTTCCCATACTACAAGCCAGAGCAGATTGCCCGGATGCAGAAGACCATGGAGGTGTTCAAGCCGGTGCTGCGCATCGAGGTGGAAGGTTGTTCTCCGATCCTGATCTCGTTGGCCCGTAGCATTGCCGACCCCCAGGGTAATTGCTGGGGAATGTCCACGTGCAAGATGTGGATGGAGCTGAACGTCGACGGTAAGAACATGCGCCACGGCAAGGAAGGTGAGCAGCTGACCATTGCCGGCGTCGAGAAGTGTCTGAAAGCATTGAACAAGAAAGAGCATGCTGAAAATACCTGATAACCTGATGCAGGCCTTGAGAGAGGCCGGCGACCAGAAGGTAGACAAGATCGTATGCAAGGTCTTCAACCCTTGTGGTGGCCAGACCTGGCTACTCACGAGTCTTGACCCGGAGGATGACAACATCCTCTGGGGATTCTGCGACCTGGGCATGGGCTGCGTCGAATATGGGACCGTGTATCTGAGCGACCTGCTCAATCACCGCGGCCCCCTGGGCATTGGCCTGGAAATCGACAAGTTCATCGACTGCGATCGGATCGACATTGAGGCCCTATGGGACCTGGACAGCCTGAGCAATATTCCGATGAAAGACGCCGCATGAGTCAGAAAAAATACGCCGTATTCACCGATACACTGTGTCAAGGGACAATCCCTTGCGGGATGGTGCACGACGAGAATGGCATGATAAGCTGGCTTGTGTTCGATACCGAACGCGAGGCCCAGTTGGATATCATCGACGACATCGAAGAGCATATCCGCCAATTCCGGAATGAGGAGCGCGAGTTCAACGAGATTGCCTTCGATGACCTGTTTGTCGTAGAAGTCGATCTGCACGAAGATGGAGCGCTCAGCACCGCTGACTACGGTAACTTCCCGCCGCCACCGTTATGAGCCGACACACATCGATATCCGGGAAGCTGAGCCGATCATTCGGCCAGGACCCGGAGACCCAGGAAGACTGGGTCGTCGAGCTGAGGCCGGGCGATGTGGAGTTCCGAAGGGAGCCCACCCACCGGCGGATTGGCCGCAATGAGGAGCTTCCCCGGCTGGTGCTCAAGGTCGAGGATGTCATGCAATCCCTGCACAAGAAGCAGGACGTGGCGCCCCAGGACCACGAAAGTCTGGTCGACAAATTGATCAAGCGGCTGCACGTCGCTGACCTGGGTATCGACGAGGACCCGAAGCTGGCCTACCGGATCAAGGTGGCGCTGCTGGCCGAACTGAAGAAACTGAGTGAATCATGATACCAGACCAAGAACCTGAAGAACTTATTAGTCAGCGGGGTATGGAAGCGTTGCGCATTCGCGTAAGGTCGCTTTTGAAAAGCGGGCAGCGAACAATCTGTGCAGGGCTTGTAATATCCTGCCTTCTAGGGGTGCTGGCAGTCCTAATAGCAATGGGCAGGGAGACGCCTGAATACCCTCCAGAGTTCTGGATCGTGGCGGCTGCCGATCTCTTTGTGCTTGGGTCAAGCGTCTACCTGTTTGGCATGTACCTGCGCTTGCGTAAGTCCCTGGAGGAACTGGAGCAATATGTTGCATTACAGAACGAGCTGAAAAACAAGAAACAAGACCTGTGATTACCGTCAAAGAAATCAAGAAATTGCTGGAAGAGCTGCCGGACGAAGCGGTTGTCGGCATCGAAGGCAGCGATTTGATCGCCCGTCACCCAAATGCGTTCGGGTGGGAGGAAGTAATCGAAGTTGGCCAACTCGATCCTGTGGACGACGAGGACTGAAAAATCTGTGGAGGATAAACGGTCCACCCCTGATGCCGCCGAAGCAAGGCGCTGCTACTGTTTTTCAGCGCCTCATTATTGACAGCCGCGCCACCCGGTTGCCCAATCAGGGGAGGTGGCACAACTTTTAATATCATGAAAAATCAATTTGACCCATGGCCAGAAGAGCCATTTGCATACGACATTATTTCGCCGGACGGACTTCCGATCGGTCAGAGCCGATACCCGACAGTGGAGCACGCGTTGCAGGCTGCTATGAACTTCGTCCTGCGCTACGCCCACCAGGGTTACTACAAGGACTGCAGGATGGAGCAGATTCCTCTGCATGAGTTGTCGCAGAGGATGTACCTCAAGCGCTACCCTCTGCCGATGTCGCCGGCCGAGGCTTTCAGGCGCCACCAAGAAGCGGGTGGCAGCTGCACGTCTGTCTATGAGTTCGTCGAGAGCGAAGAATACGAAGCCTTTATGAACCCGGAGGAAGAAGAATAAACCTACACGCATATGGCAAAAGAAGAAGTTGTGATATTGCAGTCTGGATCAGAGCTGCGTCTGGCCAAAGTCACCAAGACCCAGGTTGGCGGTAGCATTCCGCTGGTGCAGGTCGACCAGGCAACAGATACCGTCGTTTACTCTGTCGAGGTCATCAAGAAGACCGAGTCAGTAGCCTACATCAAGATCCCGCTGGTATTGCCCGTTGGTTGCGATGCGAATGTGGAGTCATTGCCGGCCTATATCAAGCAGCACTTGCGCGGCCGGGCTGAGCTGCTCGCTGAAAGAGATGAAGACATACAGCGCCTTCAGTGGGAAGAGAATGAATCGAGCTACAAAGCAACCGAAATAGGGATCGAATGACATGGAAGAAGATCCACGACCACAACACCTGAACAACCTGCTGTTTGCAGATACGGAAACCACGGGAACTGAGGACGAAGACCGGCTGTGCCAGCTGTGCTTCTACCTCAACAATCTGGAGGTCAACCAGCTGTATAAGCCACCGCTGCCGATCAAGATCGGAGCCATGGCCGTCCACCACATCACCAACAAGATGGTGGACGACAAGCGGGAGTTTGCGGGCAGCGCCGAGCACATGATCCTGAATGGTCTCCGCAGCACGGCGACGTTCGTGGCGCACAACGCTAAATTCGACATCCGGATGCTGGAGAAAGAGGGGCTGTTCTTTGACCATGTCATCTGCACGCTCAAGCTGTCCAGGTTTCTGGATGAGCAGGCGCTTATGGAATCGCACTCGCTGCAATACCTGCGCTACTACTATGACCTGGATATCGAGGCTGCGGCACACGACGCCCTGGGCGATGTCCTGGTGTTGCGTGCGGTCTTTGACAAGTTGATGGCGCTCCTGGCCGCATCCGAGGATCTGTCCCCGGAGGCAGCACTGGCCAGGGCCCTGGAGATCTGTAGCAAACCCTCGCTGATCCGACGCTTCAACTTCGGTAAGTACAAGGGAGAGCTGGTCGAGGACATTGCCAAGCGCGACCGCGGGTATCTGAGGTGGCTGCAGGGAGAAAAACGCAAGGAGCCCAAGGACGAAGAAGACTGGTTGTACACGTTGAGCCTTTACCTATGAAACTTCGCTACTGATCCATGTATCACACATTCACATTCAGCAATGCCATGTGGGGGCATCTGCTACTGCTTCCCGACCTTTTCAAGGGCGGGCTAAAAGAGCCGATGATTACCGAAACCGGGCACCTTTTATTGCCCGGTTTAAGCGACGGAAATATCAGCGTGGGTAAGGCCACTGGGCCGCGAGGCTATGGCTTCATTCGCGAGTTTGATCCCGAGGGTAAAGACCAGAAGGAAATTGAGCTGCATCAGAAATTTGCGGACAGGCCACAGAACCACGGCCACGACTACTACATCGTGACCAGCGAGCGCGGAGGTAGCTATGTGCTGCCTACCGATGTCGTGGCCAGCGCCGGCTATCCCGAACGCCTGTTCGTGCACGGAGAAGATGAGGACGGAGAACCGCTACCTCGCTGCGAGCTGCTTTACCACCTGTGGAGAATAGGTATGGGTAAGCATATCGACTTCTGGGATCCAGTTCAAATCTGGCACGGATACGACCGGGGAATCCCGACGTTTCACAATGCGCTGAGAGGCGCGACTGAGATGGGCCCTCGTTACTACGAGGCCGTTGAGAAACTGAGGTCGCTCAAGCTACCAGGCTACACCTGGGAACCGGCGACGTCATTTTACGGAAATTTGTATATCGAAGACTAGGCACCGCCCTTTAACCGGAACTGTTAAATTCAAACACAAAACATTCAGATGAAAAAATATCAGGAGCATATTCAGGCCCAGGAGACACACGCAGCGTCAATGGACTACGTCCGCGAAATCGTGAACGTCTCAAAGCAAGAAGCACAAGAGATCCTCTCCTCCAACATCCAGCCCGGGCTGTTCGGCATCCCTGCAATCGATGAAGAGGTTGTTCCGATGGCTACCGGCCGCACGCTGGTTGCGATTCACTCTGCAGGCGGCACGACCGTCGTCCTGCCGAACGCTGCAGTTGATATCACGGGCGAAGCCGGCAACGAGACGCTGCATATCAGCATCCCCCGCTCGTCCCTGGCCAGCATGGCCCCAGTGCTCACCCGTGACCAAGAGCCAAACCAAGAGCCTGCCAACTGATATGAGCTCAGCCGCCCTTACATACCAGAAGAAGCGCAATCGCGATCACCAGAAGGATTCTCCGGAAGCCGTTCAGGCTGAAATCGATCGTTGGTGCAAGCTGTATCCGGATTACCGGCGGATCGTCTCGGACATCCGGGTCGAACTGCATGGAATGGCCTCGGTCAGGGATCGCAAATCATCACTGGCGTCAATAGGAAGTTGACTTAGTTGTAGGAGTTACTAAAGTGGGGCCTATGGTAGAAATCACACCAAAAGAACCGCAGCCCCGCCGGGCTTGTAAGCACGGGCACTCGCATGAAGTAGAATGGCGCATTTGGAAAGGTATGATATCCAGATGCACCAGTCCCAAGAATCCGGCTTGGGTTAATTATGGGGGCCGTGGCATCCGCGTCTGTAGGCGATGGATTGAAAGCTACGATAGTTTTCTCGCGGATATGGGACGAAGGCCTAGTCCTGGTCATGAGCTAGATCGTAGAGACAACAATCGAGGTTATACCCCTTCTAATTGCAGGTGGGTGAGCCGTAAGATAAACTCTAGGAACCGCCGAAGCGCACGTATTGTGACATATCGAGGTCGCTCCATGTGCTTATCTGAGGCCTGCGAACTTGCGGGATTACCTTGGGATACTGTCGCAAAAAGAATTGATGGACCGGCAAAATGGTCAGTCGAGAAGGCGCTTACAACTCCTGTACGCTATAAAGCGCCGGACGGCTGCGCATTTAAGAAGCCGCCTCAGGTTAATTCTACAGGATTCAAAGGCGTCAAGAAGCGCAGAAATAAGTATGTAGCGCGTGTTGCTATTAACCATACGCGCTACCAGTCGCCGCAGTTTGATACTCCGGAAGAGGCGCACGCTTGGTATAACAAAAAAATAGAAGAAGCAGAATTACATGACCGAAGACAATGTGATATTTTTGGATCAAAAAAAAGAAGGAGATAATCTCGTAGACCTCTTCGCAGGTTGTGGTGGGAGTGGAGGCGGGCTGCTGGACGCAAATGAAATTCTTGGGCGTAAGGTCCGGGGCACATTCGTGAATCACTGGGATAAAGCCATTGAAATTCATCAGGCAAACCACCCTGAGCACCGGCATCTGATTGAGGATATCTTTCTGCTCAACCCAGCGTCTGTATTTCCTCCTGAGACAAATTGCACTTTACTCTGGGCAAGCCCGAGTTGCGTGCATTTCAGTTTGGCGCGCGGGGCGTCTTGCGTAAACGAGCAAGATAGAAGTCACGCTCACTCCGTATTAGACTGGGTTCGACATTTGAAACCTAAAGGCATCCTCATGGAGAATGTTAAAGAGTTTCTGACATACGGACCCGTCATCCAGAAGCGCTTCAAGCTCGAAGGCTCCCCGCTCGACGGAGAGCTCATGTGGGCGATGAACGCCAAGCCGGTCTACCCGGTGCGCGACCCCAAGCATCCGGCCCGCACGCTCCTGCCCAAGGAGCATCGGCGCCGGGCTGGCGAGACGGAGGACCAGTGGTCCGAGCGTATGCTTGGCCTGGGCTACCAACGCTACGAGGTGCCGGACAAGAGCCGCGAGGGCGAATACTTCAGGGCCTGGCGGTCCGAGGTTGAGTCCCTGGGCTACGAGTTCGACTGCCGGGTGCTGTGCTCGGCCGACTACGGCGACCCGACCATCCGCAAGCGCCTGTTCGTCTATGCTGTCCGCCGGGACTCCGGGCTGAAGATCGTTTGGCCGGCGCCCTACGCTGGCGACCCGCTCAAGGCCCATAGCCGCCCCATGAATTGGCGCACGGCCCGGGACATCATTGACTGGACCAAGAAAGGCACCTCGGTGTTCACCAGGCCCAAGGCCCTGGCCAAGAACACGTTCAGGCGCCTGGCGATCGGCCTGGTGAAGTATGGCCTCAAGCCATACCTCATCAGCAGCGCCCACGGCAGCCCTGGACCGTCCGCCTGCGAGAGCCGGGTCCATGGCACCGACGAGCCGCTCAAGACGCTCACAGCCCGCGGAGAGCGCGGCGTGGTCCAACCGGCGGTCGAGGCCCTTGACCCCTATGTCGTCCCGCAGCACGCCGGGCACCAGAAGGACCACGTCAAGGCCATTGATACCCCGGTGAGTGCCATCACCTGCAACCACCGCGGTGAGGGGCTGGCAATGCCATCTGTGGAGTTCCTGCCTCAGCTGCGGGGCACGAGCACCGCAAGGTCGGCCGAGGAGCCTGTGGCTGCCCTGACGGCCGGCGGCGGGCACCAGGGGCTGGCCGAGGCATTCATGTTCGCCATCGACCAATCGGGCGGCACCCGCCAGAACGACGGGACCTACTCGGTCGACACTCCGATGCGGACCCTGGTGACCAAGAACAACCAGGCCTGCATCGAGATCGAGGTCGAGGAGCTGACCGACAAGTTCATGGCCGCCTGCGAAGCACGGGGCGTCGACACCTCGCGTGCCGAGCTGTTCCTGGAATACCTGATCGAGGCCCTGAAGAAGCACGGCAAGATCGACGCCAAGCCCTACATCTACGTCTACTACAGCAACGGGTCCGAGGGTAAGGACATCGACGAGCCGCTGCCTGCAGTCCGCTGCAAGGCCGGCCACGCCCTGGTCTACCCGGTCATCGAGCTGGACGGCAAGAAGATCAAGATCGACCTGCTGTATCGGATGCTCATGCCGCTGGAACTCCAGCGCGCCATGGGTTTCCCCGACGACATGGACTGGGCTGGCTGCTCGCAAGAGCAGATTGTCCGGGCGATTGGCAACAGCGTAAGCCGCGGAGTCTCGCGGGCGTTGGGTATGGCCTTCTACAGCCAGAACCCTGATGTGTGGAGCAGAGTCAAACATCTATATGGCTACTGAAATCAAAAACATCACAACCTCGGTCACGCTGAAAGTCGATGACCGGGGTGAGCTCATGGCGATTCATCGTCAGGACGGGAGCGTGGATATCCGCTCCAGGATCTTCGGGCAGGAGGTAGGCAATGCCTACGTGGCCTCTCCTGAGGCCGCCGTGAAGGGGCAGATCGAGATGGGCAGGCACTTTCAGCGCGAGCTGAGAGAGCCTGCCCTGCGGGTGGCCCTGCTGTGCTACATCAGATGCGAACGACAAACATGGTAAACGATGAGCAATATCTTTGATCAATACAAACTGCTGCGCGTCTATTACGGCGATGACGAAGGCGTAGTGTCACTCACGCTCCGGCGTGTGCTGTTCTATGTCTCTGAGATGGCAGCGGCCACCGAAGTGTTTGTGGCGCCCGAGATCCCGGCCGTGAACTTCCCGGACATTCTCGCTACCAGGTTACTGGGAGACGAGCACAACTGGAACGACGTGGTCGACTTCATGGCCACAAACTACGATTGGGATCGCAAGCTGCTTGTGGAACCTCCGTGTTACATCGTGAATGTAGGCAACATCGGAAACGTATATAATGGCCTGGACAAGAATGAGGCCTACGTCTTGTTCCGTATCTACAAAGATCAGTCCGTCCATGGATATGGCCGCGCAGCCGGAGAGCAAGTGGGCATGTATTATGGAGATAGGGTCATTCACGAGCACGTACCGTCATGAGCAAGGCCAAGGCCCACAGACTGTTCCAGGACTGCATGTCGGTCTTGGAGCAGAGCCGTGACAGTCTGCTGATCAATCTGCTGGTCACCGAGAAGTGCAACTTCAGATGCGACCACTGCATGATGGACTCTGGAACCCATGCCCCAGGAGGCTGGATGACGCCCGACGACATTGACCAGATCCTGGAGTTCGCGAACCTGGTCAAGGGTGATCGGTCGATCAAGGTGAACTTCGTGGGCGGCGAACCGACGCTGAACATGAACAAGCTCAAGGCCCTTCTGCGCCGGGTGGACTACCACGACATCATAGACGTCGAGATGACGACCAATGGCTGGTGGATTGAGAAGGCCCACGACATCATAGACGTCGAGATGACGACCAATGGCTGGTGGATTGAGAAGGCCCACAACATCGTGGAGTTTGCTGCGGTATACCGCGAGGCGGCCATGAGGTTTGCATACTTCAGCGCCCGGATCAGTA
>JACCDQ010676819.1_pt1 | contig 14961 bp, 5 predicted proteins | sample 7446031 | NCBI WGS metagenome assembly JACCDQ01 (sample SAMN15323442, study PRJNA562643) | freshwater metagenome | isolation source: river surface water | place: USA:Blue River Watershed | collected 2017-08-17
ACTAGGAACAGCAGAGAATTGGGAACCAGAACAAATGGTGTCCGTCAAAGCAGCAACGATTGGAACAGGATGAATGGTAACGGTAACATCGAAATTGGAACCAGTACAACTCTGCGGAGCAGGTGTAGTAGGCGAAAGCGAATACGTTACAATTTGATCGACATTGCTGTTAGAAACCAAATTTGCCGAAATACTTGTCGCTGAAGAGCCAGAAGCTAATCCTGTAATTGAAGAATTGGAAGGAGCCGACCAGGAGTAAGTGGTCCCAGCTGGAATGTTTCCCGAATTAGGTGTTATGGAAAGTAAATTACCACTGCAAATACTTTGCGAAATGGTATTGACATTTGGAGTAGGATTAACAGTAACGACCACATTGAATTGAGTTCCAGTGCAAGTTGCACTTCCCGCAACAACGGAAGGCGTTACTACAAAAGTGATATTCTGAGAAGTACTTGCGGTGCTTCCAAGAGTTTGTTGGAAATTGGATTGTCCTGAATTTGCTGAAGCACCCGTAATACTGCCGAGTGCGGTAGGCACGGGCCAAGCGAATGAAGTGCCTGACGGAAGAATAGTGGTCGTTGGGTTATTTGAGAAATTAACAATAGCCTGATTATTTGCACAAATTGTAACGGCTTGCGCCGGAATAACAGGAGTTGGATTAACTGTAACGACGATATTGAAATTGGAACCTGGACAATTATTTGCGGTATTGGGAGTGACCAAGTATGTAATACTTTGAGCCGTATTGGTTTGGTTGAAAAGCGTGCCTTGAATAGTAGCAACAGCAGTAGATTGAGCTGTTCCCCCTGTTATGGCACCTGTGTTAGCAGGCGTTGGAGTAATCCAAGTATAAACCGTTCCAGAAGGAATGGAGTTGGTAGTAGATGCATTGAATGGTGGTAATGAGAAAGAGGAACCAGAGCAAATGGTTGTGGTTTGATTTTGAATAGTTGGTTTGGGATTGATCGTAATGACATAGGTTGCAGGAGATCCTGGACAGGAAGAACCAGTAACAGACGCTGTAGCACTGTATGTGATGGTTTGTTGGGTATTGGTTGCGTTGGTTAATACCGTGCCAGTAATGGTATTTCCCGTTCCTGAAGAAGTAGCGCCGGTAACGTTTGTATTGGTTGAAGCCGACCATGAATACGAAACGTTGGAGGTTGTTGAGTTGAGAGTGATGTTTGAAAAAGTAGCTCCGGAACAAATGGATTGTGGAGCAGGGGTGAATGTGACAGCGGGTGCAGGGTTTACAGTCACAGTGACATTAAATGGACTTCCTGGACAACTAAAAGAAGTAGTTGGAGTAACCGAATAAGTAGCAATTGCGGGACTTGCTCCTGGATTACTTAGAATCTGAGAGATATTAGAAACGGGAGTGTTTTGGGCAGCACCGCCTGTAAATCCTGAGCCTGAAGGAGTAGTCCAGGTATATAGAATTGGACTAGTGATGTTATTACCTGGGGTTGATGCACTTGGAACAGCAGAGAATTGTGATCCTGAACAAATAGTTTCAGATAAGGCAGCGACAATAGGAACCGGATGAATAGTAACGGTAACATTGAAATTAGAACCAGTGCAGCTCTGCGGAGCAGGTGTAGTAGGTGAAAGCGAATACGTTACAATTTGATCGACATTGCTGTTAGAAACCAAAGTTGCCGAAATACTTGTCACTGAAGAGCCGGAAGCTAAACCAGTAATTGCAGAATTGGAAGGAGCCGACCAAGAGTAGGTTGTACCTGTTGGTAGAATAGACCCTGTAGGCGTGAAATTTATTGAGGCTCCAGAACAAATGGTTAAGTTACCCGAGTTCAATACAGGTACAGGATTTACAGTGGCTTGAAAAGTATAAGATGTGGAGGAACAGTTACCAGGATTGCTAATTGCTGTGATTTGATAGTTTACGGTTTGTGAAATATTTGTGTTATTCGTTAATAGATCACTTATTGAGGTGGTTGAACTTGATGCCAAATTCTCGCCACTGATATTAGGATTATTTATCGCCAACCAAGTGAAAGACGAGTTATAGCTGGCTGTTAAAGTTTGATTTAAACTTTGGCCAGAGCAAATGGTTTGGCTCAAACTATTTGTAATGGTTGGAGTTGGAATCACAGTCACTGTGAAAGTAAAGGAACTTGGATTGGGACAGCTTCCTTGCGCACTTGTTGCTAAAATCGAATACACTACATTTTGATCTGAATTCGAAGTGTTGGTAAGTGTATTATTGATAATATTTGATGTTTGAGCCGTGGTACTTTCACCATTGATTGATGAATTACTTGCTGCTGACCAGGAATATGTTGCAGGAATATTTGGGTTGAAAACATAATTCAAGCTTGTTCCAGAACATATACTTTGAGAAGTTGGATTAGTGATGGTAATGGCAGGAATTACACTAACAGTTAGTGTTTGAGGTGATCCACTGCATGTGCCAGTGGAGGAATTTGGGGTAATTGTGTAAACGACGTTTTGAATGGAATTTGTCGTGTTCGTTAAAATGTCATTGATTAAATTGGAAGTTGTACTTAGGCTGGTTTCACCACTAACGTTAGCGTTTGAAGTAGCTTGCCAAGAGTAGGTTGAAGCAATATTGGAGGTTAAATTCAAGTTGACGTTACTGCCAGAGCATACATTTAAGCTGCTGGCATTGGTCATGGTTGGGGCGGGGTTGATAATAGCACTAAAAGTTTGCGAAGTTCCTACGCAGTTGTTATTGTTGGAAATAGGAATAATGGTATAGGTTACTGTTTGAGCCGAAGTTGTGTTATTGATAATTAAATCTGAAATTGTATTCGAAGTTTGAATATTCAAGCTTTCACCTGTGGTATTGCTATTGTTTGTTGCCTGCCAAGTGAAACTTGAACCAATATTTGAAGTGAGGTTCGTATTCAGAGGAATGCCAGAACAAAGGGTTGCATTATCTGTACTAGTAACAGTTACAGTGGGTATGACTGTTACTTGAACCGTTGCATTCGTTCCAGTGCAATTGCCATTCGACGAAGTTGGTGTTATGGTATATGTCAAGTTTTGTATGCTGGTGGAAGTATTACTTAGTCCGTCGTTGATTGTTGAGGACAAAACAGGACTTGTAGATTCTCCTGTAATATTAGAATTTGATGTAGTTGACCAACTGAAAGTTGAAGATATATTGGCGCTTAATGGGATGCTGAGGGGCGCATTGTTACATATGGTTACTGGATTAATTGGATTTAGAGATACTGCTGGAATAATGTCGACAGTAATGTTGTAAGGGGTACCGGCACAAGTCACTCCAGTTGATGTTGGAGTGATGGTGTAGGTAACTTGTTGTATTGATGTAGAAGTGTTAGTTAAAGTGTTATTAATGGTCGTGGAACTAGAACTGGATAGGGACTCTCCCGTGACGTTGTTGTTCGAAGAGGCTAGCCAGCTGAAGGTTGAATTGATATTAGATGTTAGACCAATATTTAAAGTAGATCCGCTGCATATTGTGGAAGTATTGGTATTGGTTACAATAGGTGTAGCCAAAACGGTCACTGTAACTGTTTGAGCTGTTCCAGCGCAATTCCCTGTTGAAGAAGTCGGAGTAACGGTGTATGTTACGGTTTGATTGCTGGTGATTGTATTATCAAGTGTATTGTTGATTACGTTTCCCGTAACAGATGACAAAGCTTCACCATTTACTGAAGTATTACTTGTGGCAATCCATGAAAAGGTGCTAGGAATATTTGAGGTTAAGCTTAATCCGACAGATGAATTGTCACAAATAGACACTGTTGATGTACTCGTAATTGTAGGTGTTGGTTGAACAGTTACTGTTAGAATTTGTGTGTTACCAACGCATCCACCTGGATTCGAAGTTGGTGTAATGTTAAACACCACATTCTGCTGAGCGGTTGTATTGTTCGTTAAAGTTAATCCTATTGGATCAGTAGTTTGATTGCCAACAGGTATTCCCGAAACATTAGAATTCGAGTTTACATTCCAGCTGTATGTTGATGAAATGTTAGAGGTCAAATCAAAATTCATTGCACTACCCGAGCAGATAGTAAGGCTAGTAGCATTGGTCATTACAGGTATTGGCTTGACTGTGACGCTTTGCGCACAAGTGCTTGTGCAATTGCCGATGGGAAGATTCGTAACAGGATCGAGAGGAGTTACGGTTAAAGAAATGGTGTAGTTAATGTTGCTCGTTGTATTATTATTCAAGGAGAATGTTGGGCTGGCTAATGTTGAAGTTCCTACGACTGTACCCTGCGGATTTGTTACGGTCCAATTGTATGCTAGTGGCAGAGTGCTTCCATTGCATACGGGAGCTATACTATTATTTGTAGTGGTAAATGTTTGTGGTGAGCAGCCACTCGCGGGCGTTACAGAGAAAGAACACGTTGGGGGATCTATTACACAAATTGTTTTTTGCGAAGTTGAACTACCGCAAGTGTTTGATTGTATGTACTGAGTTATTGTATACGTTCCAGGCACTGAAAAGTTGAGAACAACGGTATTGGTGCCAGTCCAATTGCTCCATGTGTTACCAGCACCAAGATCTCCAGAAACCAAGTTGTATCCACTGTTTGGAGAAATTGTATATTTAATTTTCATCGGGTTAGAACAAGTATATCCTGTAGTTGCGGTTCCTTGGAAACTAGTTCCACCTGTTCCAGTATTAGTAATTGTAACATTGTTATTTACACATAAAGTCGTTGGATTTACTGTAAAGCCTGAAAGTGGTAGACTATTTAATGTAATAGCTGGCGAACTCGCGCAAGATTGTTCACATGCATTTTCGGCTACAACAAATGCATAGAATACGTTCTGTTGATTAGGAAAGCAACTGTTATTTACTCCAGGACCACATGAACTTGTTGTGAATAGGAAAGGGGTAGCAGCCGTTTGAGTGGCTAAATCAGTGAAGCTTTGAACAACAGAATTCGGATTGTTAGAGAAATATAGATCATATGTTGTTCCGGGTGAGTTTTGTTCTCCATTTTGATTAATGGGAGATATTGAGGCAGTAACTAAATTACCTGGACAAAGATTTAAACTGCTGCCAACTCCGACAGATACAAATGGATTGGAACCAACATAAATATTAAAATTTCTTGAAACATTACACCCATTGTAACTGGCGTTTATGGTGAAGTAGTTATTGCCAGATTGAGCTGTGAATTGAATTGGATTGTTCGGATCGTTAAAACTAACCGAAGTATTTGCCCCCCATGTCAAGGTGTAATTTGTATTCGAATTGTTGCTTGAGGGAGCAACATTAGATAATGCTAAAATTGAATTAAGATCTCCATTACAAATCGTATAGGTCGTTATATTATCAAATATTTCAGGAGTTAAGTAATTACTCGTTGATGTTTGATTTACATCAGGGTCTAAAATTGAAAGACTGGTTATCGAGATCACATCATTAGCCGAGTTCACACTACACCCATTTTGTGTAGCAGTTACACTGACCGTATAGGAACCCCCATTGGAAAAAGTGATAGCGGCATTCGAGGTTGAACTTTGCGAAACACTTCCACCGCTTCCACTGATATTCCAGGTATAGCTTACTCCTGAAGTGGGATTGAATCCAGATAGCGGAATTGAAGTTTGCGGGCAGCCCGTATTTGGAAGATTAAATGTAGGAGTTGTCGGATTGGCATTTACCGTTACTAGGACGTTATCTGAAAATTGGCATTGTTCAAAATTAGCTTCAACGTTGAAAGTTGTATTTCCTGTTGGAAGTCCTGAGAATGTGGGGCTTGAATTGTTTGAAGAAAATGATCCCGGACTACTTGTCCAATTGTATGTAACACTGCTCAATTGTGAACTTGGTAGACCACTGACAGAACTTGAAAGATTGGCACTTTGACCTTGACAAATGGAGAAATTTGTTCCTGCGTTGATTGAAGGGGCAGTAATAAGGTTTAAAGTTACTGAGGCTGTTGCGTCAGCGCAACTCGAGCTTGCCGGGTAATCTACGTTCAAAGTATAAATTCCAGATTCAGCACTTTGAGCGTTATTTAATGATAATGTATTCGCTGTAGCATTTGCAATCGCACTTATCGGGCCAGAAGCGTTTGTTTGATAAGACCAAGTGTATGTTGGATTTTGCCCCAATGCGTTGGCATTAAGAGTTGGTGCCAATATAACGTCGCTATTTGCGCAGAAGTTAATTGTTGAGTTGGTGAAACTCACCGAGCACTGCCCAACAACATCATTGGAAACAAATAGCAAGGCAAATAAAATAAATACAATTGAAAATATGGACGGTAAGTGTAATGGTCTTTGCATGGTAATCGATGTAAATGGCAAATTTACTAATCAATTGCTAGAAAAATGAGTAAAAAAGTTATTTACATATTTGTTTTTTGTGTCAAAATGTTCGTTGAATTATAGTACATTTGAAAATTACACTTTTCTTATGAGATTCTTTCTTTTTTTACTGATATTTAGCAGTTTAAGTTTCCAGGCCAAAGCGCAAATTCCGGTTGCTCAATTCAGCGCTTCTTTGCCCACGATAGGAAATGCCATTTCTGTTTGTCAAGGTGACGAAATTATATTTTTTAATAATTCCAGTTCGCTTACAGCTAATGCGACCTTTCAGTGGAGTTTTGGAATTGGAGGCAATCCATCGTCCTCCACACAAGCTTCGAATATATCGGTTGTTTTTAATCAATTGGGAGCGTATACGGTTTCTCTCCAGGTAAACAATAACAATGGTCAACCCGTGTCCATTTCATCTCTGCAGGTCAATGTGCTTTCGCTTCCATCAGGAAATATGACCCTTGGTGCACAAGGCAACGGATTCAGTACATCAACTTATAATGGTGTAACGGTCTTCAAAAATTGCGCATCGTTTGACTCTACATTATTTACGTTCAATCTAACTTCCTCTTCCAATGCCCAGCAGCATATCGATTGGGGAGATGGACAAGTTTCCAGCTTACTTGGTGCAACGTCTGTTCAGCATTTATTTGGAATAGGGCAGTACACAGTAACGTATAGTTTGACATCACCCAATGGTTGTCACAGGGTATATTCTTTTATTGTGTTCAATGGATCTTCTCCTGTAATTACAGTCTCAGGTTCGGGGCAAAATACTTGTGTTCCTTTTCCTTACCCCATTGATATCATCGCGAATGATGTACCGATCAGTTACTACGTGAGTTATTCAGACGATACACCTCCCTTGAATTTTACTACGGACAATGACACAACGCTGTCGCACGTTTTCAATACAAGTTCATGTGGTGAAGAATACTATTATTCTTCTTTGCTCCCTCCCATTCCCAATGCTTATTCTGCAACAATTGTTGCACAGAATTTATGCTCTGCAAATGGTTTTCCTACGGTTATTACCATTGGACCCATTACGATTTCTCAAGGTGTTGAACCATTGATTGATTTGGATCCCGTCTCTCCGGTATGTTTGACAGAAACTGTAACATTTTCAAACGCGTCCATAAGCGGATTGAACATTACCTCAGAGGGTTGTGATTCATCATATTCGTTCTATTGGCAAATGCAGGAAACTTCTGGCTTTGTATTATCCAGCGGCGATTTAGGCAATGACAATGGTTTCGGTGGAAATAATTTCGATCCCACTCAATGGCAAAATGGTTCTGACGAAATTGCTTTTGATTTTCAAACTGCTGGGATTTATCACCTCAAATTGTTTGTTGGTAGCCCTTGCGGGTTGGATTCAGTAATTAAAACTTTTGAAATTAAGCCGCTTTCAAGCGTAACGGTTAATATGCTTGAACAAACCATATGCAGCGGGGATATGATTGCTCCAATTATTTTCACATCTGTTGTTCCTGATTACAATATTTATTGGGAAGTTTCGTCGGTCCAAGATGTGGAAGGTATTCCGAATAATCAGGGGTTTGGAGCTAGTCCTTTGACGATTAGTGATTGGACTTTACTCAATAATTCAAGCAGCACAGGGTATGTCGATATCAGCGCAAGTGTAGGTTGTTCAGAGGTTCCACCTACCGTACACAGGGTATATGTTAATCCTCAGGGTAATGTATTTGTTAATCCGAGTACGCAAGAAATTTGTAATGATGAAACCATCGAAATTTCCATCTCATCAAATCTTACGGACGCAACTTTTGAATGGACTGCTGATTACAACAACGTTTCAATTCAGGGTCCCTCAGATGGTAGCGGTGATCAGATTGTTCAGACCATTCATAATTCAAGTCTGAATTTTGATTCAGTTTATTACCATGTTGTTATTTCCAATTCAGTCTGCCCAGGGCAAAATGATTCGGCTTTGGTTGTTGTTCAACCGGATATTTATATCAACCCAATTAGCTCCTTGATTTATTGTCCAGATGTAACAGCTGATCCAATATCTTTTGACTCGAATATCGATAATGCAAACTATAGTTGGTCAAACTCCAACACTTCAATTGGATTGTCTGGCAACGGGAGTGGAAATATTGATTCTTGGAATACCGCAAACCCAGGAGAGTCTCTGAATATTGCACAAATTGAAGTTGTAGGGCAGGCCAATAATTGTCCAGGAGATACGATTTTAGTAGATGTTCAAATATATCCTATTCCAAACTTTGATTTTGTATTGATTCCGGAAAGTGGTTTAGGGTGTGTAGATCCCGTTTCCATCAATGGAAGTACCAACACCCCTAATCCATTGTGGAGTTGGTCCGGTGGAACCATAGTGAGTGGTCAAAATAATTCTTCACCATTGGTTAGCGAAGCATCAACTTATAATTTGACTATTACGGATGCTATTTCAAATTGTGCTGCAAATTTTTCGGTTCAAATTGATACTCCTACGGAGGTCAATATGCAAATTATACAACAGAACGACATTAGCTGTTTTGGATTAACAGATGGGATTATTCAAGTTGCTGGTTCAGGTGAAACATTGCAATATGTTTGGACCCCCAATGTATCATCAACTGATTTGGCCAATGACCTTTCGGCTCAATCTTATAATGTTCAGATTACAAATGAAGATGGATGCTCCGACAATGAAGTGATATCCATCGTGCAACCAGATCCTTTGGAAATAGTATTGATTGATTCAGTGACGTCCCAATGCGGCGAGTCCAATGGATCTATAGATGTTGGTATTTCTGGAGGTTCCGGTGGATATGATTTTTCATGGAGCAATGGCTCAAATAATTCTGATTTGCAGGACGTGGATCAAGGAGATTATGTTCTTACAGTGGTTGATGATCATTCTTGTGAAGCAACTTTTTCTTTGAATATGCCTTGTGTGCAATTTCCGGATATTGTGCCGTATCAATTCATCAGTCCCAATGATGATGGAAATAATGATTTCTGGGTCTTACAAAACATAGATGAATATGAAGATGTCCATGTATTTGTTTTTAATCGTTGGGGAAGTGTCGTTTTTGAAGATGAGCATTACCAAAATAATTGGAAGGGAACTTGCAATAAATGCTTGAATGAAAATGAGTCATTGCCAAGTGCAACCTATTACTACAAGATTTTAACCAACAAAAAATCCAAATCTGATTTTACAGGATTTATCGAAATACAACCATGAAGAGACTGATCATTTTAGCGCTGATTTATTTCAGTTTAGGCTCCATATCACAAGCTCAACAACGTCCCAATACATCTTTGTTTTCTGTTGTAGTCCCCATGACACAGCCAGGCTGGATGGGCGTAAGAGAGAAAACGGAAATTATTTTGGGTACAAGAAAGCAGTGGTTAGGGTGGGATGGAGCGCCTTCAACACATTATCTGGGTTGGAGCACGTCAATATTAAACAACCGTATTGGTTTGGGAGGGAATTATTTTCGCGATCAAACAGGTGCGCGAAAATTGAATTCGGGAAATATCGTTGTCAATTATAAATCTCAAATTACTTCCTCCGGATTAAAATTAGCCGCTGGTATTTCGGCTGGATTCATTCGTTTTAATTTTGATCCCAATGGCTTGATGGTCGAGAATAATAACGACAATCAATTTGTGAGCTACCAGTCCAAAACCTCCTTTATTTTTGGCTGTGGGGCGTCTATTCAAAAAGAGAATTGGACAATAGGTGTTTATTGTCCACAACTGAATCAGAGTAAGTTTTCCGTATCAGATTCTACCAATAATTCATTACGAAATCAGTGGAATCTATTTTCAAACTATTTGATGAAAGTCAATTCGATCGTTTCCATTCAAGGTGCACTAAATATGGCTTTTGTTCGTCAAGGTAGATCAAATGCCGAGCTTTCATTGATTCCAATTTGGGATGAAAAATTCGGCATGGGATTGAGCTATCGATACCACGAGAGTGTAGGCATACCAGTTCAATTTCGAATAAGCCCGCAGTTCACGATTCATTACGCATATGATTTTCCAATCCAGCAAATGATCTCAAGTCAATCTGGTACACATGAATTGATGTTGAATTTTCAAATCAGCACCAAGCCTAAAGCTACTTTAAACCCTCGTTTTTTTTAAGATGAAGAAATATTTGATTTTTACAGTTGCTCTATTTTGGGCGTTTTTTAGCGGGGCACAGCAGAGTAGGATTAGAATGGCCAATCGATATCAAGAAAAGCTTCAGTATGCACGTGCATTTGAGATTTGGCAGGATTTATCTTCGGATGCAGAAATTTCCAAAAGGTTAAGTGAGGTTGATTGGAGGAATGCGTTTCTGTGCGCTTATCACTCAGAACATTACAACGAAGCTGTTCAGTTTTCTAAGAATTTGAGTTTTAAATCCATTCATCATTTTCAATTGTCAGATTTATTTATTGGGTGTTTGATTAGGTCAGAAGCTAGAGATTCTGTTGCACATTACTTCCTAGATTCTCTTACAAGTTATATAGGTAATGCGCGATGGGGGATGATTCAAGAAGAAAAGCTAGATTTTGTTCGTTTAAATAAATCAACGCAAGGCAAATACACCATCAGTCTCATCGACAACATGGGGGAATCTGAAAATTATGGGTGTTTCCCTTTGGATACGACGTTATGTTATTTTGTTACAGATCGTTTTGATGACAACTTTTTACATCGTAGGGATGGAAGGTCTGGACATAACTATTATTCTATTGCTTTTTCGAAAAACAGAAATCTAGATAAGCCGGAAAGATGGAAGGAAGTTGATTTGTATAAATTTCATGCGGGTCCAATTTCGTTTTCACCAAGTGGAGGAAAGTTATTTGTTACCGTAAACGATGAGATTAAACATAAAGAAAGCAAGTTGAAAGTTCATACTTTGAATTTACTTCACTTTTATAAATCAGAGCAAGGATGGACCCCGGTAACTCTTCCATTTAATTCGGAGAATTACTCAACGGGTCATGGTGTTTTGGATACTTTGGGAAATTTGATATTCGTATCCGATATGCTAGGCGGATTAGGAGGGACGGATTTATATAGTTCCACATATGAAAATGGAACATGGGGAGCGCCTGTTAATTTGGGCCCCAGTGTAAATACAATGGGTAATGAAATGTTTCCTTTTGTATCCTCTGCAGGAATCTTGTATTTCTCTTCGGATGGTTGGCAGGGTTTAGGAGGCTTAGATGTTTTCAGTTATCATACTGGAGATTTAACCCCGGTGAATTTGCAAGCTCCATTGAATTCAAATTCTGATGATTTTGCTTTTTGGATAGATGAAAGGAAAAGTTCAGGATATTTCTCATCCAATAGAGTTGATTCCAAAGATGAAATATATAAATTCAATGTGCCACCATTTGATGTTCGGTTTCAAATACAGGCATTGTATTGTGAGACAAAGCCCATTGTGTCCGATACCGTTAGCATCAAGGATCTCAACAGTGGTTATGTACATAAATTGATAACGAATGCTTCAGGTCTTTGTTTTTTTCAAGGCAGAGAGAACGGAGCATATGAATTTACCATTCAACCCAGTAAATGGGCAGCCCCTGTGTCAAAGACTTTTATAGTCGAGAATCAAGGCAATTTTGATATTGAGTTGAAACCTACGTTGACAGATCAAACAGTTGTATTCGAAGTAAGAAACGAACGCAATTTGCCAATTCAAGGGGCATTGCTAGAGTTGTTTAAAAAGGACGGGAAGAAGGTGAAAAAGAAGTATTTGTCGGATACAAAAGGAGTAGTGAAATTAAATCGTTCTGAAATTCAAGGATTGGACTCGTTGCGTATTAGTTTCATTAACCACAGTGACTTTCGATGGAAGAATAAGACGGAAGATTTCTGTGAAGATTCCTTATTCGTCAAAGTGCAATTGAACAAGAATTCGGAGCGAGACTTCATCAATTTGGATTTAATCTTATATGATTATGATAAGTTCAATTTACGTCCGATTAGTAAAGTTGAATTGGACAAGCTGGTTGGTTATATGAAGAAGCATCCGGATATGAAAGTTGAGTTGTCTTCTCATACAGATTGTCGAGGAACCGCGGAATATAATGAGCGACTGTCTCAGAATCGTTCCAATAGTTGTGTGAATTATATTATTAGCAAGGGTATAGATCCTTCATTGATTATTGCCAAAGGTTATGGTGAATACAAATTGAAGAATAGGTGTTCGGATGGGGTAGAGTGCAGCGAGGAAGAGCATCAACAAAACAGAAGAACAGAGCTACATATATTGTTGAATGGGGAGGAGTGAGTTTTTAAAAATCAAATTCTATGAAAAGAAATATTTTATTGGTTTGTCTACTTATTTCAAGCCACATGTTTGCCCAAAAATGGGAAATGAGGGAAATGGGAAATGCATTTGATGGATTTGCAAAGATGTCAGCGGTTAATGCGGATAATTCAACCCCAGCTGGTGTTTTACTCGGAGTAGTCAATGAAGCTAAAACTATTGATTTGGTCCAAGGAATAGGTGAAGATGGAACTTTTACTAATTTGTATATAAGACTATTGTTCAATGAGGATTTTATAGATGTGAATTCTAATATAGAAAGAGTATTGATGTCTTTTGACAATGAAAGAGTTGTTTATGAAATTAGGAAATTCAATGTTAGTAAATCCGCGCCATTCGTTGAATTAGAATATGCATTTTTGAATGGATACAATGAATGCTTTAATAAGATTGATATAATTAATTTATTCAAGTCAAAGTCAAAAGTGCATTTTCGAATCTTTCATGATGATGAATTTGACGATATGAGTTTCTCGTTAGAGGGAAGTAAAGAAGCTATAAATAAGGTTTATAAAATTAATGGTTATGTTCGATATGGTGACTGGAGGGATTTCCGATTAGAAGCAATACATCAGGCACGTCCATTTTCGATAGCAAATGATGGTAAAGATAATATCACATTTTCCTATATCAATTGTGTTAACTTTTTTAAAGCAACTAAAGGAGAGTACTTCTTTATTTTAATTGACAAGGTAAAATATTTTTCAGAGGAGTCTGGATCTTATTTAACCTTTTATGATAATCGATCCGTTGAGATTGCAAAAATTGATGATGATATAGCATTTTTGAATATGTTATATTTTTCCGGATATCCGAAGATTTTAAGGAACGGAAGATATCAAAGAGATGAAGAGACGATTCAAATTTATTTTGATGTTCTAGTTCAGTTTAATGTTATTGATAGTGCTAGAATTACATTATCTGATTTCAAAAAAATGGAAAGGCATGAACTCAGTGAAATCTATAAACTGATAGTTGGAAATCAAGTTTTATTTGATTTATTTAGAATCAATCAAGAAACCTTTACTAATTACTCTATCCAAGATTATAAGTTTGAAGTGTTTATAGAGCCATGGGGTTAACTTATAAAATATAAATGAACGGCGCTTGTTGGCCTTTATTCATTCAATACTTTATCATGAATTGAAACATCTTGGAATTTTTTGGATAAATAAAAATAAAAATGTGCTTAAACCAAAAATCCCTGGGAGATTCCCAGGGATTTTTTTCGTGACACCGTAGGGAGTCGAACCCCAACCCTCCTGATCCGTAGTCAGATGCTCTATCCAATTGAGCTACGGTGCCATCGCTTATTGCGGGTGCAAATATAGGATTTTATTTTAGTTGTGCAAATTTTTTTATAGCTATTTGGCCCTTTAACCCTAATACCAAGGCTAAATGTTGCCGCCAAGAACAAAGGCCAATATGAGTAGGCCAACCTCAATTAGTATTGCCCATGCAAAGACACGCATTAACTTTGGAATCTTGGTTTTTAGTATCTCATCCTTGATTTGATCCTTGCTTCGTGTGTATCGTCTTTTTATGATGGCCATGTATATCAATGTCAAGAATAAATAGAAGGCGGTTAGAAAACCAAATACTACCAACCACAATGCCCAGACATCCGGCGAATAAGCATTTCCCAACAATCCGAGATAAAACAGACTCTCTATCACCCAAGTGGTTACGAAACCGTTCTTAGCTCGTCTCAGTTTCTTCTCATCGCGATCTACATCTTGCTTTTCATCGAGCTGGATTTCTTGATCTTGTGAACTTTGTCGCTCTTTTTTTAGCTCTCTTCTTTTTCTGGAATTCTTATCTAATGATGAAATTTTCAGGGTATCCTTCACACTTGATTTCGAATCAATTTTAATGGCTATTTCATTCTCTTTGTTTTTTTCGCTCTCTTTCTCGCTCTCTTTTTTATTTAGGTTCTGTTCCTCTTTTTCATTCTCCCTCAGTTTCTCTTTCTTCTTCGGATCCTCATACTCAAAATCATACCGTCCTTCCAAATAGTGCCCACTGGTGTACTTCCGTCCCTGAAAGCCGCATGAGGACAGCATAAAAGTGAGAAAGAAAATGAATAACGTGTGATATGCCGTTGTGCGAGGTGTCGAACGTGTAGTCGAAAAAAATAAATACTTCATGGTGGTGAGGTTTAATCAAATATAATAATGTCATCCTAAATGACAATATTTTCTATTCAATTAAAACTCAAGATAAACAAAATAAAAGAGATGATAGGCGACAACAAACCGAGAAAGGCGAGTATGATGCTCCAACTGTTGCGCTCTTTCCAAGCATCATACAACTGATGATTCTTAAAGTATTTCTGGATTTTGGATTGG
>JACCDQ011189851.1_pt1 | contig 14960 bp, 21 predicted proteins | sample 7446031 | NCBI WGS metagenome assembly JACCDQ01 (sample SAMN15323442, study PRJNA562643) | freshwater metagenome | isolation source: river surface water | place: USA:Blue River Watershed | collected 2017-08-17
AATTGTGTATTTTTATAATATATAAATATAAATAAAGTAATAAATAATAAATAAAATAATTATATATTATATAATATATATTATCTATATTTGTTTTATATGAAATTTGGAATAAATCTCTTCAAACATTAAAAATAATTAATAAAATTTACTCTTGAAATCCTTCAAAAAACTTATTATTATTACTTTGTGAGATTAAAAATCTAAATAAATAAATTAAAAATAATTAATAAAATTTACTCTTGAAACCCTTCACGAAATTTAGTATAATTTATTTAGAGAGAAATCTCGCAAAAACAAAAACCCTTAAACAAATATTTTAAAAATGTATAAAAAAACAACAAAACCTCAAGCAGCCAAAGCAAAATTCGGTAATAAAGTAGCTAATTCAGCATTGGAAGTTACAATTCAACAAGCGGCCGTTAATTTTATTTCTTCGATGATTAATTTCCCTTGGCAAGTTAAAAGAGACTTAGATATTAACAACCTCGTTAACGAGTTATTTGCAATTGATAGAATTACAGCTGACTCAGATGAAGCATTTGTTGGTGAAGTTCTTGATAAAGTATTTCCCGGTGAGCATGACATTTCTATTCAATCAATCAAATATAACTTGGATAAATTCCGTAAAAGTAATGATTATCTTTTAACCAGTAAAAAAGAAAATCCTTGGGCAGCTAAAGGTAAGGAGTTCTGTGATATAGCAGATAATTTGTTGAATGGATAAGGGACGCTGTCCCTCACGAACCCTGCCGCCCTTAGCGGTGGAAAACCATCACTAAATCAGGAAACCTATTTCGGGAAAAGAAGAATATGTCTAAATCTCTAGATGAATTTTATATCGAAGCCAATAAAGCGCTTAAACATTTATCATTAGTAGTTCTTCCAGTAGACCATAATATTCTTCTTAATGATTTATTAACAGTAATACTTGTGATTGAAAGATATTATTTTTTAGAGGCTGCTAATTTGTTTTTAAACGAGGCACATAAAAAGCAATTTATCATGAAAGAGATATCACCTTTCAGATATACCATAAAAGTTTATAAGCAAATTAAAAAGACTAAATTAATATATAAAACAATCAGTCAAGTCTTAAATCAATTTTCAATTAGAGTTCCTAGCCCGAAGCAGATCAAAGCTTTAAATCTTCCAGAAAATATTTTAGAGCAACAAGTTGATGAAACTTGGCTATCTGCCGACATACAACACGACTTAGCAATACTTCTTCAAAACAAAATGAAAGGTAAATAAAAATGAAAATAACACTTTTAGAAAGCTTGAATATCGGAAAATTAGAACTTGAGAGCACAGAAGAATCACTGTATATCACATTGTATCTTAATCGAGCCTTTATTGAATTTGCATCTAAACAGTATAAAGGCTTAATTGCTATCAATCTCTTAGGGCAACCGATCAGTTTAATTTGGGGCACTGCTACAGAAGACAACACATCCCGTTACAAACGCACCCAGTATGACATAGAAGACTTAGCGCCAGCTCTGTATTCTTTAGAAAAACATATACAAGCGTTTAATGCTTTAGATTATTTGTTATATTAAATAAAATTAATAAAAATAACTCTTGAAATTTATTTCGAGAGTTATTATACTATAAATATAGTCAATGAGAAAATACAAATGCTCGATTCAACAAAAAAGACAATTAATTTAGACGAAAAAGACTTGCCGAGAGTCTCTGTAACTTATCAAAAACGCATAGATACAGCAGACTTCGGCAAAAATGCTATCACTTTATCAAAGACAGTAACAGTATCCGTATTACCTGACGGTAATCTTAATGGGGATTTAGCAGCTATCATTAAAGCTTCCGCATTAGTTGAAGAAGAGTTAATTAATGATGTTAACCAAAGTGCCGCAATGCTTAGAGCCGAAGCAGAAACAGCGCCAACCGTATCTGTAACCCCAAATAAAACTAACCCTTACCAGAGACGTAAATAAATGAAAACTTTAAATATCAAACAAAGTAAAACACAAACTCAACTCCTCGTTAAAGATGGAAAAGAAATAATAGCGTCTTTAACTGCCGGTGAAAAAGTATCTCGGGATACTATCAAGGCTAATATTAAGATTTTATTAAAGAATTATAATGCCACACCTTCAGCAGAGATTGCTAACTACTTAAACGGAGTATAATCAATGTTTAATCAATTTTTAATAAAGGCCACTAAAACTTTAATCTATTTTTCTGTAAAAATATATTTTACATATAGTAAATATATTAAACTTCAAGCGTCGACCAGACAGAATTTAATTAATATAAGAAGAAGAGAGCTTTCAAAAATGGAAAGTATGCACGCAACTCAAACTGTTAAAGATAATGAAATCCTTGATCAATTAGCTGAGCTATTGCCCGTTTTACAAGAGTTAGAAGAGCAGGAATTTTATCATGGTTTGTAATCTGTTTTTAAATTATATCAAACCCAAATTGCCAAAAGGGAAGCTGCTGCTGAAAACCAATACAAAACATAAAATATTTTCCTGTAATTCCCATAATGTAGATAAATATTTTATACCGTGTATTGAGTCTTTCGGGGCTTGTTCTTTTTGCCAAAGAGGTTATATCGGTGCAGAATACTTAATCGAAGATGGTGTGGTAGTTCCGGCAGATAGCATAGCCATCAATACGACAGATAATATAATTCATTTAAAATATTTACCTCTCTTCACAGAAAGTCTTCTAAGCCCCTTTAGTGCTAAAGCATTGAAGCTACAGCCACTGATCCATATATCCACTTTATCGCAAATAAACAGAATCCCTGAATGGCAACCGATGGCTGAAAATGAACTACAATTAATAGTTTAAATTAAAAATAATTAATAAAAATAACTCTTGAAATTTATTTCGAGAGTTATTATACTTTAAATAACTAAGGTTTATGGAAAATAATAATGAATAAACAACCTTTAATAGTAGACACAGAAACTTCATTTGAAACCTTTCAAAGACTAGCCGTTATTACTATTTGTGAGCTGGGTGGCGAGCCGGAAATAGCTTATAGTTATGCTATTCATGGAGCAGAAGTTCCGCAAGAAGTCATAGAAAGACTCTCTGATAGAGAACTTATTGCACATAATGCTGTATTTGATATACCTCTTTTGCAGAAAGCGGGAGTTCGAGTGGGATCGGTATTTTGCACTATGATTGCTGAGTATGCCCTATCTGGCGGCAACGCAGGCTCTTTTAAATCATTGAAAGATTTAATTAAACAATACTGTAATGTCGAACTTAATAAAGAAGCTCGTAACACGAATTGGTTTCAAAAACTAACTGCTGAGCAGATCAATTATTGTTTAGCAGATGTAATGTATCTATCTACAATTTATGAAGAGCAAAACAAATTAATAGACTCTTTAGGTTGTAGAGCTGCTTTCCATCTTAAAATGTTAGTTGTAAAATATTGGTCGCTCGATTTGTATAGTGGTTTAGTGGTTGATCCCGAGAAAAGAAAAGAGTTATCCTATCTGCTGAAGAAAGAATATAATGCAGCTTTTGAGAAATTACTGAATAGTTTACCAGTCAAGTTGTTTATCAACAAAGCTAAACTGAATGGTAAAACATTAATGAATTATTCTTTGATGGCTAACCAGTATAATACAACTTGTGAGATAATCAATAAAATCCCATCTGGAAAAACTAAAGAGTTAGTAGAAACTTATGATTATGATCTTTGGAAACCTTTTTTATTAATGAATCCAGATAATGATATATTATTAGACATTGGGCAAGGTGGCTTCATAAAGAATGTATTTCATTATTTTAATATTATTTCCCCAACTTATGATAAAGCATTTGTCGAAAACTTTTTAGAAGAGAACTCAGATCACCCAGCAGCCGAAGTTATTAGAGATATTGCCTACATTAAAAAAATATCTAAAATGTCCAGCTCTTACGTTAAAGATGAAGACTCTTCAATTGCTACTGTAGGCGATGAATTACGTATGAGAGGTAAGTTTACTATGACCAATACAGGCCGTATAGGTATTTATCCATTTAATCAGATCGCTGCTCCAGATGAAAATAAAATAGACTTGCAAAATGCACTCTCAACAATGTTTGTTCCGCCAAAAGGTCATGTAATCTTATCTGCCGACTACTCTTCTATAGAAGCTATTGCGGGAGCAGTCTTTTATAAAGATACTGTCGCATTAGACTCTATAAACCGAGGGATAGACCCACATTTGAAATGTGCTAGCGTGTTATTTGGTTTTGAGTATAATAATCCCGATCAAACTAAAGCATTAAAAGAACAATATAAATCTTTAAGACAGGCGGTCAAGGGTGCAGTATTTGCTAGTGCTTATGGTGCTGGTAAAAATAAAATGTTTCAATCGGTATCAGACACAGCCAAGAAAGCTGGTATTGATGTTACATTTACAGTTGATGAGGTTTATGATGCAGTAAGGTCTCTAACTCCCGGGATAGCTTCTTCTCAAGATAATATGGCTAATTTTATAGGTGAAACTGTGTATACGACACTTACTAGTCTTGTAAGAGAGAATTCATGGGAATCAGACATTATAAGACATTCTGGCTATGACAAAACACAAGATCCAACCTTCAATAAAAATGCTAGAACTGCTAATGCTATTCGTACGAAATTACTAAAAGAAGATGGCTTGTTTGTTAAGTCCCGAAATTGCTTAGGCTTATTTAGAGCATTTCCCGCCTACAGAGATTTTTATAATGTAAGTGAGAAGAAGCAATCAGTGCGGGTTACACAATTAATTAATTTTCCGATCCAATCGCACTGCGCCCTAGTCATGGATTTAGCTATTGTACTTATAAAAAAAAGATACCCTCAATATGCTATGCCAATTACTATCTATGATTCTATCTGCCTATATATTCCAGAAAATGAAGCTACAGAAGAACTCAAAGAAGATATAGTTAAAATTATGAAACATGCGTTTTATATCATTTTTAATTCGGATGTGAAAGTCGACTTAGGCTATACGAAAGAAGGTTTTAAATCATAGGGCAATCCTTTCTTGAATAATTTTCTAGAACTAATACAATATAAATAAGGAGCAAAACAAATATGAAAACACTAAAAGTGATAGATCAAGATCATTTGAAAATAACGTATTATCCTGATGAATTCACGCACGTCATCTCTATATCTACAGAGTTTTTAGAAGCTCTTGAAAAAGTTACAGCTGAGTATGTTTATAACATCTACCTTTTTGGTGAGATATTGAACACTAATTGGGGAACTATCAGATATAAAGATGATTTATATAGAATTAAAAGAATTACTCGATTCATCTCAGCTTCTGAATTAAGTTTTGTGAAATCGACATTAGCTTTTTTAACGTCTATTATCTAAAGAAAAGGGAGTTCCATGGAAACGTTGGTTGATATTATTAAATTAGAAAAGTTCTTGCCGGAACTGCAATATAAACCGGGGCAACTAGCAAGCGTGTTAAAAGCCTTACCATTTATCCCGGTCTTAATAGACAGGGGTGGCATCTATGAACCGGCAGTGGTAAATAAAGATGTTACTATAGATAATCTGATTGATGAAGGCGGGTATTATTCTTTATTCAAGTACATAAGCACCCGAGCTATGAAGACTACTAGATACGGGCGGTGGTTAATGGCAGTCTTTAATTTGTATGGTGTACCTGCCCCATCTCAGGCCAGAATAGATGATTTTGCTGCAAATATGCAGAATTACTTAAATAACGCTGGAGATCTAACTTGGCAAGATTACACCGGCTTAGATATAGTAGAGCAATATAAAATATCTGGGGCTGAAAGTTGTATGGCGGGTGAAAGAGCCGATGTTACCGAATTATACGCCCACTTACCTGTAAAGCTTAGAGTTTTTAAAGCCCACACAGGTAATACCGTGGTATCGGAAGCCCGGGTACTGCTCTGGGATACTGCTCGAGTTGGGGGCTTATTAAGAAATAAACCGATAAAAGTCGCTGATAGAATCTATGCCACCAGTGCAGCCTTCAGGAAAAAAGTGTTTGATATCTTGATAGAAGAAGGTTATACTGCACGGTCAATAAATCATTACAAAGCTAAAAGAAAAATCTTTACAGATAAAGATAATAAAGATATCGCATTAAACATTCATATTTTTGTAGATATTAATGACACGTTATTCAGAAGCAAAGTCCCATATATAGACACATTCCAGCACTATTATTATCTTCCAAATCAAAATCAGTTTGTATTTTCTACTAGGAAATACCCTCGTAAGGGGCGGCTACCCGGTTTACATAGCACTTCCGGAAAGAATGTATTATCTTTAGCGGTAGAAAACCCAACAATTATAGGGAAATCACTATTGAAATAAATGTAAAAGATATTATAATTTATTTAGTTGAACGAAAGGTAATTTAATCATGGCAACATGTAAAAGCACAGCTAACGAATTTCGACAGAATATTCTAGAGCAACCGCTGGTATCCTGTAAAAAAAGAGAATTAATGATTAACGATATTACACTCAGGTTATTAGTTCAGATAGTAACAGACGGTAGTTTTCAGAGCACACAAATCAAAATAGAAGTCGCAAAACCATATAAAGTGGAACGGGTTTCAAAGTTGCTAGCATTAAGTGGTCTAATTTATTCACATAACGCAAGACCTCCTAGACCAACCCAAACCCTAACTACTCACCAATTCAATATTAATACTGAAAGTTCTTCAATACTAAAAAATTACTTAAGCGATATAAAGCAGTTACCTGACTGGTTTTCAAAATTAGATGCAGAACAAGCAAAGATTGTATTTCAAGAATATGCTTTAACAGATGGCTGCTTTACGAGTAATAACCCGGATGCTCTCGAAGTTAGCTCAGCTAATCATCAAGATATAAAAGTATTAAAAGAACTTAATGATTTATATTTTGGTTGTAAAGTTTGGGAATATATAAGAAGAAACAGCCAGAAAAATGAAAATTGGAAGGATATCTATATGATTCGCTTTTACGATATAGCCAAGCATCTACTAGATGCATAAAATAAATGATAATTATATTGAACCACTACACATCACAGAAAGAGGCAACACAATGGCAAGAGTATTATTCCTTAGCGATCAACACCATCCATACTGCCATCCCGAAGCACTAGATTTCGCTAAACGTATTTATGAAAAATACGATATCGATACAGTTATTAATGGTGGGGATGAAGTTGAGCATCATGCATTAAGTTTTCATATGCGTCGCCCCGATATGCCTTCAGCGCAAGAAGAATTAAAGAGGGCGATCGAGCATTTACAGCCATGGTATGAAACATTCCCAGAAGTAACAGTCATGGAATCTAACCATACTTCGAGACCATTCAGAGTAGCGTTAAATGCTGGCCTCCCTACAGAATATTTGAAAGAGTATAAAGAGTTCCTTAAAGCACCTAAAGGCTGGAACTGGGCACCAGATATCACGATAGATGAAGTGTTATATATGCATGGGGAAGGTGCAAAAGGTGGTGCTGGTGGGGCGTATGCCACCGTAACTAAATATCGACAGTCTGTAGTTCATTGTCATATGCATAGCTTTGCAGGGATCCAATGGTCAGCCACTAAACAGGATATGTTATTTTGTATGAATGCTGGTTGTATTATCGATCCTGATGCATTAGCATTTGCATATGCTAAAAATTTTCCCAATAGACCTACCTTAGGGCTAGGTGTAGTTATAGACGGTATACCATACTTTGAACCTATGCCACTGGGAACTAAAATCAAAAGATTAAAGAAAACACGAAAAGTATTAATTTAAGATTCACAAAATAGCCGGGATTCCCGGCAAATATCTTATTTATGAAAGGCTAAAATATGAATCTCGATAAAGATATAATTGTATACTTAGGTCTCGCCGGAGCTGGTAAGACATATCAAAGTAATTTGTTACTTACCCCGAAAATACAATTCACGAAAGTATCTTTCGCCCAAGAGTTGAGAGAAATGGTTCTCGACCTACTCGGTATAGAAGACTTTGATAATTATTCCCGCTTTAAAAGAGAAGTTATTATTAATTATAATGAAAAATCATTAACGGGAAGAGATCTGCTACAAAGATTAGGAACAAATGTGATAAGAAAGAGGCTACCATCTTACTTTGAAGAAATAGTAAAACAAAAAATGTTGGCCGGGAATAGGATCGTACTAGACGACGCAAGATTTTTAACGGAAATAACTCTTATCAATAATTTTGCACAAAAAAATAATTACGCTGTTAGCTATTACTTGTGTGATAGAGAAGAGTTTATTTATCCCGAGATAGCCTCTTTACATGAATCTGAACAACTCGCAGCAAATCTATCTTTACTGTATGGAAAAGACACGCTTTTTTGGAAGAATGAAAATATTGATAAAGTTAAAGTAAAATTAACCTATGAACAAATAGTAGCCGGGGCAGTTGTTCAACCCTAAACAGTTCAATACAGAATCAATTCGCCGGCCAATATAATTAGAATTTAATATTAAAGTAACACTTATATTAAATTTTAATTATGGCCGACTTAGCTAAAAATAATAACGATAGAAAAAAACTTTTAGATCTCTATCATATTAATTCACCACAGGAACTAGCTCTAGAAGAACTGAACTGTCGAGGAGATAATGAAGATATCGAAAATTTTGTTTTTAATCGACTTATTGAATTAAATGAACCTGTCTTAGATGTGGTGAAAAAAAGTAAAAAGAAATTTGGGCTATCAACCTTAGCGGCAAGTTATATATGTAGACAATTACAAGAAGCGTCAGTAAATTCGACCGATATCAGAACAGAGTTTATAGCCTCTTTAAATGATACTAAAAGAAAGATTACTGTATTGTCTGAATTTTATGAAAAAGCTGTTGCTGATGGTGATGCCGCCACAGAAAATATCCCGGCACTCTTTGCAGAAATACGTGAATGGACAAAAGTTAAAAACCAATTAATCTCAGAAGGCATTAAAAATAATTTATTAGCGGCTAAAATTGAAAAAACAAAATCTGTAGATGGTGAATCTTTATCGGAATTATCTGATGATGAATTAATGAAGCTATTAGGGGATACTAAATAATGCCTTTCTTCAAGAAATTTGCATCAGACAGGACAGGGGCTAGTCATAAAGGTGATGTAGCACAGAAAAATAAATTTCACAATAGAAAAGTTACATTTGAGGGTGTCGAATTTGATTCGGTATTTGAATTGGAATTATATAAAATATTTAAGCAATTAAAAGTTGAAGGCCTCATTAAAGAGGTTATACCGCATCCACCTCTAATTGAGTTGCTACCGAATCAATATTTAGATCAAGAAAATAAAAAAGATTTAATCTTTAAGAAACTTGAAATCATGCCAGATTTTTTAATTACATTGAATAATGATGATAATTTTTATATGGACTCTAAAGCGTGGATTACTATTACAGATGAATTTATAATTAAATCAAAATTATTTTATTATTTATTTCAGAAGCAAATTATTGTAATAACGAAAAGTCATTTACCGTACCTCAAAAAGATAATAAAATTACTAGAAACTAACTCTTATCGAAATTGTGTTTCCGAAAAAGCTTTTAAGAATTATGCAATAAATTTTTTGGGGAATTGACGGAAAATAAACCCCTTACGGAAAACACCCCCCCAGATAGCCTAACTAGCAAAAACAGAAATCAAATTTGCGATTTGATGGGAACTGTCTGGTTTACCCGAATCCACGTTATATATGTAAATATATATTTACAAGTAACCGAAAATGTAAAGACACTTCGGGAAATGCCTAAATAGGTAGTGCGGGTTGGATATGTATTATGTATTACAAATTGAATATGTATTATGTATTACAAATTCGATAATGTATTGTGTAAATACAAATTCGATAATGTAAATACAAAATGCACTTAATCAAAACTTAATCTTATATATTTACAAATGTAAATACATTAAGGTTTGATTAAATGCGTGTGATTTCTCCAGATTTTAACTGTCTCTAGTAATAGTATAAGTGATTTGAAGATTAAATCAATAGGGAAAATAATTAATTCTATTTAATTTAAAAGTTATTTATCAGTAGGGTAATCTTTGTTTTTAATTTTCTGCAGAAAGGTATACTATAACTAAGAGAACAATAAAAGCTCTTCACACAAACAAAAGGAGAAAACGAAAATGAATTACTTTATTTTAATTACATTGTTTTTAATGTTAGTGAAAGTTGTATTTGATCTATTCACTCCAGTAAAAACTTATGCCAGCCCCATATTGGAAGATGGATCACTAGGGATCGCATTAGAAATTGTTGACTTTGACGAGGTAAGGTAGATCATGATTATTTCAATTTTAATAATTCTTACGCCCCTAATAGTAGGAGCCATAATTGATCAGTTAACGCCATCATATCGCAAATAAAGGAGAAAATATTATGAAAAACTATTTAGAAAAAATGCTGAGTTATGCCGCCAGATTTGAATCTCTTGGTATTGATACAGATCATATTAGTGAAGAGGATCTGTCTTTATTTGCGGCGTTGCACGATTTAGATGTAACTGATACTGAATTCGTCCAAGACTGGTTAGTTTTTGCCATAGATGAGGAGTTGAAGAAGATAATATGAACACAGGATTAAGCTATCTCGAGAAGTGTCAGTATGTCCCGAAGGCGGGATATTATCTGACCGAAGTATATGCCAATAAAGATGGTAGTTATACTGCCTTTTATTATGGGCTGGGCTGCTGTATAGTGGTAACCCAAGATAGCAGCGGAAAAAAAGCAGTGTCGTTAACAAAATATTAAAAAAAGGAAGAGTATGAAAACAATTTTTGATTTTTTATCAGCAGATAGTTTACAGGTCGAAAAACTGCTGGATATTGAATGGGATATTACAGATGGTAATAATTATTGGTATAAAGCGGGCGGTAATGGTATATTACTAGTTGGACACGTGGACACAATCCCCCGCTGTGATAATCCCCGCTTCAAAGACTTAATCAGGCCGCTGAAAGTTTCGTTAGATGCTGCTGGTAAGATAACGGCGGATAAATCAGTTCTGGGCGCTGATGATCGTGCTGGAATTTACAGCATTTACACTATTTTACAAGATCCTTTATTTAAAGATTGCAGTGTACTCTTAACAAACTATGAAGAGTCTGGAGGTGTAGGTGTAAAAAAATTCATTAAAGATTTTCCAGATGCCTTGAAAGACTATAAATTTTTTCTGGAGTTCGACAGAAAGGGAATTAACGAAGTCGTCTTTTATCATACTCCTAATGAAGGCGTGCTAGCGTTACTGGCAAGTCATGGATTTCAGGAAAAAATAGGTATATACTCTGATGTTGCAGATTTATCTGCACACTACAATATCCATCATGCCAACGTCAGTGTAGGTTACTATAACAATCATTCGCCGAAAGAGTATTTAGATTATTTTGCACTGGAATTTAAATTGATACCAAGTTACAAAAAAGTAATACTGGATTTAATCCAGTTACCAGCATTTGAGATTCCCGCAATAGATTATTTTGATGACGCTTTAAGACGCAACAAAGTATTTAGGGACACTACTCAATTGGATAATGATATCTTGGCGCTGGCTGAAGAGTGGTATAATGGGACTATCTCTTTAGGCTTACTACAAAGCTTAGCGGCGACTTATGGTTTAACCTTAGGGGAATTACTAGATGACTTTGAGTATCTTTTGGGCACACCTTAAGGGCAATCTTTGTTTTTAATTTTCTGCAGAAAGGTATACTAATATTGTAAGAGTTAAATCACTAGCGACAGGAGAAAACAAGATGCGTATTTACTTTGAAGAAATTTTAAGGAAAATTGAGGTAACCGAACATGTTGACGCCTCCTCGTTTAACGAGGAGTACTATGTCTATGGTTTAGTTGGTGATCAAGGAGGAATCTCCTTGTGTTTTATAGAGAGACAATATCTCCAGCACAAATGGCCAATATTTTCCGCTGAAAATGAGGACACCTTTGATAAAAAAGGCCGTATAACTACACGAGTAGGCGCTTGGTTAGCCAAGAGATATGCTGACGGGGTTGAGATACCTCAAAGTTTTATTGACGATTTCGCCGCCGCCTTGCGTTTGTACAATAAAACCAGAGAAGGCGTTGAAGTTACCTATACGGAATATGTAGGGAAAGATATAATTGAGCAATACAGGCTCACAGGACTCCAGTCCTGTATGACAGGCGAAGATGCAGACAAAACAGCATTACTGGCATATCTTCCAGTCAAACTGAGATTTTACACGACTAACAACGGGAAGGATCAAGCCAGAGTCTTGATCTGGACTGACCATTATGGTCAAGAAATCAGCGACCGTATATATGCGAGCAGTGATTGGCTAAGATCCTACGTCAAAAAGCTCCATCAAGAGCAAGGTATGTTAGTACGAGTCAGAGATTCTTTTGACGATAAAGGCTTATTTTTCGTGGGCGGTAAAGAAGAGTACATCCCGTTAACTGTACAAGTAGAAAACACAGATGAAATATTAGAGGCTGCATGCCCGTACTTGGATACCTTCACGTATGTATATACAGAGAGCGACAGCATTTATTTTTGTAATACTACAAAAAAAGGTAAAGCGGATTTTGTAGCTGATAATACAGACGGCCGTGCAATCAGGGGTCTAGTATGTTCTGAGTGTGGAACGGTTCATAGGGTTGAGCAAGTGGAGATTCAGGGCGACTGGGTGCAGATTTGTGCTGACTGCTTAAGAGAGCGCTATGTAGCGCCCATTGACGTTGAGGATTACAGACCCCTCGACGAGTGTGTATTTTGTGAGACCGATCACGAATATTATTATTATTTTGAGGATACCTTGATAGAGTTGCGTGGGTCTTACTATCGTAAAGACGACGATAATATTGTATATTCGGAATATCATGAAGAGTATCTCTTTTTCAATAATACAATATATATTGCGTGCAGCGACGACTATATTAAAAAGAGTGATCTAGATGAAGTTATCGAAATCAACGGCGAATATTATTTAAAATCAAACTGTGTCGCCCTCATTAAAGGTAATGAAGTAGTTGAAGTAAGTTTTCATGATGATTATTACAGCAACCCAAAATATATTGATATAAGTAGTTTTTGTGTTTTGGCACACCACGGTTACTATTACACCTTTTATTTGCGGCCAGAATTTAATTATTCTTTAGTAGAAACACAAGAACTTGTAAATGTAGAAGAGGTGCTTCAATATGTCTAATAATAGATCCCAAAAATCTTTTTTTAGTTTTAAACGGTCTAAGAGACTGGAACAAAAACAAAAGCTAAAAGTCAAACAAAAACTAAATAAGTTATTAAAAGGTTAAAGGTTAGTTACCCGAAATAGGTTCACAAAAATGTATATAATATAACTGAGGAGTAAAAACATGAAAAACAACAACACAAAATTCAATTTAATTTTAATTGCTTTATTGGGCTTCGTACCTAACACGGCAAAAGCATTTGATAATTTAGTTTCCACAGATTCTTTAGTGAGTCGTTCAGGCAACGTTACAACAATCACAACAAACTCTAGCAATTCTTTTTCCAACTGGCAATCTTTAAATCTACCTAATAATAGAGTGGTGAATATAAATCAGCCCACAAGTAATAGCGTCCATGTCATGAGACAAACGATCTCAGGCAACACTTTTATAGACGGGACTATTAATTCAAACGGGACTATAGCACTCGTAAATAACGGCGGCAATATAAACTTTCGTGGAGTTAGTATTAATGCCCCGAATACTTCAATTACTGCACAAAATATAAATATTATCGGCGGAACTAATAATATCAACGGAAATCTTTTTCTTAATCAAACCTTAACTATTGGCGGAAATAGTTCCAACGCTCATTTAATAATCAATGGCAATTTAGATTTAAACGGGAATAATCTAAACATGACAAATAACACTTTCACAAACTCTCGAGTAATAGTAAATGGTTCTGCAGATATAAAAGATTCAAACATTAATATTTCTTCACAAAGAGTTAGCCCTAACTTCGGTCGTTTTTGGAGTAATTCATATATCACAAATGATAACACAAGCTTTAATCTTAAAGATGCTGGCCAGTCAATTACGTTAGATCAAGCTTTTAGTAAAGTACTTGGATCAAGTCTTAAAGGTAATTTAATTATTGATAATCCAGAAGTTCCAGTAACTCCAGTAATTCCAACAGTTCCCGCTTTAGATATTCAAACTATTCCAGTTCCCGAACAACAAATAAAACAGTCTATTGAGATTCCCAATATAGAAACTGCTTCTTCACTGAAGATAATTAATATTTGTAGTTCTTTAGGTTCAAATTCAATATCATTTAACAACGTTTGTTTAATTCAAGATAGTTATAATGGACAAGCACAGCAAATCGTAATAGAAAATAATCTTCTAGACGATACTTCTAGAGATGCAAAAGTTCTCGTTAAAGAGGGGAATAATATTTATTTATATTAAATAAACTTAACTAATTAATAATACTTGAAATCTATTTCGATAATTATTATAATTTAAATAACTAAGTTTATGGAAAATTAAATGTTTGAAAATCAAAATGAAATCTGGAGACCCGTTGTTGGGTACGAAGGTTATTACAGCGTTAGCAACTTTGGAAGAGTCAGAAGCGAAGCAAGAGAAGATTCTTTAGGTAGAACACTGCCAGAAAGTATTCTAAAAGCCAGAATGCACAGAAACGGCTATCTTCAGGTGAATTTTTGCAGAAATGGTCAAAAGAAAACATTCAAAGTTCACAGATTAGTTGCATTAGCATTTTTAGACAACCCAGAAAATAAAGAGCAAGTTAATCACATAAACAATGTCAGAGATGATAATAGATTAGAAAATCTCGAATGGTGCACTAGATCAGAAAACAGCCAGCACTGTAGTAGACAAGGAAGATCTAGATGCCGATTCACTGGTTACATGACAGCAGATAAAATACAAAAGCTTTATGAATTACTTGATAAAGGCTTATCTCAAAGACAAGTA
>JACCDQ012170332.1_pt1 | contig 14960 bp, 15 predicted proteins | sample 7446031 | NCBI WGS metagenome assembly JACCDQ01 (sample SAMN15323442, study PRJNA562643) | freshwater metagenome | isolation source: river surface water | place: USA:Blue River Watershed | collected 2017-08-17
GCCGGCGACCAGGGCCTGATGTTTGGCTACGCCTGCTCAGAAACACCCGAGCTGATGCCCGCCCCGATTTACTATGCGCACCGCTTGGTCGAGCGCCAGGCCCAGCTGCGCAAGGACGGCCGCCTGCCTTTCCTGCGCCCCGACGCCAAAAGCCAGGTGACCATGCGCTATGTGGACGGCAAGCCCCACAGCATTGACACCGTGGTGCTGTCCACCCAGCACAGCCCCGACCAGAGCGAGTCGGCCACGAAGATGAAGGCCAGCTTCACCGAAGCCATCATCGAAGAGATCATCAAGCCGGTGTTGCCCAAAGAGTGGCTGCAAGACACCAAATACCTGATCAACCCCACCGGCCGCTTTGTGATTGGCGGGCCCCAGGGCGATTGCGGCCTGACCGGCCGCAAGATCATCGTGGACACCTATGGCGGCGCTTGCCCGCACGGCGGTGGCGCGTTCTCGGGCAAAGACCCATCGAAGGTGGACCGCTCGGCCGCCTATGCCGCCCGCTATGTGGCCAAAAACATCGTGGCCGCCGGCCTGGCGACCCAGTGTCAGGTGCAGGTGGCTTATGCGATTGGCGTGGCACGCCCGATGAACATCACGGTCAACACCATGGGCACCGGTGTGGTTTCGGACGAAAAACTGTCAGCACTGGTGGCCGAGCACTTTGACCTGCGCCCCAAAGGCATCATCCAGATGCTGGACTTGCTGCGCCCGATCTACAGCAAGACCGCCGCTTATGGCCACTTTGGCCGTGACGAACCCGAGTTCACCTGGGAACGCACCGACCGCGCCGCGGCACTGAAAGCGGCTGCAGGCCGCTGATCCAGTCCGGGCCATCAGGGCCAAACGACCAGCCGCTCCGCGCCAGCTGAGCGGCTTTTTTGCGGCCGGGTTTCAGCGCCCGGTTGGGGTGTTGCCGGGCACAGACAGGCCTTGGCGTTTGTTTTCAAAATGGCGCCCCCACTTCACTCGGACACGCCATGTTCAAAGACCGACTGGATGCCGCCCTTCAAATGGTGAGCGCCTTGCAAAAGTACCGTGACCAGCACCCCTTGGTGCTGGCCATTCCCCGAGGTGCGGTGCCCATGGGGGTGCAAATTGCCCAAGCACTGAATGGGCCATTCGATGTGGTGCTGGTACGCAAACTGCGTGCACCCGCGCAAGAAGAAGTGGCGGTGGGGGCGGTGGACGAGAGCGGGGCAACGTTCATCGCGCCCTGGGCACGTGAGATGGGGGCCGATGTGACTTGGCTGAAAACAGAAACTGCCAGACAAATGCAGACGCTGCGCCATCGCCGCCAGCAGTACACCCACGCACGGCCAGCCGTCGCGGTGCAAGGCCGGGTCTTGATTGTGGTGGACGATGGACTGGCCACAGGAGCCACCATGATGTCGGCCCTGAAAGCGGTACGCCGCCAGCACCCTGCCCGACTGATTTGCGCTGTGCCGGTGGCCAGCGCCGAGGCCCTGCGCCGCATCACGCCCCTGGCTGACGAGGTGGTTTGCCTGTCAGTGCCGCCAGATTTTCAGGGGGTGGGCCAGTTTTACCGGCACTTCCCTCAGATCGACGATGCCGAGGTGATCCGGCTGCTCAGTGAATGCGCCGCAGCCGTGCCCCACAGGGCACCGGTCGGCCAGAGCCCGCTCACAGGCTGAAGTCGGCGCGCACCTTGTGGTCCAGCGCCTGCACGGTCAGCGCCGTCAAATCCAGCGGATGGTGGGCCCTGACCATTTTTTGCACACCGGGATCGAGCTGCGACAGCAATTCGCCCAAAAACGGGTTGGACGCCAGCACGGTGATGTCGGTGATGCGGTGGGCCAGCACCGCTTCGTGCAGCCAATCGGCCAGCTCGTGGGCAAACGCGCTGCGCTCACGGCGTTGGGGGTCGGTGCGTGGGGCCAGTCCGGCACGCCCGCCCAATGAATGGCCCAGCGGTGCCCGCTCAAGTTCGCTGGTCCGCATGCTGCCCTCGGCGTGCATCCAGTCAGCCAACTCGGTCAGCGGGGCCGTCATGCCAGAGCGTTCAAACAAGCGCGCCACCGACGAGTTGGCGGTCAATATCCAGTGTTTCTGGGCCATACCGGCACCCTTTCATGCGCAAAAAATCAGAACCTGATTTTTCGTGCCGGGCCCCATCGGGGTCAATTCACCGGGCGATCCATACCGCATGGCCAATGCGGACTTGCTTCACGCAGCTCAAAGGTCTTCGCGGGCTTCAATGCGCAGTTGCTGCACCACCGACCCCGCCGTGGCCACCAGCGCCCGGATGCGCAGGGCCTGCCGGGTCTCCAGCACGATGCGGCAGTGGTAATCCAGGCCGTCGGTCTGGCCAGGGCACTGGCTGGCGATGCGACGGGTCCATTCACGCCGCCCATCGATTTCCACCCCCAACTCATGCCAGGGGTTCGCATGATCGGGCGGCACCCGCACCAGCAAGCTCACATCGATGTCAAAGTGCCGCGCACGGGTCAGACTGCCGGGAATGTCGAGCACCGCCACGGTGGCAGCACCGGCGTCCACTTGCCAATGTTCAGGCGCAGCACCGGGAGCGGAACGGACTTGTGCGTTCATGGCTTTAAAAGGCCCTTCAGTTCACCCGAGACGATCAGTTTTTGCAAATCATCGGCCCCACCCACCATCACGCCGCGCACAAACACCATCGGGAACGTGGGCCAGCCGGTCCACATCTTGATCGCATTGCGACGCCGCCATTGCGAAAAATAGCTGCCGAACTCCAGATATTCATGGGCCACGCCCACTGCATCCAGCGCCTTGCGCGCGCGGGTCACCACCGGGTTGCCGCGCATGCCCAGCACCACCACATCGTGCGTGGCCACGGCGGCCTGCACCTGAGCGAGCAAGTCGGCGTTCAATTGAGCAATGGATGCCCGGACGGCCGGATGAATGGATGCTTCTTCAAGGATGAGACGAGGCATGTCTGCGCTTTCGGACAAAAGGGGCAATGTACTGCATGCGGCTTTGGCGCTGGCGTGACAGGGCTTGTGCCTGTGCGCAGAGACAATGCAGGCTTCTTTGTCCGTCCGGAATTTCCCATGAGTGCTGACCACCCGAAACTGTTTCAACCTGCCCGCATTGGCGACATCGACGTGGCCAACCGCGTGGTGATGGCCCCGCTGACCCGCAGCCGCGCTGACGAAGCCGCAGGCGACATCCCCGGCAGCGAGATGAACGTCACCTATTACCGCCAACGCAGCAATGCAGGTCTGATCATCAGCGAAGGCACCCAAGTCTCGCCGCAAGGCAAGGGTTACATGGCCACGCCCGGCATTTACTCAGATGCACAGGTCGAAGGCTGGAAGCCCATCACCCGGGCCGTGCATGAAGCGGGTTCCAAAATCGTGGCCCAAATCTGGCATGTGGGCCGCATCACCCACCCCGACCTGATTGGCGGTGCTGAGCCTGTGGCCCCATCGCCGGTGCAGCCCCAGGTGGCAGCTTACACACGCAACGGCAAAGAGACACCGCCGGTGCCGCATGCACTGAGCGAAGCCGAAATCCAGGAGGTGGTGGCCCAGTACCGCCGGGGTGCAGCCAATGCCATCCGGGCCGGGTTTGACGGGGTTGAGATCCACGGTGCCAACGGCTATCTGGTGGATCAATTCCTGCGCGATGGCAGCAACTTGCGCACCGACAGGTATGGCGGTTCCATTGAAAATCGCTGCCGCTTTGCGCTGGAAGTGGTCGATGCCTGTGTGGCCGAAATCGGCGCAGGCCGAGTGGGCATCCGCCTGTCCCCAGTGACGACGGTCAACGACGCCTCGGGCAGTGACCCGCAGGCGGTGTTTGGCCACCTGATCGAAGCACTTAATCAGCGCGGCATCGCGTTCATCCACGTCATCGAAGGTGTCACCGGCGGCACCCGCGATGTGCCAGGTTTTGACTACGCCTGGGCACGCCAGGCCTTCAAGGGCAGCTACATCGCCAACAACGGTTACACCCGAGACATGGCGATTGATGCAGTCGAATCGGGCCGCGCCGATGCGGTGGCATTTGGCCGTGCCTACATTGCCAACCCCGACCTGGTGCAACGCCTGAAGCTCAACGCCCCATTGAACACGCCCAACACCAAAACTTTTTATGTGCCCGGGCCTGCGGGGTACATCGATTACCCGGCCCTTTGAAATCGATGGTCACACAGGCGTGGGTTCGACCAGCTGCTTTTGCTTACTAAAGCATCACTGAAAAAATCCATGTCTGAGCAAGAAACAGACTTGGTATGCTTGTCAAAAAAGTACACCATGAATTTCGCCCAAACCTCTGACACCTTTCGCGCTGATCATCGTCAATCAAAAATTGCCGATCGACTGGTGTACGCGCTTGCTCACGATGGGTTTGGGTTGGTTTACCAGCCGGAGATGGACCTGCGTTCACGCAAAGTGGTCTCTCTGGAGGCACTTTGTCGCTGGCACGACACGGAGTTGGGCCATGTTGCACCCGATGAGTTCATCGGCGTGGCAGAGGCCAGGGGCTTGATCGTTCAAATTGGCGAATACCTGCTGAAAAAAGTCCTAATGGACTTGCCCACTTTGCTTCAGCGCTGGCCCACAAGCAGAGTGGCCATCAACGTCTCGGGCTTGGAGTTGGGACTGCCTGATTTTGCGCAGCGGGTCATCACCCATCTTGCGGCAGTGAACAGCAAATGGGCTCAGCACCTGGAGTTCGAGGTCACTGAATCGGTGTTTCACCACAATGTGCCACAGGTCCGAGAGAATTTATTGAGCTTGCGGTCTTTGGGCATCACGGTGGCCATCGATGACTTTGGCACAGGGCAATCGAGCCTGTCTCGTTTGCACACTTTGCCATTTGATAAGATCAAACTGGACCGCAGCTTTGTTCAGGCACTGGAAGACCCCATGGTGCAGGCCATTGTCAAGGCCATGGTGCAACTGGCGGACAGTTTTTCACGGTCCTTGGTGGTCGAGGGCATTGAGACAGAACAGCAGCTGGCCCAACTCGCTGGTCTGGGATGCCGTTTAGGACAAGGTTATTGGCTTGGCCGCCCCAGCACTTTGCAAGAGCTGCCGTCTGGCCTGTCATGACCGCCCGATGTTAGGCACCCGGCGCAAAGACCGAGGTCAATGCGCATGAGGTCTCAGCAGCTCGTTCACCAACAACAAAATACGCGGCTCAATGTCTGCAAAACGGATGCCATGGTGGTATCCGGTGGTTTCGCCTTGCGCATTGAGCAAGGGCTGCACTGACTGGATATCCGCCATCATGTCAAAGCGCTCGTGTGTTCCTGTCGCCGCCAAATGGAAGTCCATTTGCAGTTGCAACTGCTGCCCGGGTTCCCCCAACGACTGCGGCCCCACCAAGGCGGCCCCACTGCCACTGAGGTCCTGAAACTCAAACCCCCCGCCCATTTTTTGGCCCTCATGTGTGTGCATCACCTGCACAGGCAACGCACATTTGACACGCTCATGCGATCTGAAACGGGTTTGTTGAACGCTGGTGGGACAACTCAGCAACATGAAATTTCGGGGACGAAGCAACAAGGTTTGCAAGCGACTTTGAAACTCATAAAGCGACACACCACAAAAGACCCTCACATCCAGGGTCTCACCTTCGCTCAACGGCACAGCCCAGCCTTTTTCTTGAGGTGTGCGCAGCATGATGAACTCACGCTCGACATAGCCAATCAACTGCGTGTAGTACTTGCGGGGTTGTGGGCCGCGCGTGATCACCTGCACCGTTTGACCAATGCGCAAATCCATGTCGCTCAGCCGCAGGGATGGTGCTGTTTCTGCTTGAGAAGGCATGATAAAAATCTAAATTTTTGGGAAATTAATAAATATGATAAGGCCATCATCCACTGAAAACAGCTCAAGGAGTCACTGTGCCCACCCACCTCAGTCTTTTGTGGCGCAAGCCCTATAAGGGACTCATGCGGTTCTTGTTTGGCCGCGTGACTTTTGCAGAACGCGAAGAGGATCTGGAGTTTCGCTACAAGTTGGTGATTGTCTTGATGACCTCGGGCGCGCTGTTCACTGGCCTTTTCATCCTCGGCACGCTCAGCGCGGTCAATCCGATACACGCGTCCCACCAAAAGTCGATGATTTTCTTCACGATCACGACCACCGTGCTGTGGTTGGTGTTGCGTGGGCACCCCGAACGTTTCAAATGGGTGGGCTGGACGTATGAACTGGCAGGCCTGTGGGAATACACCTCTTCGCTGATTTACGTCTCCAGCGATGAATTGCGGCTCTTGTGGTTCTTCACCAATGTACCCGGCGTATTCATCTTGTTGGGAAGGCGAGCAGGCTGGGTGATCACCATCGGCACCATGCTGGGTCTGGCCCTGGGCAATGCCCATTTGGACAGACCTTACTCACCCAACGCCATCGCAACGGCCTTGTTTTGCTTGCTCTATCTGGGTATTTTCTTTCACACCTACGTGGGCCGAACGTTTTCCTACTTCAACCGCATGCGCGACTACAACGCGCGTCTGCAAGACCTGGCCAGCCACGATCCGCTGACGCATGTGATGAATGCCCGAGCCTATTACGAGGCGTGTGAGCAGCAAATTGCACTGAGCCAGCGCAGTTTGCAGCCCTGTTCGGTGTTGTTTGTGGACCTGGATCATTTCAAGAAAATCAACGACACCTACGGGCATGCGGCAGGTGACGAAGTGTTGCGCACCGTGGCCCACACCTTGAGGCAGCAATTGCGCAACTCGGATTTGCTCGGACGCATTGGTGGCGAAGAGTTCTCAATCTTTTTGCCCGAAACAGCGCTCTCAGGGGCTTTGAAGGTTGCAGAAAACCTGCGTGCCGCCATTGCCCAGTGCCCCTTGAACCTGAATGGGCTGTCCTTGAGCATCACGGCCAGCATTGGCGTGGCCGCTCGAGGAGACCACATCCAAAGCATGCAAAACATTCAGCAGCAAGCCGATGCGGCCATGTACCAAGCCAAAAAAGCCGGACGCAATCGGGTGTCCACACTGGAACTGGCATCCGCCAGTTGAACGCTTTGCCGCGCGGTCACTGGGGTGCTTGCCAATTGCCCTTGCGTTTCATGGTGCCCCAGCCGGCTTCTTTTTGCGTGGCCCAGCGGTACAAGCCAACAATCCGCCACCAGGCGTTGAGTTGGCGGTAGCCCAAATTTTCGGCCACAGCCACCAACACCAGTTTGAATATCTGACGGACTTGGGGGTACATCTGAAAAGACAGCTGTTCCAGCAAAACGCCAGCCACGCTGAGCAAAATACCCAGCCCGAGTGAGACCAGCAAAAAGGCAGCGAACGCAGCCCATGAAATCAGGTCAGCCCACCACGCGTAAGCCGTCCAGAGATAGCCCAGGCATTCCACGATGGGCCCAAGCCACTCAAACAGCACCATGTACGGGAAGGCCACCCAGCCCGGCCAGCCGCCAGCGCGCGAGAACATGAGGCCCCAGTGAGCATTCAGGCTTTCCGACAAGCCCCGCTGCCAGCGAATGCGTTGGTTGCGCAAGGTTTGACGGTCTTCAGGCACTTCCGTCCAACACACCGGATCGGGCACAAACTCGATGCGGTAAGGCTGGCCTTGCTCACGCATTTGATGGTGAATGCGGACCACCAGTTCCATGTCTTCGCCAATCGTGTGGGTGCGGTAGCCCCCTACATCGATCACGGTTTGTTTGCGAAACAGACCAAACGCACCGGAAATGATCAGCATGGCATTGACGCTGGACCAGCCCAGCCGGCCAAACAAAAATGCCCTGAGGTATTCCATGACCTGAAACAACGCCCAAGGGTTGGAAGGCAGGTCGATTCGGTGCAGGTCACCACCTCGCACATCACAGCCATTGGCAGCGCGAATCGTGCCGCCGGTGGCCACCATGTCAGGATGCCTGAGAAAGGGTTTGACGACTTTCTGAAGGCTGTCACGCTCCAGAATCGAATCGGCGTCGACACCGCAAAACAATGGATAACGAGAAGCGTTGATGCCCGCATTCAGGGAATCGGCCTTGCCGCCATTGCGTTTGTCGATCACGCGCAGTTTGGCGTGTCGGGGCGAGCGGTAGATGCCCATGATTTCCTGGGTCGGAATTTGCACCCGGTAAGCCTCGGGATAGGGCAACAGACCAAACTGTTCGATCAACACGGACAAGGTCGCGTCTTTGGAGCCATCGTTGACCACAATGACTTCAAATTCACCATAAGACAACTGCAGCAAGGATTCGACGGTCGCCACAATCGTCGTCTCCTCGTTGTAGGCGGGCACCAGCACACTGATGGGCGGCATCAGCAGCGAATACGCCATGGGCAACTCTTCCATTTCTCGATAGCGCTGGTTGCGTAACAGTGCTTTGGCGGCCAGCACGGTCAGCATCAGGTAAATGGCATGGATGGCCAAGAAATAGGCCACCATCAACCATGTCACGGTCTGAGCCATCATGCAAAAGCCTCCCGCTCCGAGATGACCGAATGGAGCATATTGATCGCATAGCGATCCCCTGTGCCTTCAATCCATGCCTGAACCTTCTGGGCGGACAAACCCGGCATGGACAACAAGGCCTGGGTGGCCCTGTACCGAACCCACCATTGCGCATCGGTGGTCATGCGCGCAAGCAGTTCGACATCCGTCAAACGTCCAATGCGACCCAAAGCCTGAGCCACTTGCGCCCGCACACGCCAATCTTTGTGTTGCGCATGGACGATGAGCGCTTGGGTGCCCTGCTCGCCTTGCATTAGGCGCGCAGCGGCAATCAACACGTCGACATCGTCCGTTCTTGAAAAAAAAGCGTCCAGGCGTTCACCAGGTACCTGCAAAGACATGGCTCTGGCCAGGCGCAGCCATTGCAATGCGGATGCAGATGCTGATGCTGGTGCCTCGGATGAAGGCTTCTGCACAAGCTCAGGCGAGGGCATCAAGTCCATCATGGTTTTGTCCAACGTGCCCCTGTACGGCTTGAGCAGCACAGACACCAGGGAAAAATCGAGATTGGCCAAAACCACCAAGCGCTGCACAACCTGCGCGGCATGAGCAAAGGCGTCTATTTCCAGCAAGGCACGCGCTGCATGCACAGCAGCCTGCTGCTCACCCTGCTGCAACTGTTCAAGCAAAACCGGTTGCGCTTGCTGATCCTTGAGAAAACCCAATGCCAATATGGCCATCAACCGCTCGGCCGCATGCCGACTGGCCAGCTTTCGCATCGCCATGGACTGGCAGTCCATGGCGCGAGCCAATGCGGCCAGCCGATCTCGACTGGAGCCCTTGATGGAAAGCTGACAGTGCAACCACAATTTCATGAAGGCCCAGCGCTCTTTCGACTTCAGGTGCGGAAGTTCTCCCTCCAAACCCTCACCCAGAGCACAACGCATCAAGACTTCGGACCAACGCTGACGAAACGCGGCTTTGTGAGGCTCGCTGCGCCAGCGCAGCCAACGCAACAGCAACAAACCCAACACGGTCATCAAGACCAGCGCCAGCGTTGTCCAGGCCAGCCAGCGAACCACGTCCAGCGAAAACTCAGGCGCGTGTGGCACGTGCATTCCCTTCGCAGGTCTTCAGGCAACGCAGTAACCGGGCCGACAACTCCTCAGGATTGAAGGGTTTGGTCAGGTAATCGGCAGCACCGGCTTGCAAAGCGCGTGCGATATCTGCGCCATCGTCCAAGGCACTGAGCACCAAGACAGGCCGGGATGCCCAGTCCGGGTGTTGCTTCATACGCGTCAACACCTCCATACCGCTGATCTGCGGCAACAGCCAATCCAGCAATACGGCATCACACCGATGCCCGGCATCGATCAAGGCCATGGCAGCACGGCCATCGGCCACACGCATGACCTGCAATTGCTGGCGTTCAAGGACGAACTGAACCAAAGACGCCATGAATTCATCGTCTTCGATGACCAATATGGACGGCGGGAGATGGGACATGCCCGTGATTTCATTCATTGGAGTTGCGTGACTGGATATTTGGAATTGAACGTGACAACCAGCGGCGATAAGTACCGTAGTGATGCACAACAAACCCGGAAAAAGCCGGATGTCCGGACAGCGCCTGACGGACAAGACGAAGTTCATGGGCCATTTGGGTCGGCGTCATGTGGTTGAAGCTGAGTTTGCGGATGTCGCTGGGCGATGTTTCCACCCCCAGCATCACGCGTTTTCCGATCTTGCGCGCATAGTCCAGTTCTTGGCTGGCATGGCTGAGAATCCCGTCCGGCCCGTGGGCATGGTCCCGGTAGTCCATGAGCACCACATGGTCGTAAATGTCTTGCAGGTGTTCACTTGCAGGCTTGAGGTAGCCACCATGTTCCACCTCGATGCCATCCAGCCAGAATGCGATGGCAGGACCGATCTGCAAAGGCTGGTTCATTTGCCGCTTCAAGTTCATCCAGGCTTCACTGACTTGCAGAAACTGTTGAAGGTATTGCACTTTGCGGGTCGACCAGTCCTCCAAAACATGAGGCTCAATGTCCAGGTTGATGCCATCAAAACGCGCCAGCGCCGGTGCATTCTGGTTGTAGTCCAGCACGCGTTGGACCATCTGCAGGGCCTTTTCGCGATTTTCCGGAAAAATGTACCGCTCGGTATGCAAGCCCCAGGAGCCCAGCAAGGCGTGGACCTGGATACCCTGCTGGTGCAGCTGCTCGATCAGCTGACCGTACAAGCGGGGCTGACTGAGCAGGTCATTGCGTCCCTCGTGGCTGTCGGCATACAAGTAAAGCGTATCAATTTTGCTGCGCTTGAGAAACCCGATCATCTCTTTAGCCCGAACCGGATGTCTGAGCATCTCTTCGCTGTCTTGCTCCCACATCCAGATGGCCATGGGCACAACCGCCTGCGCCTGCACCACACTGCTCAAACAGCACAGCAGCCATCCCAGCCACAGCCGCGCACTAGCGCTGAATTTCAACATGGTATTGGCCCTTGCCGATAGGGCGTCCGGTTTCGGGATGAGAAACGATCAATGACAGGTAATAGGTGCCCGGCGGCAAATCAGGACGCTTGAGGCTCAGACTCAAGGACTCAGATTGCCCGGCATGTAAACGCAGTGCCTGCCCGGAAACCTCGGCCAAATCTTGACCTGATTTATCTGTGAGCACCAGCAAAGGCACAAACACCGGGGACTCCTGACTGCCTTGCACGCTGAAAACGCCCTGCACACTCAAAACGCCGTCCGCAGAAAATTGGCCTTGTGCGCCAGACACCACCACGCCCTGTATTTGACGAACTCGGTGTGCCGGTTGCAGCGTTTTTCCGGCTTCTGCATAGACCACGGTGTGGCTTCGCCCGGCATCAGACACCAACTTCGTCGTGGTCGGCAATGCCGTCAACAGGGATTTCAAGCCCGCGAATTCGGTCTGCATCGCTTGTGTCGCGTCGGGATCATCCTCGGGCGTCATCACCAAGCCATCTTGCAAAGAAAAGAGTTTGTTCTGTGCAAGGTAATACTCCCCCGCAATGTAATCACTCAACTCGGTTTTGGTTTGCTTGAGCGGCAGGGCATGCACGTTGCGCCACCCCGCCTGCACATCCAGACCCGATCCCATCCAATGGGCTCGGCTGGGCATGGGGTAGCCATAGCGATGGGAGAGCATCGCCAGAAAAGAAGGCGCGATGTCAAAGTGCGATGAAACAGCCTTGATGCGCGAAGGCTTGCGCAACATGGGCGAATGAATCAGCAGCGGCACATGGTAGCGCTCGATGCGCGATGCCATGGGAAGCTCGGGCAAGCGATGATCGCCGGTGATGACCACGATGGTGTTCTTCCACTCCGGTCGACGAGCCACCTGATTCACCCATGTCTTAATGGCTTCATCTGTGTACAGGATGCTGGCATACACATCGATCTGCTGACGATAAGGCGCTTGCTGCCCCCCCTTGATCCCCAGGGCATCCAGCCGGGCCAACACTTTGTCACGATAGACCTGAGCTTGCGGCACCACGAAAGGGGAATGCATGCTCATGGTTTGCACCACCGTCACCGAAGGGGCTGCTGGCCGGGCATGGTCAGCCACCGCCTGCATGAGGTCCCCGTCCGGATAACCCCACTCACTGAGCTTTCGCTGAGGCAAGGTGAAATCGCGTTCGCTCCAGAAACTTTGCACACCACTGTTTGCCAAAAAAGCGCCTTGGTGGTCGAACTCGAGATTGGACCCTGAAAAATAACGCAAGTTATAGCCATGCCCTTTGAGCAAACTCAACAGGTTGTCATTGGCAATTTGTTTTTCGCCATAAGGGCCAAATGGCAAAGAACCCAAAACGCTGGGCAGCACCGCAAAGGTGCGCCCTTGAGTTGCCAGAAAATTTTCCCAATACAAAGACTTGCCAGCCAATTCATCCAGAAACGGCGTGAAGCTTCCCAACCGTGCACCCGGGCCAGAGAAACTGCGCCCCAGCCCCTCGACCACCAGAACAACCAGATCAGGGGGGGTCTTGTCATTCAAGTCGAGCAATGGCCCCAGCGTATCAGGCGTCGTCTCGGGATGTTCAAAAGGAAACGCCCCCGAGGCCATGTCCCTGATCGGCTTTTGCTGAGTCCACACATCTGCCACAAAAAACTGCAGCTTGTTCGTGGCCAGTGGGGATGCACCTGCCACATGCGCAGGCGAGCTCAGGCTGACCAACAGACAAATCCCCAGAACCACGGCAGTGCCCGTCGTCGACAAATTGGGGCGGGCCTTGCGTGCCATCCACCAAAGACTGCCCCACAAACAGATCAGACCCACCATACATGCCAGCGCGGTGGTCGCTGGCAAATCAAGCTGAGCACCGCTCACTGTGGTGCGCAACTCCAGCCAAGAATAGGCCAGCAAATCGCTGCCCAATGGAACACCCGCCACAGAGAAATACACATTGAGAGAAGCGACGATCAACAAATACGCCGAACCCAGGACCCCTTGAATCCAAAAGCCCCAGCGCTCATTCAACACCAGCAATGGGAGGGTCATCAGGCTGCCCAGCACCACCGCCCGCAGCAACAAAAAGACGTCCGCTTGCAACATCTGCCACACATCCGGGGCAGCAGCAGACACTGTCCACGCCTGAGCAAGCGTCAACAGCATGGTGCCAAAAATCAACGCAGGCCAAGGCCGCAGCAATCGAGCCCCTCGGGCCAGAACCCCTTGTCCTTTGCCCATGCCCATCACCAGCGACGCGTCAGGTTAAACCCCCAATCGCGAGCATGGCCTTGGGCTCCTGCCGTGTCTGAAGATTGGCTTGCACTGATCTTGAACCCCCAGTCGCGGCTGACAAAGTGGTACCAACTCAAGCCTCGTGAATTCGATCGTGACGAAGAAATCAGTGCGCTGCTGAAATCATCGCTGCGGCCCCGCGAAGCATTGACTTCCACATAGTGATCGGCATCACCTGCATGGTAATAACGAACAAAAAAGCGATCGCCCTTGCCCGAGGACGAATCTGATGAAACCTGCTGGTGACGCCAACGGGCGAAGAAGTTGCCCCAGTACTTGCCAGCCGAGATGGCGTCAATGCGCACACCTGAACCAAAACCCAACACATCACGGCTGGCGGCCAACTCCCAGCCGCCCCCGATGTTCTGGTAAAGCTCTGCACGCCATGAGTGCGATGGGTACAGCTCCGGGGAAAAAGCCCGCTGGTAGCGCACATTGGCATACGCACCTTGCCAAAGCCGTGGATAGGCATCAATGGCCCAAGCCTGGTCGCTGTCGCCAAATCGGCGCAAGCCCAACCGCTCAATGGCTATCGAGCCCCATTCGCCATAGCGCCGTAAAGACACACTGTTGTCATGGGCATGAGATGAACCCCATGAGGTTTGAGACAAACCTGCAGACAACGCCCAGGTGTAACGGTCATCCAATTGACCATCGCCCATCAGCGCCAACCCTGCACCCGATGACGGTGGTGCCGGCAACTCGGGCAAGTCTGCCTCGGGCGTACCCAGTTCACGCGCACGCTGAACCGCCAATCGCGCTGCGGCCACATCTTGAATGGCCAACAACGAACGGGCACGCAGTAGATGTGCCCGTGCATCATTAGGACGCAACACAATCAGGCGGGCATAGGCATCGGCGGCGGCAGCGGCCTGGTCATTCCAGCGGTAAACATCGGCCAACGCAGCCCATGCATCGGCGTAGCCAGGCGCCAAGGAAACCGCTTTTTCAAGGTCACTGGTTGCCGCTCGCCACTGCCCCTGCCTGACCTGCGTCAAACCGCGCCCAAGCCAATGATCAGGATCTGAAGGATGCGCCTGAATCAGCGCGGTATAGGCCTGCACCGCTTCATGGAGTTTGCCCTGTTCAAGCCACCGCTTGGCATCCTCAGCGTCTTGCGCCCGAGCCAAGGCCGTCAAAAAGACCAGCAGACTCGCCCCCAAAATTTGCACCCACCGCATTCTTGTCACTCACTCAATAATGATTTGGCATCAATTATTCTACGAATATAAAAAAGATGCCAAAAAATAGAAAACTGACATCAATAAAAACTTCCAATCCACCCAAAGTCTCTTGCGCTCCCTCTCAACGGCCACACAACGCCCCCCTGTGGCCCAGTGCACAAAACCCCAGAGCCCGCGCAGGCGTGCGGTACCGCAACCCCTACCAGGTGCGCCACACCTTCGCCAGCACCTTGCTGACGTCCGGACACAACACTTGGTACGTGGCCCAGCAACTGGGCCATGTGGACGTGCAAATGGTCTTCAGGATATACGGCAAATTCATCGCCCAGGACGACCAAAAGCCGCAGGTTCAGCGACGCGTCGTGGGCCAAGACTGAGCCCACAAACCGTGCGAATTTCGGTGCGAAATTCGCGCGAATCCAACGACAACAACAGCCAATAACAGGCGGTATAAATAGAAAAGCGCCAATGGTCTCCCATTGGCGCTGATCGTCTTTTATGGTGGAGCTGGGGGGATTTGAACCCCCGTCCATAAGCCTTTTTCGTACAGTTCTACATGTGTAGTCGTCTGATTTGGATCTCGCCGAGTGCGCCGCGCAGCGACACGCTACGCACCCAGCCAGCAC
>JACCDQ011181568.1_pt1 | contig 14957 bp, 17 predicted proteins | sample 7446031 | NCBI WGS metagenome assembly JACCDQ01 (sample SAMN15323442, study PRJNA562643) | freshwater metagenome | isolation source: river surface water | place: USA:Blue River Watershed | collected 2017-08-17
CGTTATTAGAGTATCCATATCCTAAAGAAAAATAAAATAAATACCCTGATACGCTAAGTGGATTTATCCAAAACTCTACAGTCCAATTGCTAGACCCAAATAAAAATGCAGAGTTATTTGCTAAAGTCAAATAATCCCCACTACCATCAAAATATCCTGAACCACCAATAGTAGCAGTATCATAAGATGCAGTAGGATTAAATGGGCTGAATCTTTGGACTGATGGAGTGCCACCAACTGTTATAGCAAAAGCGTTTGTGCTGTTATCAACAAAACGATTAGATTGGCAAGTTAATAAGCTAGTGCCACTAATAGCTGTCAATGGTGTTGTTGGAACTGTTTGTGATGTAACCCCTGAACCTTTTACGATTCTCACATTAGACATATAACCAATAAGGTCAGATGAAGTTAAATCAATAGCTCTAATGCCTAAAACAACTGGAGAGGTAATATAGTTTGTGCTATCTGTATAACTGCTACCTGTTTGAACGCCATTCAAGAACATTCTTGTAGTGCCACTTACTCTTGAAACAGTTACATAATTCCAAGTGTTTAGTGAAATAGTAGAGCTTGTGATTCTATCGCCACCAGCCACATACAATCTAATTGTATCGGCTGTAATGTAAAGACAAATAGCGTCTTGAGTGTCTGAAGTTCTTTGGTCTACTAAAAAAGCATCATTCGTATTTTGTTTATAAAACCAAAAATCTATTTCAAAATCACCAGTTCCATACCCAAAAGCAGCATTGCTATTAACTTTTAAATAAGTATTGTTGCCATCAAAATAGTTACTCCACAAACTACCATAAGGACTAAATGAGCCTTGAGTAGTATTACCATTTCTAGTGATAGTGAAGTTATTAGTAGATGAGTCTACAAAGGTATTATTCTGAGCACCATTAGTACCATCGCCATTAAGCAATAGTGTGACATTCTTGAAGTAATCGTCTGCACCGCCACCACTAGGCGCAGACATCATTTTTTGTGAACTTAACATTTTTTTGACCTCAAATCTTGTTTAAGCAAAGCCTTTTCAATAGGCATACCAGAATACAATCTGCGATGTAATGCTCCTAGACTAATCTTATATATTTCAGCCCATTCAGGAACAGATTTTACCTGACCATTAAATTCAATCAACTTATTATTTCTTTTGTTTCTAGCTTGTTGAATATTATCAGCCCATCTACAGTTTTCTTTTGAATATCCAAGATTATTATCTATGCGATCTAGAGACATATTGTTTGGTCTATCTCCCATATCATCATAAAAACCTTGAAAATCTAACCATTTATCACAAACAGTAATACCTCTTTCACCATAATCTTTATAGTGCTTGTTGGTTTTTTGGTAACACCTAGAAATCATAGCTCGCCATGACTTAAAACTAGGTGTCCCACTCATTCCATGCTTATATGGCATATTACAAATAGTTTTGTGATACAACAGTTCCAAACCAATAAGTTCCATCTGAAACAAATGAGTAAATATCTGCTTTGCTTGCTGTAGCTGTAATTGTAGGCGCTGTGCTTGCTGCCCATTTAACATCTGAATCCCAAGTCACAGTTCTTGATCCTGTAGCATCTTGCTTTAATAATAACAAGAATGACTTACCTGCTGTATTTGTAGGGAATGTCAAAGTAGCACTACCAGTTAGAGTCAAAATCTGTACTGATCCATTAGCTAGGTCGATTGTGTAAGCTGTGCTTGTATTAGCAGTCGCTACTTCTTCTGTATAGCCATTAGTGATTGTAGGATTCTCTAGAGTCTTGTTTGTAAGAGTCTGTGAGCCTGTAGTTGTGACATCGCCTGTAGCTGCTGTGGCAAATGATAGAGTGCCAGAGCCATTAGTAGCCAATACTTGATTTGCAGTACCATCTGCTGTTGGCAGAGTAAAGGTATTTACAAAAGTAGTTAGGTTTAAGTCAAAAGCCTGTACATCTGTACCGATTGCTAGACCTAATGCTGTTCTTGCTCCGCTTGCAGTAGTTGCACCTGTACCGCCTGCTGTAACAGGAATAGTGTCACCACTAGAACCTGCTTGCAAGTCTCTAATCTGCTTCATCAGAGTGCGGATTGCATCATTAATACCGCTAGGTGCGCAACCTTCTGCTATATCAATACCATTAATATCTGTATTGCTTGCTGCGGTTTGACTGTATTCTGAAATTTTTGTCTTTGGCATTTTATCTTTCTCCTAAAAGCCCTGGTGTAACTACATTTGAAATAAATGGTGATTGTTGTCTAAGTTGTCCACCTAATGATTGTAACAACTCTGGTCTTTTCATCAATAGAACTCTAAGAGCATCTTGAACTGGTTTTGTATAAGCTGCGCCCACAGCTAAAGGAGCTAATAAAGTAGTTGGTTCTGCATAAGCAGCACCCAATACACCTAATCCAGTAGCACCCCTGTAAGCAGTACCGCTATCAGGCAAACTAGCACCCAATACAGTTTTACCTTGCTCTGCAATGTCTTGCATTACAGCGCCACCTTTAGCAAATCTACCTTTGCGCATAGATTCATCTAGGGCTTTTGTGGCTGATAATAATTGTGATGGACTAAATACACCTTCTTGTGCGCCTACTGATCCTGCTGCTCTTTGTACTCTCAAGAACTTAGAAAATGCCTGATTTGCCTTACTAATCTCATCAGCATATTGTGGATTTGCTCTTTCCAACAAATCTCTAATACTTAATTGAGCATCCTTGATTGCAGAACCTAGTGTTCTTTGGTCTGCATCAGTAGAAGTTAAATACTTTTGAGCAGTTCTACCTAAATCAGAATCAATTGCTTTCCATTGAGTTCCACTAACTTTGTCACCTCTAAACTTATCAATGATTTTATTAGAGATAATTTTTGTTAATTGATTTGCTCTTTCTTCAGGTAATTCTTGTAATGCTTTACCTGTAATTTCTGTTAATTCTGTAAGTAATTTATCGTCTGCATTAACAGTCGCTTTACTTAATACTTTGTTGTAAGCATTACTAATAGCATTATCAGCATAATTAATTGCTTCTCTACCAATCATGCCTTTTGGTAATTTAGTACCAATAGATGATAGTGTGTCATCAATTACAGCTTTATTGAAACTTTCAATAGATCGCTTTTCTGCTGCTGTAACAATGTCACCTGCAATTGGAATACTCTTTAAAGATTCTTCAATCTTTTTAGCGCCACCGCCTAGAATCTGACCAGGAGTTAGTTCAACACCTTGTGCTGCCAAAGCTCTAGCCTCTGGTGTTACAGATGGAGCAAGCATACGACCTACACCTGATATTGCTTTTTGAGCAACTCCACCAGTTACAGCGCCTAAACCAACTCTTTTAGCTAATTCAGTACCATAATCTTGTGTTTCTGTATCAAATACAGGTTCTAAAGCACCTGCTGCACCACCACCAATAACTGCTTGACCTACTGGAGTAGCAGCAGCAGTAGCAACTCTAGCAGCAGTACTACCAACCATCGGTAAAGAAGATAAAGCTCTAGCTCCACCTGCAACTGCGGCAGGCGCTCTAGCAGCAACAGCTAGGTTTACAGGGTTTATGATATTTCCTGCAATCCTACCAACATCAACACCTTCTCCACCTTGTGCTTTGCGTTGTTCTTGATATTTTTGCTCAACAGCTAGGTTTAAAGCATCAACTCGCTTGGCTTCATTTTCAAGAAACTTAGCTGTTTCATCTGCACCTAGAACACTAGCTGCTTTAGATAAAACTCTTGGCAATGCTTGAGCTAGTGCATCTATAGGGTCTCTAACACCTCTTAAATAACTACCTGAAGGTGCAACAGCTTGTTCTTTTGCTTCTGTTCTAGCTTGAGATAATGCAGCTTGGTAGGCTTGTTTATCTGTTAGCTCTTTAGGAGATTCAACTTCAAACAATCCTCTACCAGGTATTTCAATCTCATAGACTGGCATTATGGTCTCTCTTTCTTGCGAACAACTACACCTTGTGGCAATCCTAGAGCATCTGATGCACCAGGAATAGTTTGAACTGGACTTCCTTTAACCTCAAATTTTCTTTCTTTAATACCTTCAAATGGGTTATAGATAACATCTTGAGGGTTTGCACCTTGCTTAACAGCAATATTGCTATAGAAAGTACCAAGTTGATTAAACTGTTCTTCTTGGCTCTTAATAAGGCTATAAGCTGTTGTTTTAAAGTCATTGCGCTGATTGCTTGTAAGGCGAGTACCTTCTAATGCCTTATTGTAAGCAGCTTTAACTCTATCAGGAATACCTGCTGCATTTTGAGCAGTAGCAAATTCACCCTCTCGAACAACTGATCCTGGGTCAAGAATCTTCATATAGCCAAATATTAATGAAATGTCGCCTGCTGCTGTATCAGGAGCAGTGTCTACTTTTCTATATGCTTGAGTAATTTCAATATATGGCTTTGCTTGATTTAAGAATGAAGTTCTTAATGGGTCTGCTGCTGCATTACCATCTTTAGTTTTTGGCACAAAACCAACCATCTTATAAGTAGTAGGATCAATAAATGCTGTGCCATTGCCTGTATCTACTTTTTCAGGCTTCATTTCACCTCTAGCAATAACTTTACCTGTGCCTTCTTCTACAAGGACATCACCTTGACCTAGTTTAGTTCTAGCAGGAGTCATTGATTTAATAGTGGACTCAATATCCTTAGGGTTTACACCTAAAGTTAAAGCATAAGACTTATAAATCTCAGGATCAAAAGCACCTACTCTTGTAGATGCAGGCTTTGTTTGAGTTGTGCCATAAGTAGGCATACCTTGGTCATCTAATGCTGTCTGACCTTCTGGAACTTGATATTCAGCAGGAGTTGTTACTGTAGGCAAAGCAGCTTTTAATGCTTGTCTTTGAGCTTGTCTCTCTTGCATTTGAGTTTTCATCTCTCCTACTTTCATAGCAGTAAGAGCATCTTGAACTCGCTTGTCATAAGCGCTTTGATATGCTTGCTGACCTGACATAATGCCTTGAGCAAGAATCTGTCCTAAACCTTGTCTTTGAGTAGATGGACCACTAGCCATTAACAAACCAAGACCTGTGTTTAACAGTCCTGCTTGTTGAGCTTGTTGTCTAGCTTTTAAAGCCTCATCTTCTCCTAGCAAACCTGTTAAATAACTAGGTTGCTCTGGGAAGTAATTATCAAATATTGCCATTTAGTGCCTCACAGTAAGGAGAATTGTTCTTTTTTCTTTTGCTTTGGTGCTAGTAAAGTGCCGACAATATCGCCATCAACAACCTTACCTTTTGTTAGTCCAGGAGCTTGTGCTTGTTGCTGTGGTTTATTTAGCATCTGCATACCCATAGCACCCATACCCATAGGATTTTTACCCATCATGGCAGCCATAGCATTTTGCCTATCAATTGCACTCATATCCATAGCGCTAGTGCCTTGAGCTACAGCAGCTCCACCTTGAGTTAGCTCAACATTTCGAGTGCCTAAATCAACTACAGGAGCTTGGAAAGGATTAGCTACACCGCTAGAGTTAGAAGCTGTAGCTGTGCTATTCATTGCCATTAGACTGTTTAAATCCATGCCACTCATGATTAACCGCCTAACAATCCAATACCTGCACCAATACCTGCACCGACAGGACCACCAATTGCATAACCAGTCATTGCGCCACCTGCGACATTGCCTAGAGTGTTCTTATATACAGGCTGAGTTGTTTGCATACCTGTAGGCGCACCATAAGCAGCAGACAAGAAGCTCTGTAACTTGCTGTATGGAGCTTGTTGAGCAAAGTTATAGCGATTAATTGCATCAATCATTGCTTGCTCTTGGTAACCTTCAGCAACCTGACCTGTCTGTAGTAACTGGTTAATATCTGCATAATCAGCTTGAGCTAATTGAGGAGCAGCACCAATCATAGCCTGCTGTCTTGCTCTTTCAGCTTCATAGTTCTGATAAGCCAAGTTACCTGCTGTGTTTGTCAAAGCTGTAGCAAACTGACCTGTTGCTCGATCTTGTAACTGACCCATAGCACCAGAACCATAGCGACCTGCTCTGCTTGCATTAGAAGCAACTTGATTCATAGCATCAAAGTATTGCTGTTGAGCAGCAGTAGCAGCACCTTGGAAAGCACCTTGGAAGAATGGATTTCCACCAAGATATTGACCTTGTACTGTGCCTAGTGCTGTTTGCTGTGCAGCAGGAACTAATGGATTACCCTGAGTAGCTCTAGCTTGAGCAGCTTGCAATGCAGACTGAGTTTGCTCAGAAGGTGCAACATAAGTTTGCCCTGGATAATAAGAAGGCAAATTAGGAGTCTGATAAAGTCTTTGAGCCTCAGATAAACCATAGGCTACATAAGGTTTCATTGTTGGATCGAGTTCTGTTCTCGAAACTTGTGTACCGCCACCACCTGCCATTTATATCTCCTTTACCCAAGTTCGGGCTTTAAAGCCAAATTTAGGAGCAAATCGCTCCCAACCTGGTCTCCATGAATCAAAAGTTAATTGTTTTGCACCGCCATTCTTGGCTATTTCAACAATGACTCTTAAAGCCTTCTTGAAATACCCATGACTAACAGCATAGCCACACCAACAATGGAGTGACTCACCTCTAGGCTGTAATATTGCAAAGCCTATTGGGTTATTCCCATCAATAAAAATCCAGAGCATTGACTTACCATGAAAACAGTCTGCATAGACATCTTCAGGTATCCAAGACTCTGGAGATTTTTGAAGTATAGTTTCTAGCCCACTCCTGACAAAACTCCAGTAGTTTCTAATTTCATTAGCAGGGACTAGATATTGGTTCATCCTATAACTGCATACCTGTAAGTTCTATCTGCCAAAGTATTGGAAGCATGAGTTATTACTGCGCTTCCTGGTGATTGAGAACTAATAAACATATCGCTATAGAAATTAGTTGAATAACCATTAGATGAAACATACTGAATAGTTGCTATTACTCCAGGAGTAACAGGTCTTGTAGGACTTGTTTGTGCAGCAATTGTTTCAATAAATATTTGAGTTTTGTTTGTAGCCCAAATAATTTCTACATACTCATTTTTAGCTAATTCAACATAAAAATTTAAAGATGCAATTAAATGTCCATCTATACCGCCATGACTATTTGGAATAGAAAATTGACTATTAGAAGCATCTATATCTGTGCCATTTTTTCTAAACCAAACATCTGCATCACCAATCTGTGTATCAGTATTTGTAAACTGAATACTAAATTGTAAATTGTATAAACCTGAATATGCTGCAGTTATTCTAGAACCGCTTGCCAAAGTAATACCATCAGTATCATCTGTTGTATTAAAGGTTACAGGATAAGCAGTTGTTGTACTTGCTGCAGTTTGATCTGTAGTGTCATGGAATGAACCATAAGGTATAACAGAGTTAGCTGCATTAGATGTCAGAGGGCTAAATAAAATAACCGACTCATAACCAATTCTTTCATCATAAATAGTAGTAGAAGTTGCTCCACCAGTATTTAGTGTTACTGTGCCAGTATTGTTAGATTTTCCATCCATTAGACCTCTAACGACTTCAGCTACTTGTCGCTCATTCCCACCAAATGGCGGTAAGGTTCTAAAAGTTGTCATCTATTACCCTGTGGATTAATGTCTATATCTACACCCATAGCAGCAGTCCAGTTTCCAGATGGTACAACTTTAATCCTATGGTATCTACCTGCTGACCTTAAACTTACTCTGTTTTCATCATCTGCAGCAGTTAAAGTACCATAAGTTAATGAATCATCTAGATTAACTCTCGAAGCAATTGTAACAGATGCAGAGCCATTGTCTACTAGGGGTTTAGCTAAAGTTACTACTGACCTTGCTCCTGGAATATTCAAGTCACCACTAATCAAAGATGGGGTCTGTCTTGAACCAGTAAAGGCAATAATCTTATTATCTCGAACACCTGCCAATAATAATGCACCACCTGCCCATTGGCGAGAATCCAATGAAACTGTCAAAGAGTCCATAGTGCCATAAGCATCTAGAGCTTCTAAAGCCAAAGTAGGGGTATAAACACCATTGATATAGTCAGAATCTAGCTCTGAATATGACCATCTATTTAGCTGCCAGTTATAGATTAACTGCTTTTTCTGAGCAAAAGTATCTGTGTAATTCCACATTACTAGCTTTTTAACAGGGTCTACAGCAGCAGACATCTCATTTAACTTGTTCAAATTGACATCATTAAAGAAGAATCTGTCTACTTTTTCAGCACCGATTGTCTTAATACCTTGTCCATCACAGCTATAAAAGCCATCATCAGATAGGAAGAAAGTGACATTACCGAACTGAGCTACTGAGTTTCCTGTCAAACAGCCAATACCTCTAGCAATATTGTCAAACTGGAAGAACAATGGTGAACCGACATAAGTCATGCGAACTAATGACCTTTCAGTCAAGATTAGTCCAAACTCACCACCTGTAATGCTCATAATATCGCCACCATCAGCAATATCTTGATAGTCAGATTGGCTTGTTGCGCCTGAAGTCCAGTCGGTCTCATCATTAATATCAGACCAATACACTCTGTTAGGGTTTGTAGCAGTATTGCCTGCGACCACAAAGTCTCGAACTACTGTGATATGGTGAGCAGTAGGAGCAGCAGCAGCAACATCAGCAAAAGCTGTTGAGCTTCCTAGTGTCCATGCTTGTATTTTGTCTGTGCCATTAGCCGCTAAAACTACTTTACCAAACTGAGCAAATCTAAATCTTTCACCGCTTGCAGTTGTATAACCACCTGACTTAGAGACATCATCTAAACTCAAATCTCCTGAGTCATACTTAAATATTTTTGTTGCGCCTGAAGCAAATAAGGTAGTTGTTAAGCCTGATCGACCTGCAAAGACATTCTGCAAATTCTCAGATGCAGCAGCAGAATAGTCCGCTACTGAGTTAAGTGGTCCATATCCTGTAGCCAATGGGTAGACATTCTTTACCTCTGTCATAACCCCAGTTACACCTGGTTGGTCAGGAAGCCACTCTGTAAAATCTACTTTTGTTATTGCCATAAATTACTTCCTGTGCTTTGTTCTGTCCAAGTATTAGAATCTACTGTAGTAGAAGTCCAAGTATCCGATCCTGCATTTTGTAGTGTCCAAGTTGTATCACCAGGCTCTACAGTTGTCCATGACTCAGAGCCAGGAGTCTCAGGATTCCACTCTTGACCAAACTTAAATCCAGTAGCATTGACTGTAGCTATTGCTCTGACATCTGCATAGCCTACAACTATTAAACGACCATTGGCTGTTACTGTAGCATTACCATTAATTTCAGCAGTACCTGCATACTCCATGCCACCCAAGCCACTTAATGAGCCTGTAGCGGTGATTAAAGCATTGCCTAGGGCTTGCCTTATGGCAGTCGATTCTAAGCTCGCTGTGCCATTTATAGAGCCTTCTGCAAGGGTTACTCTAGTTCCGCTACCTGTTAATGATGCTGAACCTGTAATATCTGCACTTGTAGACTTAATGGCATAGGCTGTACTGTATAAATTACCAGTAGCATTAATCTCCGCATTACCTGCGGCAATTCTATAGCCATTAGCGACTAAGTTAGCAGTTCCACTAATATCAGCGCTAAACAAGCGAAGCATACCGCCTAGAGCTTGTACTGATGCAGAACCATTGATTTCAGCATTACCGATTGCAGACCTAATACCACTAGCATCTAATACTGCATTTCCTGTGATATTGGCATTACCGCCTAGAGTTCTCTCAGATGATGCTTCTAGTGTTGCCTGACCAGTTATCTGACCATCTGCTTGCCAAATGCAAAGAGTAGCCCATAATTCTGAGTCTAAAGGGATTGTTAAGCTATCTAGACTTCCAAAGTTGTCTAGCTGTTCTAGTGTCCAAGGACCGCAGACCCCACCCTCATAGAAAGTATTATCAAAGGAGTAAGGTACATTTTCGATACTCCCATAGACATCTAGCTGTTCTAGAGTTAGGGGTGTTGGCATAATTAATCAAGAGTGCAAGTTAAAGCGCCTGCTGAAATCTTAAACTGGTCACCTGTTCCGATTGACTTAGAAGAAGCCAATACTGTGTGGAATAGCAAGTTACCGCTAGTTACTGCATCATGGATACCGATATGAGAGATAGTTCCCCAGTTATCAGTAGCTTGGCTGAAAGTAACATCAGCAGAGCTTGTGCATACACCGCCTGAAGGTGCGCCAAAAGTCACAGCAGTACGAGCATAAGCGCCACCTGTACATTCTGTGCCTGATCCTGCATCTGTAGGGTCTGAGCTAAATAAGCCTACATAGCAAGTTGTAGGACTTGTATAACTTGTATTACGAAGAATTGCATTTAATAGTGCATTTTCTAAATAGTTTGAAAATTCTGACATTTATTGCTCCTAGTAATTTGTCATTTTTAAAGGTACACCAGAGTATTCTCCACCTTCATCAGCAGCATTGATATTGCCAATAGCTCTGTCATACAAAGCACCCCAAGTGTTGAGCCTTGCATCATTCATTAAATATGGCTCTGCTTCACCCAATGCTCCATATAACAAAGCATCTACACAGTTAGCCAAAAAGACATTACTTGTATTAGAGTCTGATAAGTAATCAGGCTTTGCATAGTAAAGCATCTTCAAGGTATAAGCTGTGTCAGGGATTGGTGCTAACTGAAACTCACTAGCCAAAGTTGTGTAGAAAACTGGAACACCAGATTCTACTGTTCTTGCATTTCTAAAGAAGATTGATGGAGACATATATTCAAGAGTGAATACAGGGTTTCCACTAATATGCAAGTCTCTAATCTGTAAAAAATCAGCAGGCAATGAAACTGTTGAATCACCGCCTGTTGTGCTTGCAGTTACTACCTTGAGCATCTGTCTGATGCGCAGTTCTCTGCGAAGTCTGTCCTCTGCCAACCTGATAAAGTCAGGGATTTGGCTAGTAAGATCACTCCTCGCTAGGTAGTTCGCTACTGTTGTCTTTAGGTCTGAATATGTTGAGAGTGCCATTTTCTATATCTTTCCATCCAAATGATCGAGTACCAATATGACCAATATTTTTAGATAAATCATGGTCTACATAGGTGGGGAAACCTGCATCAAAGGCTTTCACACAGAAGTGAATGTCCTCTCCTATGATTGCTCCATGGTCACTCCACAAGACATTGAACCAAGGTCTAGGAGTCTTATTAAAGACATCTGCCTTAACCATAGTCATGCCAAATCCCACAGCAGTAATCTGCTCGATTCCTTGAGCATTTAAAGAATTAACTGGATGCCAGATACTATCTCCATCCACAATCTCTAATCTTTTTGCTGTAGGTACTATAGGCTCTCTGCGAGTTGTCGCATTAACACCTACTATAAACTGTTTTCTATCTAACAGAATCTCTAAGCTGTTCTTAGGGAAGCGCATATCTGAGTCAATCCACAGGACAAACTCTGCACCCCATTTAATAGCTTCTTCAGCTAGTCGCTCTCTTTGTGTAAATATTAGAGTGCCTTGCATTTGGAAAAGCTCAATATCTACTTTTCCTCTAGCACCTTCATAATTCATTAACTTTGATAAGTCAAAACAGAAGCCTGACATGACTTCATCTCGACAAGGAACACAAATAGCAACTTTAGTTTTTTTCATACTCTACCAGGTCTAGTCCTAAAAAATCTGTTTTCAGGGTCATTTAAGAACTTCCTGAACTCAGTCTCATTAACTACTGCAAACCCCCTCATAATACCTTTTTGGTTGAGAGTGTCTACTATCTGATAGGGCAAACTAGCTACCTTGGTCATATCTCCCCAACGATCACTAGCCGATTTCATATTGTATTCAGCCTTGTTCTGTTCAAGAATAGCTGTTACATCTTGGCTACTTTGGATAATTAATCCACCTTCACCATCATCTGTTGCAACTAACTTTTTCCCAGTAAAGGGGTCAAAACTTAGTATCTTTTCCAATTGGATTCTCCAGAAAAGGGGTGAGTTTCCCCACCCCAATTCTACTCTATTTTAATTAGAGTGCAAAGTTCAAGTCAGCAACGATACCATGAGCTGCTTCATTGCGCATTTCAAGAGTCAATTCAGCGATAATCTGAGTCTTCTCTGAGTCACCTGTGCGAGCCAATTCATTTGTTTGGAATGGGCGAAGGTAAGCCAATGCTGCAAACTCTGGGTCTACAACGATAGCTTCGCTTGTGCGCATAAAGCGGTTAGGAACAATGCTCAATGAACCGAAGTCTGACATATAAACATCAGCAGCACCGATAATTGTTGTTGGAGCATCACCAGGAGCCATGAAGCGCTGAGCAGCGATACCTGACAAAGTAGAGAACTTTTGTTTACCGATTGGAGAAACATAAACTACTTTAGGATTGCCACCAGAAGTGTAAGCCTCACGAACTACTTCTTTCAACAAATCTTCTGTGAAAGTACGAGCTGTACCATCAGTACGAGTAGAAGTACCTGCTGTTGCTGGATCTGAACCATCAGAAGCCTTGCTTGTGTTAGTCTTGATCCATGACAACATTGAACCCATCTTACGAGCTGAAGATGAAGAACCTGCTGCTTTACCTTGGTTAGCAAACAAGATTGTTTCGATGTCGCGCTTGATTTCAGCAGAAGCCTTAGCCAATTGGTAAGCCTTTTCTGATTTACGACCTGCCTTGTCTACTGCTTCCAAAGTACCTGAAACACCGATTGTTTTACCAACGATCTGTGTGTAGTTACCGATACGATATGTAGGAGCAGAAGTAGTGATAGAAGCCTCATCACCTTCAACTAAAGCATTAGCAGAAGTAGCTGCTGCCAAGCTGTCAGTTTGCCACTCATGGTAAACAGCAGTTGCTTTAGATTTAGCCAAAGTAGACATCAAAGGAGTGTCTGTTGGGCTAATGTTGTAGATCATGTCTGTTAAGTCTTCACGAAGACCACCACGAGTTGAGCTAGTGTCGTGTACTGTATATAAGCCTGTTGCGATTGTCATAATTTATTCCTTATAAAAATTTTTCAAAGAGTTTAGCTGCATCTGATACCTTACCAGAGCTGCGAAGTTGTTGTTTCATTTTCTTAGTTGTTTCTGCCTCGATACTTGTAGTGGGTCTGCCTACTCCAGACTTTAGCATTTTAGGAGCTTGTTCAACTTTCTTATTGACCTCGCCTTTATTAGCCATTAGTTTGTCATATTGCATTGCCTTGTACAGAGTCAGAACTGCTCGAGAGTCATAGACTTGGGCTAGTTCCTGTGAAGAAAAGCCAATTTTTTCAGCATAAGTACGAATGTCTTTGCGGACTTGTTCGCCTTTCTGTGGGTCGGCATATTCAGGGAGAAGTTGAGTTAGCTTTTCAGCCTCAGAAGCGACTACTTTCTTAATCTGCTCGGCTTGCTCCGCTTGTTGCATTTGTGCAATGCGAGCTTGCTCTGCTCTTAAAACAGCTAGTTTCTTCTCTTGCTCACTTCTTTCCGCTACTTTTACCGCATACCCGATTGGGTCTACCTCTTTTAAAGCCTCTAAATCTTCTGCAGGAGATTGCTTACTGAGAGTTTGCTCAATCAGTTGTAATCTCTGTGCATATTGATCTCGAAGTTGTTTTGCCTGCTCTACAGCAGCTTTCTCTGCTTCTACAGCTTTGCGCTGTTCTGCTAGAGTTTGGGTCTTTTTTGTATAGTCAGCTTCTCTTTGGTAACCTCGAATAAGCTCATCAAGTTGTACTTCAGTCTCTTGTCCATCTACCTTGACTCGATACCTTGGTGTCTCTTGAACTTCCTCGTCATTACTGTCTGAGTCATCAGAATCATACTCATCATAATCTTCTTCTGCTTGGGCTTCTACTACAGGCTGTTCTTCAGCTTGTGGTTGCTCTTGCGAGTCCTCTGCATCATTCATCATCTGTAACAGATTGCTTGCAGCTTGTTCTACTGTAAGCGACTCACTACCTTGCGGTGTCATGGTATCACTCATTCTTACCCCTTAAATTGTCTCCTGATACTGTCAGGCGCAGTTTTGTAGTCATCTACAAAATCTTCCATGCTCGCTTCTTCATCTCATCCTCTTTGGATAAAGACTCAAAGTGAGCCATAATCATTCTAATAACTTGAATCTGTTTGTAGGCATCTTCTCTGCCTTCAACATCTTCTGAACTGCTATTAACAATATAGTCCATATTCATCTTTTCTAGCGATTCCATCTCACTAGTAAAGAAGTCATCATTTAGTAGCCCTGAGGCTCTTTGTGATTTACTCAATTAAGCTCCGCTTAAAGTACCTGTTGTATTTGTTTGTGTAGCATTTGTTTCTACAGGTATTAAATTACCATTTGCATCAAATTTTGCTGTGAACTCTCCAGGAATAAACTGTGGAACTACAGCATTAACTGGTGGAATACCAAACTGGAACTGTGTCGGTAGATTAGGTGTGTAACCTGCTACACCGCTTCTAAATACTGGATTACCTGCAACACCCAATGGTGTATAGCCAGACTCTAAACCTCTCTCAGAATAGTAGCTACCGCTTAATGGTGTCTGCAAGTTAGCTCCACCACCATAAGTTCCATAAAGTTGATTAATTACTTGGTTTACTTTGTTGTTAAAGTTAGCATCAGTTACTACATTACCTTCAGTCATCATAGTATTGTAACCTTGATAAGCCTCTGGACCAAAGGCATAAGGTACACCTTGTCTTTCTGCTTCTGCTGCAACACTCATATTTGATGGGTAGTAGCCTTGGTTAATAGCATCAATTAATGGCTGAATATCACCTGCTCTTGCCTGTGCTTCTGCTAGTGTATTGCCTTGACCTGTCTGTAAACCATACATTTGATCCAACACTACTTGAGCTTGTGGCTTACTAAAAGCAGCATAAACATCTTCCATGCTTCCTGCTTTAGTTAAATCTGAAAATAAAGTTTCATACTCAGCTTGACTCATTGCGCCACTATTCAAAGCTCTGCTAACTGCTGCATTAACTAATGGTGCTGATATAACATCTTTACCTGTTCGTGCTGCCCATGGCTCTGGACTATAGTTAGACATTACC
>JACCDQ012153256.1_pt1 | contig 14957 bp, 24 predicted proteins | sample 7446031 | NCBI WGS metagenome assembly JACCDQ01 (sample SAMN15323442, study PRJNA562643) | freshwater metagenome | isolation source: river surface water | place: USA:Blue River Watershed | collected 2017-08-17
AAAGGTCCGCTAATATGCAAAATATTTCTGTTTATTTATATCCAAATAAGATTGACGCATATACGAACCCGGTTGACTCCCTAACCAGTGAGAGGTATCGAAGAGTGTATAATCGCAACTTAAAAGTATTTCGTAGTGTAGACAACAGGATTGATCTACAATTACGAAACTTTGATCAAAAATCTTTAACAATTTCTAACCCATTGGTATTTACCATGTTTAATCAGAGTACTGGAGAAATCTTGTTACAAAAAGATTTTACCTTAGTTGCCGACGATAATACACTTAATCTTAAAGGTAGAGCATACGTTACTTTAACGTCTAGCGAAATGAACGATATTGAAGAAGGCTCGTATCATTACAGCGTTACACAAGAAGTAAGAAGCGACATTGATGGAACAACCGAGTATTCAGTATCATCGAATAGTGTTTTGTATATTGATAGCCAATACGGTGGTGTAGCAATCATAGAGGTTGCCGGAGATGCTTTAGGTACAGCATCTAATAGTCTTGTAGTTAATAAATTTTCATACGTAAATCCAGCAGCAGTTGGTTCAGAAAATCCGTTATACTATCTAAGTAGTTTAATTGACGCAAGACCAAAATTATCAACTCCGAATACCCTACATACACTACAATTCTATTTTAGTAACTTTACAGGTGAAGTTACAATTCAAGGAAGCCTTGACGATCAAGGCGCACAGTCGAGCAATTGGAGCGACTTGTTAGTATTCACTCCTACAAACGCAAACGGAGCAGAATACAAAAATGTTACAGGACGTTATTCTTGGCTGAGAGTAAAGTACAAGCCAAGTTCAAGAAGCGGCACAGCATCATTTGTAATCTCTCAAACTATTTTAGGAGATTACCAAGTTGGTATCCGAACTGACGGTGCTGGATATAAAGTAGGAGATCAAATTGTGTTTGCTGGCAATAAATTAGGTGGCGAAACTCCTACTCACGACCTAACTATTACAGTAACATTAGTTGACGAATACGGTAAAATAAAAGGAATTACTTGGACTGGATTATCTTACAATGGTGTTAAGACCTTTGTATTGGATGGTGTTGTCCTAAATGGCGGCGGAGTTATTGACAAAGTATTGTATAGATAATACAATATATGTATGACTCTTGTTGTAGATACATTTCGAAAACTACTCCCACCTCGTGCGAAAAGTTCCCCGTCTGGTTGGACTAGTTTTAACGCACCATGTTGCGGGCATCGCGGCCATAGTCCAGATACTCGTAAACGCGGAGGCCTTAGGTTTGACCAAGGAATTGTTTACAACTGCTTTAACTGTAAGTTCTCGACTAGTTGGCAACCGGGTCGTACAATATCGGAAAAATTTAAATCGTTGTGTCGTTGGATGGGGGCATCCGAAGACGACATAAAGACTATGGTGTTTGAAGCACTGAAAACAGAAGCACCAGACTACGAAGCACCAGATTATATCCCCAAAGTGGAATTTGAAGAAAAAGCATTGCCGGAAGCGGCTATGCCTATATCCAATTGGGTAAAGTCTGAATATCTACCAGACGTATCGGACAATCTTGGACCAGTTATTGATTATATCTATAGCAGAGGAATGGATCCAATGACTGACGATTTCTTTTGGAGCCCTGCCCCTGGATACGAAAGTCGTGTTATTGTTCCGTTTAGATACGAAGGAAAGATTGTAGGTAATACTGCTAGAAAAGTAACTGACGGAAAACCAAAATACTTGTCAGACCAACATCCTCACTTTGTTTTCAATACAGACCGCCAATCTGAAAATCAGCGATACATATTTGTAGTAGAAGGTCCGTTTGATGCTTTAAGCATCGGCGGAGTTGCTTTGCTAACTAACGACATAGCAGATCAACAAGCAAGAATAATTAATAGTCTAGGTGGAGAGATTATTGTTATTCCAGACCAAGACGAAGCAGGATTAAACTTAGTTAAGAAAGCCATGCACTACAATTGGGCAGTAGCATTTCCTAACTGGGATAATGAAGTAAAAGACGCGGCTGAAGCAGTTCAAAGATACGGTAAACTATTTGTAGTAGTTGACGCTATTAAAACTGCTGTTAGTGGAGACATTAAAATTACAATGGCTCTAAAGCAAATGGAGAAAAAAATTGAAAAAACTTCTTGATATTATTATGTACCCTTGGAGAAAGTGGAAATCGCATCGCGAGTGGAAGAAACGTCTTCAAGAACTACGTAAACGTGATCCATTTATCTACAAATGATATATTGGGGGATAAACGCACTTAATCACGGCTCAAGCCTTGCTGTGTTTAAGGATGGCAGATTAATTTCAAATACATTCAACAAGGCCGATGTTCTTAACAGCGATTCTATTAGAAAAGCATTGGACGTTGGAGCACCTGACCAAGTATTTTGGTACGAACGCCCGTGGGTAAAGAAAGCCAGACAACTATACGCAGGTCAATATCGTCGTGCTTTTGATCTAACTGTTTTGCCTACAAATTACTTAAAACAAATTCGTGTAGATTATGCTCCCATCACTTATACTCCTCATCACGCTAGTCATGCTGCCGCCGGGTATTACACCAGCCCTTTTAACCATTGTGCTGTGGTTGTGCTGGACGCAATAGGCGAGTTTGAATGTGCTACAATTTGGGAAGCCAAGCATGGTGAAATGAAAAAGATTTGGAGTCGTTCATATCCTAATAGTTTAGGATTGTTTTATTCGGCATTCACAGATCTTATTGGCTTAACTCCTGTACAAGATGAATTTAAGTTACAGCAATTAGCAGCACAAGGCGATTCGAACAAATATTACAATGACGTTAAAGCGTATGTCTATGGCATATTAAACATGACGCATAACCTTCATAAAGGCGTAACTAATTGGCCATATGAAGTAACAGAGTTTGATCATCCTCATATAGCTGCCGCAGTACAAAGAGTATTTGAAGAACAAGTTACACTAATAATGACAATGGCTAAAAAGGCAACTGACGCAGATTGTCTAGTGTACATGGGCGGTTGCGCTATGAACAGTCAGGCAAATAAATTGTTTCAAGATAATTGGAAACATATTTGGAGTTTACCTCAGCCTGGCGATCCTAGTAGCTCAATTGGTGCTGTATTATATCATACTAAACAACGTTTGTGGCAAGATTGGGGACCCGTTAAACACATAGAGGTAAAGGTTTAATGTATCAAGAAACCAAGTATATCTGCGGCAATCAGTGGTGTTTGGATACAATATATCCTGACTATCACGAGTTATTTCCTTTACTAAATGTAGATAAAAGTTTTGAATACAGTCACGAAACAACTGCGTTCAATGCTGAACAATATCCTCTTTGGATAGATCCTAATCTGTCAACAAATTATAGATTTAAGATTCACGATAACTTTAAATCTCCAGATGGTATTGAAAAACAATTAGAAAAGATCGTTGCGTGGTCGCAGGCAAAGATGTTAAAATATAAGTTCTTCCACACTCTTCGACCAGCTATATCTTGGTACGTGTCGTATAACGAGGGTGGTTGGCAAGGTATGCATACACACGATAACAACTGTATTACACAAATTATATACTTGGACGGATTAACACATATGACTCCAGAAAGTCCAGCTAAAGAAGCAGGTTGGGGTGCTATGTATGCTTTAATGGCTAGTCAAGGAAAAACAAAGTATCTAACCTTTAACAGTTTTCCTGGTAGATGTTTGTTTATGCCCGGAAACGTTTATCACGGAGTTCATCCAGTGAAGTCACTACCAAGAAGAACTGTAGTAATTGATTACATTTATAAAACAACATGATTAAGACATACGATTACGAAGTACAAAAATTATATCTTGAACTAATGCTAGCAGATGCTGAAGTATTTGTTCGATGCCAAGGTATCTTTGATCATACATTATTTGATCGAAAGTTACAAGATGCCGCAGAATTTATGAATGCCTATGCCAAAGAGTATGCTGTATTGCCAGACTACGAAATGGTAAATGCTAACTGCCGAACAGAGCTCAAGAAACCTACAGATATCAAAGACGGTCACATGGATTGGCTAATGGACGAGTTTGAATCGTTTACTCGACATAAGGCACTAGAGCGAGCAATCATTACATCAGCAGACTTACTTGAAAAACATAACTACGGTGAAGTTGAAGCACTAATCAAAGAAGCAGTTCAAATTGGTCTTGCTCGCGATATGGGTACAGATTACTTTGCTGATCCTCGCGGACGACTAATGGGACTGAAAGACAAGAATGGTCAAATCTCAACAGGTTGGCCATGTATGGATCGTAAATTGTTTGGAGGTATGAACCGTGGAGAACTTAACATTTTTGCTGGCGGATCAGGTGCAGGTAAATCCCTCTTTCTTGCTAACCTTGGCGTAAACTGGGCACTACAAGGATTAAATGTAGTTTACCTAACACTAGAACTTTCAGAAGCACTGGTATCAATGCGTATCGACTCAATGGTAACAGGTGTGTCAACAAAAGAGATTTTTAAAGACCTTGATGATGTTGAAATGAAGGTTAAGATGATTGGCAAGAAAGCAGGTATGCTACAGATTAAGTACATGCCTTCTGGTAAAACAGTTAATGATATTCGTGCTTATATGAAAGAGTACGAAATCCGTTGCGGTAAGAAAGTAGACGTTCTATTAGTAGACTACATGGACTTGTTAATGCCGATTGGTAAAAAGATTTCGGCAGAAAACTTATTCGTTAAGGACAAATACGTATCAGAAGAAATGCGTAACTTAGCAATGGAAAAGCAAGTTATCTGTGTTACAGCGGCACAGTTAAACCGTGGCGCTGTTGAAGAAGTTGAATTTGATCACAGTCACATTTCCGGTGGTTTGTCTAAGATTCAAACAGCGGATAACGTGTTCGGTATCTTTACATCTAGAGCAATGCGTGAGCGTGGACGTTATCAAATTCAGCTGATGAAGACACGTTCTAGCTCTGGTGTAGGACAAAAGATTGACTTAGAGTTTAATATCGAAAGTCTTAAGATTAGTGACTTGCCAGAAGAAGAACAAGAAGGCAATGGAGCAACTAGTCGAGGTACTAGCAGTATCATTGACAGTATTAAACGTAAAACACAAGTGCAGGACGTAGACCCTACAACAGGTGAAGTTAACCCTACAACTGGTGCTAGTGTTGGCAAAGTACGGGCAAGTGTAGAAAGCTCTAAACTTCGTGAAATTTTGAATAATATGGGCGGCGATGAAGACGAGTAAGGTTGAGCTATTAAAATGGCTCCCGGAAGAGTCAGAATACATAGAAATTAACTGGCCAAAAGTACATAACACTATTGGCAGAGATCACACTAATTGGCTTCTAAAGCAATCTCAGGAAAAATGCCAGCTTGTATTAGAGCGAAACGATATGTACTGTCGTTTAATAGCTGAGTTTTATGACGAAAAAACATTAACTGCTTACCACTTAATGTGGGCTAAATAAGTTAATGCGACTACATGAAATTATTACCGAAGGCCTAAAAAATCCCAAGGATAATCCTTGCTGGAAGGGCTATAAGCCTGTTGGCACAAAGAAAAAAGGTGGAAAAACAGTTCCTAACTGTGTTCCGGAATCTATAGACGATGCTGAATATAATGACGAAGCTGGCATGGCTCAGAACAGTTTACACACTATTCACAGAGCGGCTGTAGGACTTTCTAAGATCATCGGAGACGGTGAAAATCTTCCAGAATGGGTACAAGAAAAACTTAGTATCGCTGAAGATTACATGCAGACTGTATGGGATTATTTAGAGAGTGAACAAGAAATACACGGCGAATCTTCTGAGTTAGAAGAAGAATTTGATCTAATTGAAAATATCATCGAAGGTATCGCTTCTAAGAACGGAGTTGATGCTGAAGTTGTTTGGCAAGACTTAGAAACCCTAACAGATGATGAGTTGTATGTATTTGCTGTAACACAAGAATTAGTTACAGAAGATTGGCAAAAGGTTAATAAGAAAGATAGAACTGATGGTATGAGCCGCAAGGCAGTTAAAGCATATCGTCGTGAGAATCCAGGCAGCAAGTTAAAGACTGCTGTAACTACAAAGCCTAGCAAACTTAAGAAAGGCGGAAAGGCAAGCAAACGCCGTAAGAGTTATTGCTCACGTTCGAGAGGGCAAATGAAGATGCACAACATCAGTTGTGCCAAAACTCCAGATAAAGCAATCTGTAAGGCACGTAGACGTTGGAATTGCTAATGCGAGCAAAAGAATTTATTAACGAAACGTGGAATGGTAAAAGCCACGGCTCACCTAAAAAGGTTCGAGATCGTGCTGCCGATACGTTACCGGGCGTATACGCACAAAGACAATTAAGAAATACTGATACTTACATGCAGTATCGTATGGGACTGGCATTAGCTGCTGCTCGAGCAGATGCTAATGGCGATGTAGAGTTTAGTCAAGAAAGTTCGTGGGCTGAAAATTTTATCACAGCAATGTGGTCTGAAGAAGATAAAGAAACCATCATGTTAGCAAGTAAGCTAATGGGTGTTCATCCTACAGAAATTACAAATTCAAAAAGTGTAGAACCGTCAACTACGTATAAAGATAGTCCTGTAGCAAAGCCAAAGAAAAATAAGTACGGAGTTTAATGTGAGAGCAGCAGAGTTTAGCGTTACTGTTAATAAATCACTTAACCCAAAGATATGGCAGGGAACTCGTCTTGACGGCAAAGTTAGATCGAAACTTATGGAAATAGCTGAAGCGTTCTATGAGTTTGTCGGTATTGAGTTAGATATTAAAGATATAACTGTTACAGGTTCTAACGCAAATTACACTTGGACTGAATACTCAGACTTAGATCTTCATTTAATCATTCCAGGCGTACCTGGAGAAGAACAACGTGAGTTGTTTAATGCTAAGAAAGCTCTTTGGGCAGAACAACACAATATTACAATCAAAGGTCTTCCTGTAGAATGTTATGTACAAGGCGAAGACGAAGAACACCACAGCACAGGCGTGTATAGCATTGCTAAAAATCAATGGCTGGTTGAACCAAGAAAAATCAAACCGGAAGTAGATGATGCTGCTGTGGAAGCTAAAAAAGACTCTATGGTACATGACATAGAGATTGCACTTTTATCTAAAGATATTAATAAGTTACGCTCAGTAAAAGAAAAGATTACTAAGATGCGCAAGGCAGGATTAGAGCGTGCCGGCGAGTGGTCAACTGAAAACTTAGTGTTTAAGGTTCTACGCAACCTAGGTCTTATTGATGAAATTACAGAAAAGATTCGTGAACTCGAAGACCAAGAACTAAGTCTTGAACAATCAAACGTTATTTTTTAGAATAATAAGAAGAATTAAAACTTACAGTAATTCTAGATTCTGTTTCGTTAGTTAGTGTATCATGTTCCAGCCAGCTTGGAAATATTACTAAATGTCCCGTTATACATGGCACTTCGTGATGCATTTGATTTAAAAAATTATCTTGCTCAATTCGCTCTAACATACGAAGGCTGTTTAAATTATTAAACAATCTCAACGGTACACTACCTGGATCTGCGTATACATATAGTGCTCCTGATACAACACTACACTCGTGGCGATGTCTTTCAACTCGCTGACCTTTACCCATCTTATTAAACCAAGAATTAGTAATGCCAACAGGCTCTAATCCTAATTCTTGTGTATACTGATTTACGCAATTTTGAATTCTTCCTTTGATGCCACGAAGTAAAGGGCTGTCTAAAAACTTTCTATCACCGGCAGCATAACTGCTTTCCGCCCAGCCTACTAGACCATGTGGTTTTGTTTCAGCACGATCGACCATATCTGATAATAGTTTAAATTCTGAATCCTTGCTAAAATCATGTTGATATATAACTGTTGGAAATAATAAAGTCTGTGACATGTTAATCCTTAAAAACTATTTGTAATATTCGCACGCTTCTTCCAAGGAATTAACGACTTTACACTAGAAGCTTTCTTTTCTCTATTGTACAAAACTACTTCCATGTTTAATTCTCGTTGACAAACTTCTTCGTTTTCTAAACAGTCTTCCTTGAGAATGCCTTGAATGAACCCATGTGTTAAATCAGCCTGTGTATCAGTGCGCAATGCTGTAGCAATCTTATCTGCCATGATGCTATGATTACTTAAACATAGGTGATTATACCTAGGATCAATTCCGTGCCAAAAGCCAGTTAAGTCATTGTCTAGTTCCGGAGGATCAAACTCACAACGTTGAGCATCATCTAGCAAAATTCCTTTTGCCCAATTAAACTCTGGCATTGATTCACCTTCGTCTACGTCATGACTAAAACACTTGAGCATCAAGGGTCTACGCAAGCCTTTGCTTTGAACATGATAAGCTAGATACGCTAGTCTATTATTAATGTGAATTAAATCTAAACTAGGACGCTGAATGTACCTAATGTGCATTTCTGCTGCTTTAGCTTCATCTCTTGAACACCAACGATCGAAGTCAATAATGTTAGGATGAGTGAGTCTTGGTTTGTCTTCAAAGAACCATACACGGCTAGGATGAGTTAGAGCCACTATAAGATAGTCGTCTGGAGTTATTACCTTCATCCATTGCTGTATTTGTAACCACGCCCAGTCTTGAGATGTTCCGATCATACTGCCGTTGACTAACTCACAGCCTAGTTGTTCAGCTACCATCATTGGCCAAACTACTTGAGGATCCGGTTGTTTAGGTGGTGCTGTAAAGCTATCACCGATTACATATAACTTAGGCACGATAGCCTCCTGTACAAGTAGTACTAGATATCTGAGCAATACCAGTACGACGATTCCATGGTAGTGTATTTTTAAATTTATTAGATAAATTTATTTTACGTTGTTCGATATGTTTCATGCTTAATTCGCTGTTACAAAAATCTTGATCGTCTAATTTTCCAGGAGTTAATATATCTCGAACATATCCGTTCTTTAGATCTAAAATTGAACCAGAGAATAAACTTTCAGCAACTCTAGGTCCTAGTATATTATGATTGCTAAGACACATATGATTATAACGGCAATCTAATCCTGAGAAATAACTATTACCTTGTTCTTTTTCAGGTTCAAAGAATTCCCAATATTGTATATCTTCAAACAAAGATCCTTGTGCTATATTCAGCTCGTCCATAGTTTCACACTGATGTAGGTCTTGTCTAAAGCATTTGATAATCAGTGGTTTCTTTAGACCTTTCTTTAATGTGTGGTATGCTAGATAATTTAACCTGTTAATTAAATTAATCGAATCAATAGTAGGACGTTGTATGTGACGAATAAACAATTCAATAGCCTTAGCTTCCTCTTTACTCATCCAGCGATCAAGATCTATAATATTTGAATTAGAAATCTCCGGTAAACGTTCAATGTACCAGTAACGCCCTGGATGTGTTAGGGCTACAATAAGATAATCGTCCGGTCCTAGTTCTCCAGTTTCTATCCATGCGTGTAAGTGTAACCAGCACCAGTCTTGAGCAGCACCCATAATAGACCTGTTGACTATTGCTACATCTTGTCCTAGTTTCTCACTAAGTTCTTTCGCTGCTACTCGTACCCAAGTCATAGCAGGATCGTCATTGGGAGTGACGGAAAAGCTATCTCCTATAACAAACAACTTAGGCATTATCGTTTAACTCCGGATAGCCAAGAAGTTAGACCACGATGCTTAATACGTTCTTTAGTCTTAAGATAATGATCATACAGCTCCGGATTTAGATTTTCTTCGCAGTATTTAGGGTCATTTTCTAAAGACCCTTGGGGCATAACGTTTTCAACAAATCCTTGGGTAAGATCTACTGGAGTGTCTTGTTCATAACTTTTAACAATCTTATCAGCTAAAATCTTATGATTAACATTGCTAAAATGATTATACCTAGGATCAGCACCGTTAAAATATTCTGTATGTCTACTACGATCATCTAAGTGGAACTCGTTTAATTGTATTTGAAACATATTGCCCTGGGCTACGTTTAACGCTGAGTATTCACCGGCCTGAAACAAATCAAATTCAAACCCTGGTAGTATAATAGGGCGTCTTAGTTTCTGGTTAACCTGCTGCCATGCTAGCCAACCTAGTCTAGAAGTCTGATGAATAATATCCAAAGCAGGACGCTGTATGTGTTCGATGAACCCTCGTATAGCCTGTGCCTGCCCTTTAGTTACATAATCGTCTAGATCAATAAGCCAATGCCCATTGCTAAGATCGGGTTCTGATTCGATATACCAAAAACGATTAGGATGAGTAAGAACTACAATTACATAGTCCTCAGGTTGAATTCTTCCTTCGTGTAGCCAAACATTTAAGTACATCCAACAAAAGTCTTGGCTAACACCATAGAAGCTTTCGTTAACTAGTTCGCAGCCCAAGCGTTCAGCTACTAGTTCGGGCCAGGTTCTTGGAGTGTCAATTTCTTTTCTGGGTTGGCTAAAGCTGTCGCCTATGACCCATAGCGTAGGTTTTTTCTTCATACACTGTACTTATCTGCGTAGTTAATTCACAGATTTTTTCCTGAAATGATAAGTACGTATATAACACCTAAGGAACTGCCATGCTTGATCGAATTACCCACATAACTGACGAATTATTAAACTTATTAAAAGACGACCCTGTACGACCAGAGATTCCAGCCACTGATCGTATTACCAAAAACGGCTGCGTATATGTATTGAAGAATGCCGAAGGAAAACCTCTGGCTGTGACCTGCGTTAAGTTTCTAGAAGCTATTCCTGAATCTGTAGCAGATCTTACTGATATGGCCATGAACACTACTACAGCAGTATTCTATACTATTTGGAGCTATGCTGCCGGAGCAGGACGTGATCTAATTGTAGAAGCACAGCGTGATATTAAAGAGTCTATGCCCGAAGTAACTACGTTCGTTACTCTGAGCCCCAAGACAGAAATGGCTCGCAAATTCCATCACAGAAATGGAGCCAAAACTTATAGAGAAAATGCTGATACTGTTAATTACCAGTACGAATAATTAAAGTAACTCAGAGCCGGCTTGTTGCCCACTGTGTAAGTTTTAACTTCTGCAACCCAAGGATCTCCGGTGACTTGGGTTTGTTTTTGGGCTAGCTGTTCTGCTAGTCTATAGGCTGTGGCATAATCACGAACAACTTCGCCGCGAAGGTCTTGACGCTGTACACGTTGCGTTCCACATTTTGCCATGATTTTATATGCTGTAGTCATTATCTTCCCCTGCTAGAGTATTTATCTGTAAATATTCACATGACAACATTACATACATTTGGCTGTTCTATAACACAGGGATTCGCACTTCCCGATGTGGTTAAACCCGTACTCGATGATCAAGGTCGCCCACTCAGTGACGAAGAAGTCATGGCGCGAAACATACACTGGACTGACATACACTTGTATCAACCCAGCGAATTTGCTTGGCCCCAGGTTCTAGCTGACAAGCTGGGCGTTCCTGTGGTTAACTATGCTCGTAGGGGAGCTTGTTTTCAGCAGATCGCTCGTCAATGTGCTGCCGCAGCAAAAACTATTAAACCTGGGGATATAGTCATAGTAATGTGGACTTATATGTCAAGACTTAGCCTACAGTGGCCCGCAAGAACCGCAGTGCCGTTTTGTAACGTAGTTGACACTAAAAAGTCCTGGCGCACAGTTATTCTAGGAGCTAATACGTTCTTTGGCCTATTACCGTCAAAGCGAGCAACACAACGTAGAGATCAGGAAATACAGCATTATATCTACGAATCTACTCGTCATACACTAGATCCCCTGGGCACGTTTAATCGCTACTACAACAGCGTGGTCCTACAGTCTATGACCGCGGGTTTTCTCAAAGCCACGGGAGCTAGAGTTATTCACCTAAGTGTGGAACCAGAACCTGTACTAGATCAACTTGAGCTGGCTAGACTAGATCTAGATGATTCACTAAAAGAGCCCTGGACTATAGACAATCCCAAAGACTGGTACGATCTTCAAGTAGACAACGATAGCTGTAGAGTAATCTTAGATCCCTCAATTCCCACGGCTGAAAACGACATGCACCCCAGTGTTACGCACCACAAGAACTTTGCCGAGCACGTTCATAAAACCTACTTCAGCTAGGCCCTGACAGCGCGAAGCGCCGCGCAATTTCTAAAGCGCGAAGCGCCAAGCGCAAGATTTTTTTACGAGAATTAACTACTCAGTTAATACACCGTATAGTTAAAGGTCAGAACCATACGTGTATCATGTTCTGTAGGAGTAGTAGAACTGTGCCAATGTGCACCGTCAAAATCAAACCAACGGTTAGCCACAGGCAAGACTCTAGCTAGTTCTGTATAATGACTAGGACGATCTGGCGAACCGTATTCAGCTAGTTCTTTAAACACTACAGTTGGCCCGCTACTAGTATGTGGATAATATAAGCCTACACGATGATCCTGACCCTGATCAATATGTGGTGAATGTTCTACTGGATAAGGAGTACGTAGATTAAACCCGTAGCGAACACGCAACACTGACTTTAATCGCTGATTACGTTGATCTAACGCTGTTAATAATATATGTAACGCTGGCTCCCATAATGGTGATATTGGGCCGGATTCGTGATTGAATATAGTATGGCTAAAAGATCCAGCATACTCTTTTAAGTTAGTAGCATCTTCGGGTGACGCTGTAACTGGCAAGTAATACCAGTGTATACTAGGATCTAGCAAGCGTGTAGTGACATAGTCAAAGCTGGACTCAGCAAGTAAGTTATCAATAATAGTGTTTTCCATACTAGTATATACTGGAAAAAACTTTTGTAATCCTAAAAATTGGCCGCGCAGTTTTTTTAAATCTTAGAAAACTGTAGGGTATGGTGATTCTACTCTAGCACAATAGTCCGCATACTGTAGTAAGAACTGTACTAGTAATGTTTCGGAGTGAGGTCTAAAGCGTAGACGATTAGCGTGTAGTTCGTATGGGATGTTATTATCAAAGACCCAATTAAACACGGTATTGAAATGGGGTGATCTTATGAGTATGTAATACTGTGTAGCTAGTGTAGACATTATAGAACCAGGGTTTTAGAGGGGTAAATTTTGGCCGCGCAAAAAATTTGGGAGGAGTACTTTTCTTTTCAGGGTGGTGATTTTAGACCCCTACCACTACTAAACTACTACTACAGTACTACACACTATACCGGCCACCACCATGCCACCCGACCCCTCAACACCTCGGACTCTGGTAGGGCTTACATGATCTCAAGTGACCGCAGCAGATGTGATTAGCACCGCCTTCATTGTTGGGAATCTGATCGAATAGACTATGACCCTGCTTGGGATCCCAGGGCGCATCCCTACGGTCCTTAGCTAGCCCAGCGCAGCCCGCAGCGTTAGCTACGAGCGCGAGCAATACAAGCAGCCGCAGCATCCGCATAAGCATCTAGTCCTAGTTCTTGTTCAAGTGTTTCCTGTACCAGCACAGTCATTAGCGCACGGCAGTCCTGCCGGTCTTGCTGTGTAGGCAGTGCCGCAATCAGTGTGTTGACTGCTTCAATATCCCTGCAGTTCCACATAAGGTCTACCAGTTGCTTCTGACGCTCAGTGAGTCCGTTGATAGTGATCATCATAGTCCTTATTTGTGTAAGCGATCAATCTCACGATCGATCCGTATTTGATACTCTGCAGCCCGACGCTTCTGGTTAGTGATAACTGACTCTATGACCATAGCTACGAGCAAGATCGCAGCAAACACCCAAAGCTCAATAGTCATCCAAAATGCTGTGATTAGTTGTTCCATTGCTCGCTCCTAGTGTTTGTGTGTATGTGTTTATTATACTGCCAAAATGGCCAGTTGTCAACTAAGTTCCCAGCGTTCTGTTCCGGCTACAGCCAGCAAACGATCTAGCTCGTGTGGGTTCATAAAGCGAACAGCATCTACGAGCATTGCTTTGAGTTGTTCTGGGGTAAATTGGTTCGCTTCTAGTGCTTGAGTAACTTCTTCTTGATACTCACGCATTTCAGTGCTGGCTCGTCCCATTTAGTGCTCCTTTGTTTCTAACTTAACTCTATTGTATGATCAGAGCACCGAGTTGTCAACCAAAATAGCGAATTAACCCGCCAACACATACAAGTATTCCAGCGGCATTAACGATCTGCTGCGGGCGGTTCTTCTCCCTGACTGACCACGTGAAATACAGTGTGCCACCGGCTAGACCAAGCATGATGTTCACAGGATGCAGCTCAGGGAAGTAGCTCATAACCACATACATGGCAATGAGGCAAGCAGTGCCTGCCCATTGTAGTAAAGTATTAATCATCTCCAGTCCTTCTTAGAACCTGATGCTTCGTTGTCATCGTAGCCACTCATATATTCTGCTACACTTTCAGGGTCTGTGACAGCAACACGCTCGCCGGAATTACCACCAACTCCACCATAGTGCGGATCACGTGCACGACCGTAGTATGAGTCTGCAGATCCACGATCGAACAAGCAACCGTGAGTTCCACGGACAAACTGCCAACCTTTGAGTGCTCCTACAACCTTTTCTTTTTCTGTCTGCATCTTTAGCTCCTTAGTATGTGTATATTATACCATCTTTGAGCCAAAATGTCAACCATTATTGCCCCATTCGTTCTGGGTTGATTTGCCAGCTCATCAAGCTGAATTGTTCGGCACATTGCTCTACATCGTACAGGATAACCTTGAGCTCTTGGATGTTGATCTTTAGGAACTCCTGCGTGGCATAGAGTGCGTGATCTTCTTCTCGAGCGGCCAATGTGCGGGCTTGGCGGATCTCTTCTAAGTAGGCTTCCTTAGCTGCGATTGTGGTCTTAAGATTGGCCACCACTTGATGAATGTTGACTGTCATTGCAGGCCCTTTCCGTTGAGCAATTGATCGTGGAGGACGATGCCCTGGGCCTTAGACTTCAGTGCTCGGCGGCGATAGCGATTCTCTTCTTCTGTAGTCTCTGCCCAGTAAGCGCAGCCAATCAGCACATCGTGTCGATCATAGTGCCAAGTCAGCTTGGCCATTGCTGCGCCTAAACGGT
>JACCDQ010880191.1_pt1 | contig 14955 bp, 16 predicted proteins | sample 7446031 | NCBI WGS metagenome assembly JACCDQ01 (sample SAMN15323442, study PRJNA562643) | freshwater metagenome | isolation source: river surface water | place: USA:Blue River Watershed | collected 2017-08-17
ACGCCCCGGTGGCCTTGCTGGTGACCATGGAACATGGTTTTGGCGCCGGAGGTTACATGGACCTGGGCATGACCCTTTATGGCCTGATGCTGGCCGCGCAGTCACAAGGGTTGGCCACCTGTGCCATCGGCGCGCTCGCTTCGTACCCCGGGCTGATTCGGCAAACCCTGGGTTTGGGCGACCAAGTACAGATTGTGTGCGGCATGGCCCTGGGGTATGCCGACCCCACCGCCCGGGTGAACCGCACCCGCACCGCCCGCTGTGAACTGGGCGAGTTTGTTCGGTTTGTGGACTGAGAGTCGCTCCACCACCACGCTGGCGCCCAGACCGCCGGCACCGGCCACGGCCGCCAAGCCCCGGTCGCCGGGCTGTCCGTCCCGGGCCAAATCGGCCAACACCCGCACCAGGGCCACTGTGGCCGACGCACCGATCGGGTGCCCCCGTGCCAACCCACCGCCCATTGGGTTGATGGCCTGCGGGCTCAACCCCAAGCGTCGGCAAAAGTCGAGCCCTTGCACCGCAAACGCGTCGTGCAATTCAATCACGCGCAAATCGGCCGGGGACAGGTGGCCTGCTCGGCGCAAGGCTTCGGTCGCGGCACGTTCGGCCGCGAGCAGGGGGGTGTCGGGTTTGGTGCCCACCGAGGCATTGGCCACCCAGGCAAACGCTGGGCGCAAGCCCCATCGGGCGCAGGCGGCCTCGGTGGCCAACAGCACCCAAGCCGCACCATCGGCCTGGGCCGACACCGCCAACCGGCTCAGCCCGCTGGCCGGCAACAGGGGCATGCGGGCGGCGCGGGCCAAGTCCAACCGCCGGGGGTAAGGGTCATGCGCCACGCCCGCTATGGGCACGATTTCGTGTGCCAACAGTGCCGCATTGTCAAAGGCCCGCTGGTGGCTGAGCACAGCGTAGGCATCTTGCTGTTCGCGGGCACAGCCTTGGTGTTGGGCGTAGTGGGCGGCCGAGTCCAGCATGTCCGGATCGGCCCAAGGGGGGGGCGCAAACACCGGGCGGTCGTAAGGCACAGGCGCTTCGTTGGCCTGCAGGGGTCGGTTCAAGCGCAGAGGCGAACGCGACCACGATTCCACCCCACCCGCCACCACCACCGAAGCCTGCCCAGAAGCCAACAGCCCCACGCCCATGGCCACCGAGTCCAGCCCGGCGCAGCACTGGCTGTCCACGCTCATTGCCGCGCAACGCTCCGGCAGCCCTGCCGCCAAAGCCACCATGCGCGCCGGGTTGCCCCCGGCCCCCAATGCGTTGCCTGCCACCACAGCGTCCACAGCCTCGGGCGGCAGAGCGGCCTGTTGCAACAGGGCCTGCAAAACCGGCGCACCCAATTGGTAAGGGGCCAGGTGCGCAAAACCGGTCCCGCGCGGCACCACCGCGCTTCGGGCCCAGGCCACAATCAATGCAGTGCGGTCAGCCGACATGTTTCACCTGCATCGGGTGGGTTGTTCAATCCCACCAGCACCCGCGCCAAGCGTGTGTGGTCGGTTTTGCCACTGGGCGTGAACGGCCAGGCGTCACACAGCCAAAATTTGCGCGGCACCTTGTAGGGCTCCAATCGCTCGCGGCACCAGGCCGTCAGGTCAGCCGCTTGGGTGGAAGTTGCTGCATCCACCAAGACAACAGCAACCACCTGCTGGCCACGCACCGGGTCTGGCACCCCCAGCACCGAGGCCTGCAGAATTTGTGGGTGCCCGCACAACACGGTTTCAACCTCCTCGGGGAACAGGTTTTTGCCTTGGGTCACCACCATCCGGTTTTGCCGCCCCACCAGGCACAGGCGGCCTTGGTCATCCAGGTAGCCCATGTCCCGCACCGAGAGGCTGTCGCCATCACGCAAGGCAGCCGTGGCATCGGCCCCGCCGCCCAAATAGCCCTGAAACAGCATGGGGCTGCGCACAAAAATCAGCCCCGCTCCCTCGGGCCCCGCCGGCTCCCGTATCTCAATGTCAACATTTGAAAACGGCCGCCCCACCACCTGGGGCGAAACGCTTTCGTCAGCATCCATCCAGGCAATGAAACTGGTTTCTGAAGCGCCGTAAAACTCCACGATCCGGGCGTTGGGGAACAAGGCCTGCAAGTCGGGGGTTCGGTGGCGCATCCAGCGTGCACCGCTGATCAACACCAGCCGCACCGAATCGATCGGGCCCAACCCGCGGTGCGCGGCCCAATCCAACATCATCAACAATTGGCTGGGCACTGCAACCAAGCAGGGTATGTGCTCCAGACGCAGGGCTTCCAGCGCCCGCGCGGCCGAAAATTTGTCTTGCACCACCACGCCGGCGCCGCTCCACAAGCCCAGCAGCATGCCAAACAAAAACAAGGAATGTGACACCCGCCCGGGCGCCAAAATGCGCGCTGCGGCATCGGGCCCGAAGGTGGACAAACAGACCCGAAAGCTCTCTACCCAGGAACGGTGATGCCGAACGAACCCTTTGGGAAAGCCAGTGCTGCCCGAGGTAAAGCCCACATAAAACGGCAAATCACCCAGAGGGGACAGCGTATTTTCTTGCGCCGTCGCGCCGTTCAGAGCGGCCTGCCTGACCTGGGCCCGCACTGCCTCCGGCCATTCAGGATCCCCCACCGCAGCGCAGCGGCCGCTGGCCACGATGCCCAAAAAGTCCACCAACTGGGCACTGGTGGAGGCTTGCTCATCCACAAAAACCAGCGCACCGGCCGCGGCGTTGTTCAGGGCCTTGGCATGCTGTTGCACTTTTTCGTGCAAGGCGGCAAAAGTCAAAACCTGCCGGCCGTCGGAAATGGCGGGGGCAAGGGCACGCGTTTGGGCCCAATGCGCCAGCGGCGCGTGTACCCACGGGACCGCAGCCCCGTCCATCATTGCAAGGCGCGCCCGCCAAACCGCCAGTCGGGCAGACCGCGCGCCACGGTGTGCACCACCAGGGCACACAGCACGCACTTGATCAAGTCACCCGGCACAAACACCAGGGTGCCCATGGTTGCCTGTGCCCAGGTGAGTTTGGCCACAAACACCAGCCCGATCACACCGCACACATGAACCGCAATCAGACCGCCAAAGGCCGAGGCAATAAATGCTGCAGCGGCCGCGCCACGCGGCGAATCTGTGGACAAACGAGCCATCAACCAACCGGTGATCCACGCGCCCAAAGGCCAACCCAGCAAATACCCTGCCGACGGCGCAAAAAACACCCCGAACCCGCCGCGCCCCCCCGACAACAATGGCAAACCCAATGCCACCGCCATCAAAAACAGCAACACCGCCTGCAGCCCCCGCTTGGGGCCCAAAATGGCGCCGGCCAGCATGACACCCAAGGTCTGCGAGGTAATGGGCACACCCAAAGGCAAATCAATTTTGGGGATCAACCCAAAAACCGCCAACAACGCGGCAAACAGGGACACCAAGGCCAAAGAATGACGGGACTGGTTCATGGCAACTCCATAAAACGGCAACAAAATCGGTCAACCATGACGCTACTGGCCGATGCGTACCTGAAGTGTATCGGCAACACGCCGGGCTGAAATCAGGGTCTGCACGATGAGGGGCGGCAATATACGGACGCCGCCGGAGCGACCCGTGCGCAAACGGTGGGCTTCGTCCAAACGCCGCCAAAGCAGAAAAAAATGCTCCACAAATCTGAGCATCAAGGCCAGTTGCAGCGCCAGCAAATCAACGCGCACCCCCCACCGGGCCAGGGGGGCCAAGACCTGCTCAAACACCTGCAACAAATCGCTTTGCCGGGTCGTCAAGCTGAGCAAGGTACCCAGCAACACGGTGCAAAACAGCCGCAAGGCGCTGGCCACGCCCAACCACAGCTGCCCGGTGTAGGCGTGAAAAGCCGCCACCAGCGCCCCCACCACCCACACCCCAACAAGCAATTTGCGGCCAGCGGCCGCGGCCGCCCCCAACGACAACCACAGCACTGCGCAAGCCACCGCAGCTGCGCCCAACACCGCCACGTGCTGAACCGCGAACAAAGCCGTGCCTGCACCGGCCAAACACAGCAGCTTCCAGCCGGCCGGCACGCGGTGCAACCAGGTGATGCGTTCACTGTAAAGGCTGCGCATGGCGTGTGTTCAGCCCACGTCACCCAACAGCACAGCCTGCGTGCGCCGGGACACATCTGCCTCATAGGCCGCACACACCTCGCGTCCGGGCCCATCGGCCCGCACCTGGCCTTGGTCGAGCCAAATCACCCGTTCAAAACCGCGCACATGCTCCAACACATGGGTCGACACCATCACCTGCTGGCTTGCCTGGTCAATTTCGCGCTGCAACAGGGCCTGTCCGGGCAGATCGAGGCTGGCGAAGGGTTCGTCCAGCAGCAACACGCGCGGCGCCGCAATCAACAAGGCCAGCCAGCACACATGTTGACGTTGACCCTGGCTCAACCCCCCTATGGCACGCTCAGCCCAGGCGGCCAGCCCTCGGGCGGCCAACCAGGCGCGCACCTGGGCCTGGGCTTCGCGCCGTGGCACACCAGCGGCATGCACGCCCAGCGCCAACTCCTCCTCCACGGTCGGAAAAATAATCTGCTCGTCCGGGTTTTGAAACATCATTCCCACCACCCGGGCGTTTTTTCCATTCAGCTGCGGTGCGTCACCCCCCACCCGCACCTGCCCGGCCTGGGGCAGGTCCAGCCCGCAAATCAAGCGAAACAAGCTGCTTTTGCCGGAACCGTTGTCGCCAATCAAGCCAATGCGGGGTTCTCGAAGCGCAAGGTTCAAGTTTTCAAACACCTGGGTGTTGCCGCGTTTCAGCCGAACCCCTTGCAGCTCTATGGCAGGTGCGGCGCCTTCGGAGGGACGGTTGGGCTGAGTGCTGGCGGTCTTGAACACGAAAGATCTGTGGGCAACTGTTCGAACAGTGGACGATTATGACTGGACAGACCCACAAGAACCCTGACATCACCCCTGCCTTTGCCGCACAATGGAAGCCAGTGCGTGCAACGCAAAAAAGTCATGCAAACACCGCCACTTGAAGCCACCACCATGAACGAGTTCTCGACCCCACACCATTGCAGAACCGATGCACCGGCACCCCAGGTTGCCTGCCACTGGGTGCGCCGCACCGCCTGGGCAGGGGCCCTGGTGACCGCCCTTGGGCTGGGCGGCTGCGCGGTTGAAGTGGAAAACCGGCAGGCCAGCCAAGAACTGGCACGGCAGGCCCTGCCACAGGGCTCTGCTTTGGCCGGCTGGCAGGTGTTTCAAGACAAATGCCTGCAATGCCATGGCCCAGACGCCACCGGCACCGCCCGAGCGCCCAGTTTGCTGCAGCGCATGCAAACTGTAGGACTCCAGCAATTTGGCAACTTGGTGCTGCTGCGTTACGACTGGGGGCTGCCGGCGGGCGAGAAGGCCAGCCCTGCCATGCCCGCCTGGCAAACCGACCCTCGCGTCAAAACCCATGTGCAAGATTTGTATGTCTATTTGGCGGCACGGTCCAGCGGCGCGCTGGGGCCCGGCAAACCGGCACCCTGATCAGGCCTGCGGAACCGGCCAGTTCAGCAATTCGGCCAAGCGGCAGGTCACCCAAAGCGCCTCTGCTGGGCTCAGGGCGGTGCCATCGGCCTCCAGGCCCAGGCGCATTTTGTGCAAAACGTCAGTTTCGGTCACGCCCAGTTTCACCAACAGCTCAGAAGCGGGGTCGGTCAGCATCTGTGCCATGTCTTCGCACAATTCGTAGCGCTGCAAAATCTCGGCCAAGGGCAGGCTGGGTTTGACCTTGCCAGGCTGCAAAAACAGCTCGGTGAAGCTGGGCGGCACGTGAATCTGGTTGTCTTGCATGTCAGCAACCCAGGCGGGCGTGTTCTTCTTGCAGTTTTTGTTTTTTGTGGGCAATCTGGTCTTGTCGCTTGGCCGAGACTTGCTGGCGGCTGCGGCTGTCCTGCTCGGCCATGTCTTCCAGCAAACGCTGGCAGCGGGCTTGGTGTTTGGCCGCAGCCTTGGCCCGTTTGGCGGCCGCCTCCTGGGTCTCGGTCACATCCACCGCCGCCGCTTTTTTGGCTTGGGCAGCACCTTGTTCGGCCAGCTTGACCTGCTGCTCAAACTTCAGCCCGGCGGGCACTTGCTCGATCCGGTCGATCAAGGCCTGGTGGGTTTGGCAATGGTCGCGCGACCAAAACAAGCCACCGCTGTAGGTTTTGCACCGGTACAGCGGGTCGGCCAGCGCACCACCGGCAGTGCACACCAGCCATGCACCCACCAAGCCGATTTGAACGGCGCGAACGAATCCGCTTTTTACAGTTGCAGTCATGCCCCTCCCTGGGTTGCGCACCGGCGCGGCGTTCACAAAATATACCGCGACAAGTCTTCGTTTTTGCTCAAAGCACCCAGTCGCGCATCCACATAAGCCGCGTCCACGGTCACGGTTTGACCGCAGAGCTTGGCCGCGTCAAAACTCACCTCATCCAACAGGTGCTCCATCACCGTGGACAAGCGGCGTGCACCGATGTTTTCGGTGCGCTCGTTCACCTCGTAAGCAATGTGGGCCAGGCGGGTGATGCCCTCGGGCGTGAAATCCACGGTCACCCCTTCGGTGGCCAGCAGGGCCTGATACTGGCGCACCAAACTGGCGTGGGTTTGGGTCAAGATGGCTTCAAAGTCTGCCACCGACAGGGACTGCAACTCCACCCGGATAGGGAAACGACCCTGCAACTCCGGAATCAAATCGCTGGGTTTGCTGAGGTGGAAAGCACCGCTGGCAATGAACAGAATATGGTCGGTTTTGATCGGACCGTACTTGGTGGACACCGTGGTGCCCTCAACCAAAGGCAGCAAGTCGCGCTGCACGCCCTGGCGTGACACCTCACCGGTGCTCTGCCCTTCGCTGCGGCTGGTGACCTTGTCGATCTCGTCAATGAAGACAATGCCGTTTTGCTCGGCGTTTTGAATCGCCTGCAATTTGATGTCGTCTTCGTTGACCAACTTGGCGGCTTCCTCATCAATCAGCAGCTTTTTGGCCTCGGCAATCTTGAGTTTGCGGGTTTTTCGCTTGCCCGCATTGAACTGGCTGAACATGCCACGCAGCTGCTCGGCCATGTCTTCCATGCCGGCCGGGGTCATCACCTCCATCTGGGCCTGCACAGCGGCCAGGTCCAGCTCGATCTCTTTGTCGTCCAGCTGTCCCTCGCGCAACTTTTTGCGGAACACCTGGCGCGCGGTGCTGTCGGGCGCAGGTTCGTGGTCTGCGGTGCGGGCTACGGGTATCAGCACGTCCAGAATCCGGTCCTCGGCGGCGTCCTCAGCGCGCATGCGCACCTTGGTCATTTCAGTTTCGCGGGTTTGCTTCACCGCCATGTCGGCCAGATCGCGGATGATGGCATCCACATCTTTGCCCACGTAACCCACCTCGGTGAACTTGGTCGCCTCCACCTTGATGAAGGGCGCTTGGGCCAGCTTGGCCAGGCGACGCGCAATCTCGGTCTTGCCCACCCCGGTGGGGCCGATCATCAAAATGTTCTTGGGGGTGATTTCGGGGCGCAGTTTGGGGTCCACCTGCTGGCGGCGCCAGCGGTTGCGCAGGGCAATGGCCACGGCGCGCTTGGCGGCGTTCTGGCCAATGATGTGGGCGTCCAATTCGGACACTATTTCTTGGGGGGTCATCGCAGACATGGCTTACAGCACCTCAATGGTGTGGTTCATGTTGGTGTAAATGCACAGTTCACCAGCCACTTTGAGCGACTCGCGCACGATCTGCTCGGCACCGAGTTCGGTGTGATCCAGCAAGGCCTTGGCGGCCGATTGGGCGTAAGCCCCGCCCGAACCAATGGCCACAATGCCGTGCTCGGGCTCCAGCACGTCGCCGTTGCCGGTGATGATCAGGCTGGCGGTTTTGTCGGCCACGGCCAGCATGGCTTCCAGGCGGCGCAACACGCGGTCGGTGCGCCAGTCCTTGGTCAATTCAATGGCGGCGCGCACCAAGTGGCCTTGGTGCTTTTCCAGCTTGGCCTCGAAGCGCTCGAACAGGGTAAAGGCGTCGGCGGTGGCGCCGGCAAAACCCGCCAGCACCTGATCGCGGTAAAGCTTGCGAACCTTGCGCGCCGTGCCTTTTACAACAATGTTGCCCAGGGTGACTTGGCCGTCGCCACCAATGGCCACCTGCACGCCCTGCGGCGTTTGACGGCGCACGCACACAATGGTGGTGCCGTAGAAAATCGAAGAATCGTTGTGTTCCATGCTCAGTATTGTCGCAGGCGCACGGGAACCGCCTCGTCAATACCGACCACATGAAAGAACACGGCCACGATGCGGCTCACCTCGACCAGCTCGACCACACGGCCCTGGGCCATGGCCCCCAACAACCACTGCAAAAGGCTGCCCGCAGCCGGGAAATCGATGCGTTTGAGTTCGGTGCAGTCCACCCGCAGGGGCTGGTTGGCAGGCGTGTCTCCCAGGGCTTGCTGCAAGGGGTGAAGCACGGCCACCAATTCGCCGCGCAAGGCGCCCTGCAAGCTGGCGGTGCCTGGCAACGGGGCTTCTGGCTTGGCCCCCCTTTCGCCAAAAGGCAGGGGCTCGGTGTGCAGCTGGGTGTCTCCCACCATGGCCGGCCACTCCAGAACGTCCAAACCACCCAGCTGCGTCACCAACTGCGTGATCGGTTCGGCCGCAGCGGGCGAAGGCACTTGCCCGGCCACAGCCTCGGCCGCCTCAAACTGGCAAGCAGGCAGCACCCATTCTGGGGGCAACACGCCGTAGGTTACGCAAAAATCCAGTGCAGCCAAATCGAATTCATCGCTGCGACGCATCAAACGCAACAAAGCCAAACGCAGCTGCCACCAAATCGGGTCGTTTTCGCGCCGACCCGAAGGCGTGCTGGCCATGAGCCGGCGGCGCAACACGCCCGCCCCCTCAAACACAAACACCACCGGCATGGCCAGCCAGTGGTTCACCACCGACAACAAGGCGGTGGCGGCATCCAGGTCAGCAGACAGCAGATCGCTCCAGTCGATGCGCTTGTTGGCGCCGCAGGTGTTCAGGTAAGCGGCCAGGGCTTTCACGGCCGCCACATCGAGCACCAATGGGCAGGTCCAAAGGGTGGCCACCACCCGGTCTGGCACCGGCCCGGCCGCCGGTGGCGCTGAAGAGACGCTGGGCCAGCGCGGCGCGCGTCGGCCAAACTGCGCGGCATAATCGGCCGCCGTTTCCTCAAACGCGTCGATGCGCCCGTTCGCGTAAAACACATCCATCAAGGCCAACCAAGCGTCACTGGCCTTGGGCGAGTTCACTTCCTGAGCAATCACGGCGCGCAAACCCGCTTCGGCCTGAACGTCATCGCAGTTGGCAAAACGGACTGCCGCGTCTTCCAAACCCGGCGAAAAGGCGAGCATTTCGGGCGGGGGCGGGCCCGCACTGGCACTGGCGGTCAAACCCCCAGGCTCGGTGCCGCCGGACACCATGTCGATGGGAAGCGTGGACAGCAGCGAGCGATCGCGCAGCATGTCCACTGGCGGAGTCGGGGCAACCAAACCCGCCCGGTCGCTCGGGGTGTAGGAGTCTGCACCCCAATCGGTCAACGCGGCGCGGGCCCCCAGGTGCCCAGGAACCGTAACCCCTCCGGTGTACGACCGCGGCACGGGCACCGCCTGGCCAATGGCGACCTTGGAAACAGAATCTTGGCCATCAGCGTCGCGTTTGCGCCACCAATGCTGGGACATTTGCGCTTCGATTTGCGCAATCTTCTCGATGGTTTTTTCTTTGCCTTCGTCGTCCGAACCGTCTGATTGCACAAAAGTGGAGGCGGCTGGCAGCGGCGTTTGAGCTTGCTGTTGGGCCTGGCGTTGCTGCAAAGCAGCGCGCAGCATGTCGAATTCGCGCTTGCGCACAAAATCGTTGCGGCGCTTGCGCTCAATAGCGGCTTTGAGCGCCAAACGGTCTTGTTCGGTGCCAGCGCCGGGCAAGGGGGACTCCAGCTCCGACCAACTGGTGGTCGGGTGCATCACAAAGCGCGCGACTTTGGACAGAAAGCCGCCGCCTGCGTCGCCTTTGCTCATACAGAACCGCCTTGGGCCCGAAAATCGGTCATCCGGTCGCGATCAATCACCAAACAATTTTTGTTTCAACTCGCGGCGCTGTTGCGCCTCGATCGACAAGCTGGCCGTGGGGCGCGCCAGCAGGCGGCCCACGCCTATGGGTTCACCGGTTTCGTCGCAGTAACCGTAGTCACCCGCATCAATGCGCGCGATCGATTGCTCGATTTTTTTGAGCAACTTGCGCTCACGGTCTCGGGTGCGCAATTCCAGCGCGTGCTCTTCTTCAATGGTGGCGCGATCGGCCGGGTCGGGCACCACCACCGTGTCCTCACGCAGGTGTTCGGTGGTTTCACCGGCGTTGACCAGAATGCCATCCTTGAGCTGCTGCAACTTGCGCTTGAAAAAAGCGAGTTGCACATCGTTCATGTATTCGGCGTCTGGCATGGCCAGCACGTCTTCATCTGTCAACTGTTCCAGTGGCTTGGTTTTCCAGCTGTTGGCCAGTTTGGGGTCTTTGCGCACAGGGGCTTGCACGGTGGGCGTCATCACACGTTCGGTACTGGGAAAATAAGAGGCTTTGGCCGCGTCAGGGGCATGCGAAGGCGCCACCACTTGCGAGGTTTGGGCTTGCATGGCCTGTTTAACGGCACGTTTGTTGACACTGGGCACCAACACTTCGCTTCCAGCCTTGAGCACAGGCGCTGCCGGTGCGGGTTTGGCGCCAGCGGCCGCTTTTTTGGGGGCAGCTTCGGCCACGGCGGGAGCCTTGGCGGTTTTGCTGCGTGGCTGAGCAGGGGCTTTCACAACGAATCTCCTGTTGGTGCCGGTTGTCGGCGGGTCTTGACCACTGTTATAACCGTTTTAAGCGCCCCGGGGCACTCAAAACGGCGGCGCGATTGTATCGCGCTGAACCCCGCCACCGGCTTGCACGCGGTGCACTGGGTCAGACAAGGCTCTGCTCGAGGCCTTGAACCAGGATGTCGCGGGGCAAATCAATGCCTATGAACACCATTTTGCTGACGCGCGGTTCGCCGGGTTTCCATTCAGGGCCCAAGTCTGAACCCATCAACTGGTGCACCCCCTGGAAAATCACCTTGCGGTCGGTGCCTTTCATGTTCAACACACCTTTGTAGCGCAGCATTTTGGGGCCGTACACTTGGACGATGGCCCCCAAAAAATCCTCCAGCTTGGCCGGATCGAAAGGGCGTTCGGCACGAAACACAAAACTCTTGACGTCATCGTCATGGTGGTGATGGTGGCCGTGCCCGTGGGACGGGTGATCGCAATGTTCCCCGTGCTGGTGCGGGTGTTCATGCGGGTGGGCGGCATGGTCGTGGTCATGCTCGCAGTGCCCATGCCCGTGGTCGCAATCGCTGTGATCGTGGTGGTCGTCTTCGGCCTTGAGGAAGTCCGGGTCGATATCGAGCTTGGCGTTGAGGTTGAAGCCGCGCAAGTCCAGCACTTTGGCCAAAGCCACCTGCCCGAAGTGCGCCGTCTCGATCGGGGCGCGCGGGTTCATGTGTTTGAGGCGATGGGTCAGAGCGTCCAGTTCGGCCTCGCTCACCAATTCGGCTTTGCTGATGAAAATTTGATCGGCAAACCCCACCTGGCGGCGGGCTTCTTGGCGGTCGTCAAGTTGTTGTTGGGCGTGTTTGGCATCCACCAAGGTGATGATTGAGTCGAGCAAATAACTCTCGGCCACTTCATCGTCCATAAAAAAAGTTTGCGCCACCGGGCCAGGGTCGGCCAGGCCCGTGGTTTCAATGACGATGCGCTCAAAGTCCAGCAGGCCCTTGCGCTTCTTGGCGGCCAGCAACTGCAAGGTGGTGCGCAAGTCTTCGCGAATGGTGCAGCACACGCAACCGTTGCTCATTTGGATGATTTGCTCTTCGGTGTCAGACACCAAAATGTCGTTGTCGATGTTTTCTTCACCGAACTCGTTTTCGATGACCGCTATTTTTTGCCCGTGCGCTTCGGTGAGCACCCGCTTGAGCAAGGTGGTTTTGCCAGCGCCGAGAAAACCGGTGAGGATGGTGGCGGGAATGAGAGCCATGTGAGTGATCTGCCAGTGAACGGGTAATGAAACAGTGTAGATGAGGCGTCAAGCCCCAGGGGGCCGGGTCACAGTTTGCGCATCAGCACCAAGCCCTTGAGGTACTCGCCTTCCGGGAAAGCCAGGGTCATGGGGTGGTCAGGCGCACCTCCGTGGCGGCCCACCACGGCGGCATCCACCCCCGCGTCGGCGCCCGCCCCCGCCACAATTTTGTGGAACAGTTCCACGCCTATGCCGCCCGAACACGAATAGGTGAACAGCACACCGCCGGGGTTGAGCAGTTGCAAGCCCAGGCGGTTGATGTCTTTGTAGGCGCGTGCAGCGCGTTCGGCATGGGCCACAGTGGGCGCCAGTTTGGGCGGGTCCAGCACAATCGCGTCAAAGCGCCGGCCCTGCGCCAAAAACGCGCGCAAACTCGCGTTCACGTCAGCATCCATGAAAGTGGTGCGGCCGGTGTCAAAACCGTTCAAAGCCACGTTGTGCCGGGCGCGTTCGATGGCCGGGCCCGACGAGTCGATGGAGGTGACATGGCCCGCCCCACCGGCCAGCGCGGCCACCGTAAAACCGCCGGTGTAGCTGTAGCAGTTGAGCACCTGCTGGAAGCCCAGCTTGCGGGTCCAGGCCGCACACGAAGCACGGCTGTCGCGCTGGTCCAGGTAGAAGCCGGTTTTGTGCCCGGTGGCAATGTCCAGCGCCAGCTGCCATTGGTGTTCGCGCAGCACAAGTTCGGTGGGGCCGCTGCCACGCAGCCAACCGGTCACGGGCAGCAAGCCCTCCAGCGTGCGAGATGAAGCGTCAGATCGTTCATACAAACGATCCAGACCCGTGACTTCCAACAAAGCGTCGGCCAATGCATTTTTCCACCGCTCCACGCCGCAGCTGGTGAACTGGGCGACCAAGGTGTCGCCGTAACGGTCGACCACCAGCCCAGGTAGGCCATCGGATTCGCCATGCACCAGACGCACGCCGTCGCTTTCAACGGCCAGGCGCTGGCGCAAGGCCACCGCATCGCGCAGCCGTTGCGTCAAAAAGGTTTTATCGATCCGCTGGGACTCATCAAAACTCCACGCCCGCGCCCTGATTTTCGACGTGGGTGAACAAGCCGCCCACGCCAGGAACTGGCCGTCGTGGCTTTCAATGCGCACCGTTTCACCCGCGTCGCCCCCGCCTTTGGCCACCGCACCGTCAAACACCCAGGGGTGGCGGCGCAGCAACGATTTTTCTTTACCCGGTTTGAGCTTGAGTGTTTTCATGGGGCGGTATTGTCACCGCTTGGCCACCGCAGGGGGTGAATCAAGGCTTGAGGTAGACAAACCCCTCTTTGGCCTGCAAGCGGGCCACCTCGGCCACGCCCGAAGGAACGACCCGGGCCTCCATGGCCAGCCGGTCCTTGGCAATGTTGCGGTCGGTGAGCGTGTTGTCGCAGGCCAAAAACTCCACCCCCATGTTGGCCAAGTCGCCCACGGCCCCCGCGAACAACGCGCCAGAAGGGGTTTTGGCGCCCTCCAGCAAAAAGTCCACCCCCTCGCCGTGACCGACCACCACTATTTTGGTTTTTGGGTCGGCCCGCAGGTGGTAGCGGATGTTGACCATGGCTTTGGCTGCCTGAGCCAGGCCATCGCTGAGGTGGTAGACCACTTTGGTGTCGGCCCAGGTGTTGCCGCACACGAGCGCGCCCCACAATGCAGCTGTCCATGCGATTCGGTTCATGCGGCGCTCCTGTTGTACGTGTTGACCAAAGTGCCTACTGTAGCTTTTTGGCCTTGGCGCGTGGGTGTGCGGCTTCGTAGGCCTTGGCCAGGTGCTGAAAATCGAGCCGGGTGTACACCTGCGTGGTCGAGATGTTCTGGTGCCCCAAAAGCTCTTGCACGGCACGCAAGTCGCCACTGGACTGCAAGACGTGACTTGCAAAACTGTGCCGCAGCATGTGCGGATGCACCGGCGTGGCCAACCCCGCTTGTACTGCACGGTTTTTGAGCAACCCCCTGAGGTGCTGTGGCGTCAAACGCTGCCCGTGCCGCCCAATGAACAGCGCAGGGTCAGACTGCGCCCAGGCACCGCGGCAGGTCAACCAAACTTGCAAGGCCTGCAAGGCCGCCTGGCCCACAGGCACCATGCGCCACTTGCTGCCCTTGCCCAACACGTGCGCCTCGCCGCCCGCCATGTCCACCCAACCACGCGCCAGCGCGCTGGCCTGCACGTCCAAATCCCGCAATTCGCTGATGCGCAATCCACTGCTGTAGAGCAGCTCCACCAAACAGCGGTTTCGCGCCTCGTGTACCGGGTCTGCCTCCGCCTGCTGGTGGCTGGCCAGCACCAGCGCGTCTTCTACATTGAGGGCTTTGGGCAAGGGTTTGCCTGCCTTGGGGGCTTTAACCCCCAGCACCGGATGGCGTTGCACCCAACCCTGGTGCCCCAACCAGTGGTAAAAGCCGCGCCAGCAGGACAACACCAGCGCAATCCCGGTGGGACTGCGCCCCGCACCGTGCAACTGCGCCACCCAACGGCGCACATGTGTTTCCTGCACGTCGGTCAAGGCCAGTTGGTGTTGCTGGGTCAATCGCTGCAAATGCTGCAGGTGCTCGGCGTACAGCACCAGGGTGCGTTCGGCCAAGCGCTTGTCCACCCGCGCATGGGTCAGGTAGGCGGCCACCCAATCGGGGTTGGATGGCACAGCGGGTAGGGCAGGGTCAAGCGCCATGGGCCGGCGAACCGGTATGGGCGGGCCTCAGGCGGGTCAACGCGGCGCTGGCCAGTTCGCCAATCCGCTCCAAAAAGTCGGTGCCCATGGAGGCATGGAAGCGCTGCGCCTGGTCAGAGGCAAGCACCAGCAGGCCAAAGGCAGGTTCCACCGCTGAGGGGCGCAAAGCGATCAAAGCAATGGACGCTGCGGCCCCGGGTTGCGCCAGCCAAGTCACGGCCTCCAGCCCAGGGTTGGGGCCGCAG